>Ga0136558_1001821_pt1 | contig 10543 bp, 9 predicted proteins | sample AntRauTorckE6833_FD_101391 | JGI IMG/M metagenome (GOLD analysis project Ga0136558, IMG submission 101391) | Saline lake microbial communities from Rauer Islands, Antarctica - Metagenome Torckler E6 #833 | ecosystem: Environmental > Aquatic > Non-marine Saline and Alkaline > Saline | place...
CTATGGATTGTCCATTATACTATTGACAGTTTTAATAAAATTAATTTTATTTCCATTGTCAATAAAGCAAGTTAGTTCAACAAATAAAATTTCGAAGTTACAGCCGCAATTAAAGAAACTTCAGGAAAAATACAAGGATGATAAAGAAACCCTTAATAAGAAGACAATGGAGTTATATTCAGAAAATGGAGCCAATCCATTATCAGGATGTTTACCATTACTTATACAAATGCCAATTTTATTCGGTCTTTTTGGTGTTTTAAGAATGCCAGAAACATATGTATTTAGTGGCAATTTAGAAGCTGTTAAATTAGCAACTGAGACAAGTTTTTTATGGCTAGGCAGTTTAAGTCAACCAGATACATTAAGTAATATAATTTCTTCAGGCCCTAGTTGGTTATTAGCTTTACCAGGAATATTTCCTATTATCTCTTCAATATCAACATATTTTTCAATGAGTATGAATGGTTCAGCACAACAAGGCGGTAACCAAATGAAAGCATTCAGTTATATGATGCCATTAATGATTTTATGGTTGGGTGCAACATTTGCTTCAGGTTTAATGTTATATTGGACAGTAAGTAACGTATTCCAAATTGGGCAGCAGGTATTGATTCCAAAGTTAACTAAGGAGGATTAATGATATGGAAAGTACACAGCAAAAAGGTAAAACAGTAGAGGAAGCTTTACGGTATGCCTTAGCAAGATTAGGTGTTGAACGCAATGAAGTTAAAGTCGAAATTGTACAAGAACCAGAAAAAGGAATATTTGGGTTAATTGGAAACAAAGATGCTATTGTAAAAGTAACTAAAGTTGATCAAGAGCAAATGGTGATTGATGAAGCCGAAGGATTATTACTTAAAATATTAAACCAAATGGGTATTGACGCAGCGTTAGAAATAAATAAAGATAAAGAAAATTTACATGTAGATATTAGTGGAGAAGATATGGCACTAGTCATTGGTAGACGTGGTCAAACTTTAGATTCTCTTCAATATTTAGTTTCATTAGCGATGAATAAAGATCGTGAAGATTATATTCGAATTTTACTTGATGCTGAAAATTATAGAGATAAAAGAAAGAAAACGCTACAAAATTTAGCAAGAAGATTAGCTAAAAAAGCAGTGCGTAAGAAAAGTGATATTGTATTAGAACCAATGAATCCTTATGAAAGAAGAATAATCCATTCAACATTACAAAATGTATTTGGTATTACGACGCAATCAAGAGGAAAAGATCCATACAGAAAAGTTGTTATTTGTTATACTAAAGGGAAAAAACATTAAATTTAAACTATTTTGAGTTTTAACCGAGAAAACTTCACTGAAAAAGGTGAAGATTAATCGGTTTTTTTGATTTTTAGTTACAAAAAAATTGATTATAGGATATGATATTATAAGAAAGTCAACGAAAGTTAATTGGAGAGAGGTGAATTGCATGGAAGACACGATTGTAGCTATTTCTACGCCTCATGGTGAAGGTGCTATTGGTATTGTACGCATGAGTGGTAACAAAGCATTTGATATTATTCAAAAGATATTTGAAACAGGTTCAAAAACAATTGATGATTATGAAAACAGACAATTGATTTATGGCCATATAGTTGATGGCACACAAGTGATAGATGAGGTTTTAGTTGCTTTAATGAAAGCACCTAAAACATATACAACGGAAGATTTAGTTGAAATCAATTGCCATGGGGGAAGTGTACCCATTAGAAGAATTTTAGATTTAATTCTAACCTTTGATGTGCGCATGGCTGAACCTGGGGAGTTTACGAAAAGAGCTTTTTTAAATGGCCGATTAGATTTATCCCAAGCAGAAAGTGTTATGGATATGATCAGTGCCAAAACCCCAAAGGGATTTGATGTAGCTTATAATCAATTAGAAGGTTTCTTATCGAAAAAAGTACGAAAAATTAGAGAAGACATGGTGGATTTGTTTTCAAAAATTGAAGTGGGTATTGATTATCCTGAAGCTGATATTGAGGATATTACCCATGAAGAAATCAGAGAAGTATTAGATTTCAATTTAGAAAAAATTAATCAAATGATTGAAGGTTCTGAAACTGGAAAAATCATTAGAAATGGTCTGTCAACTGTTATTGTTGGAAAACCGAACGTAGGCAAATCATCTCTTTTAAATGCCTTGTTAAAGGAATCGAAAGCAATTGTAACAAGTATTCCCGGGACAACCAGAGATGTTATAGAGGAATACATTAACATTAATGGCATTCCCCTTAAGATTATTGATACAGCTGGTATACGTGAAACAGATAATGAAATAGAAAAAATAGGTGTTAAAAGATCCAAAGCCTTTTTTAATAAAGCTGATTTGGTTATTTTAGTATTAAATAATGCTGAAGAACTATCAGTTGAGGATAGAGAAATTATTAGTTATATTGAAGATAAGAAAGTCATTGTAGTAGTGAATAAAACAGATTTAGAAAATAAATTAGATTTTGATAAATTAGAAGCTTTAGTAAAAGATAAAACTATCTTAAAAACCTCTGTAATGAACGAACATGGCATTGAAGCCGTAGAAAATGAAATAGCAAAATTAGTTTACCATGGTGAAATAAAATCGAAAGAAAATGATTTTATAACAAATATTAGACATATTGCTGCATTAAAAAAAGCAAAGGAAAGTATGGAAGCAGCTATTTTAGCAACGGATTCTGCTATTGGTTATGATTTTATTGAAGTAGATATAAAAGATGCTTACGATTGTTTAGGTGAAATAACTGGCGAAACCCTTGGAGAAGATGTCATTGATAAAATCTTTAGTAAGTTTTGTTTAGGAAAGTAGAAGAAAGGTGATGAAGTGAATAATAATTATGATGTAATAGTTGTTGGTGCTGGTCATGCCGGTAGTGAAGCTGCATTAGCTGCCGCAAGGATGGGCTCAAGAACTTTATTATTAACAATAAATTTAAATTCAGTGGCCATGATGCCCTGTAGTCCATCCATAGGTGGCACGGCTAAAGGACATTTGGTACGAGAAATAGATGCGCTGGGTGGTGAAATGGGTCGAGTAATTGATAAAACGTATATTCAAAGTAAGATGCTAAATACAAGAAAAGGCCCCGCAGTACATTCCCTTAGAGCGCAAGCAGATAAAAATGAATACCATATTGAAATGAAAAGAGTGATTGAAGAAACTGAGGGTTTATTTTTAAAACAAACCGAGGTAACGGATATCATTATAGAAGATGGTAAAGTAAAAGGTGTTAAAGATAATTTAAATTTAGCTTATACGGCAAAGGCAGTTATCATCTCCACAGGAACGTATTTAGGTGGAAAAGTTTTTATTGGGAAGAATACTTTTCAAAGTGGACCGGATGGTTTGAAAGCTGCAACGGAATTGTCTAAGAATCTAGAAGAAAAAGGAATTTATTTAAGAAGATTTAAAACAGGTACGCCAGCAAGAGTCAATATGCGAAGTTTGAATACAGATCATATGGTTATTCAAAATGGTGATCCAGAAGTTGTACCTTTTTCTTTTATGAGTGATGATATATCCAAGGAACAAGTACCTTGTTGGTTAACTTATACAAATAACGAAACCCATGAATTGATACTTGATAACTTGAATGAAACAGCTTTATTCGGTGGTGAAATAGAAGGGGTTGGTCCCCGTTACTGTCCTTCTATAGAAGATAAAATTAATAGATTTTCCGATAAAAATAGACATCAATTGTTTATAGAACCAGAAGGAAATTATACAAATGAGATGTATGTGCAAGGCATGTCCACGTCGTTACCCTTACCGTTACAAGAAGCTTTTATGCAAACAATTAAAGGCTTAGAAAACGTTGAAATTATGCGACCAGCATATGCGATTGAATACGATTGTATTAATCCAACAAAGGTAAAAGATACTTTAGAACATAAGAAAATTTCTAATCTATATTTTGCTGGTCAAACCAATGGGACATCTGGCTATGAAGAAGCAGCGGCGCAAGGATTAATGGCAGGTGCCAATGCTCATCTAAAAATTAATGATAGAGACGCATTTGTTTTAGATCGATCTGAAGCATATATTGGTGTTTTAATAGATGACTTAATAACCAAAGGGACCAATGAACCTTATCGTATGATGAGTTCTAGATGCGAGTACCGTTTAGTATTAAGACAAGACAATGCAGATTTTAGATTGACAGAGAGAGCCTATAAAATAGGTTTGGCAACAGAAGAACGGTATCAAAGAATGTTAAAAAGAAAAAAAGCTGTCGATGGTGAAATTAGACGAATGAAAAATTTAATGTTAAAACCAGATGATGTGAATGATTTTTTAGAAAAGCACGACAGTTCTACAATTAATTCTTCTAAATCACTTTATGATTTCTTAAAAAGACCTGAATTAACCTATGAAATGCTGTCAGTAGTTGATACAGATCGAATGCCTTTACCGAGTGATGTAATTTTTCAATGTGAAAATAAAATAAAATATGAAGGTTATATTGTAAAGCAACTTGAGCAAATAAAAAAGTTTAAAAAACTGGAAAAAAGAATTTTACCTATAAAAATAGATTATACTGATATTGATGGGTTAAGAAATGAAGCAAAGCAGAAATTAGAAGAAATTCAACCCAAATCACTAGGACAAGCGTCTAGAATTTCTGGTGTTAACCCTGCAGATATTAATGTTTTATATATTTATATCGAAAAAATGAAAAGACAAGGAGAGTTGCATGAATAATTTAGATGAATTGAAAGAAAAAGCGAATAAAATAAACGTTTCTTTAGATGAGAACCAGTTGAAAGACTTCGCTAAATTCATGGATTTTATGATTAAATGGAATGATCGGGTTCGGTTAACTTCTATTACTGAAGAAACTGAAGTGATCGATAAGCATTTTATTGATTCCTTAACGGCTTTAAAGGTGAATGTATTAAAAGATCATGATAAAGTCTTGGACTTAGGGACTGGCGGAGGATTTCCGGGTATCCCCTTAAAGTTCATTAATCCAACAATTGATTTAGTTATGCTGGATTCTCGCTTAAAGAAGATAGAATATCTTAAGGAAGTAATCAATGCCTTCAATTTAGAAAATACAGTAGCGATTCATGGTAGAGCAGAGGATTACGGACAATTACCGAATTATAGAGAGCAATTTGATATTGTTGTTTCACGTGCCGTTGCCAATCTTACAGTTTTAGCAGAGTATTGTCTGCCTTTTGTTAAAAAAGATGGGTATTTTATTGCTATGAAAGGTACAAAATCCGATGAAGAAATAAATGAAGCTAAAAAGGCAATTAAAACCCTCGGTGGATCCATTGAAGAAATAATAGAATTTCAGTTACCAGCAACAGATTATGATCGAAGCATTATTTTAATAAAAAAAGTTGGAAAGACTCCAAAAAAGTATCCTAGAAACCCTGGGAAACCTAAAAAAAATCCAATAAGTTAAAGGATGGTTTAATGGAAAAAATTAACGATGTAATATTTGTGAATGTAGATGATATTCGAAAAAATCCGAATCAACCAAGGAAAAATTTTGATGAAGACGCAATAGCTGATCTAGCCAGATCTATTGAAAAAGTAGGCGTTATTCAACCAATTAATTTACGAAAAGTTGGAAATGATTTTGAATTAATTGCCGGCGAAAGGCGCTTATTAGCAACAATTAAAGCGGGTTTTCATAAAATACCTGCAGTGGTTATTGAAGTAACGGACCATCAATCTGCTGTATTAGCTTTAATTGAAAATGTACAAAGAGAAGACTTAGATTTTATAGAAGAAGCTTATGCTTATAAAACGTTAATTGAGAAATATGATATTACTCAAAAGGAAGTAGCCAATCGTGTAGGGAAATCTCAATCGACGGTTTCGAATAAATTACGATTACTACGATTGGATGATAATTTATTAACAAAAGTATCCATGAATGGATTAACGGAAAGACATGCAAGAGCACTCTTAAAAATTAAAGAAGATAATTTGCAGAAAGAAATTTTAGATGAAGTCATACGTAAAGAGTTAAATGTAAACCAAACAGATGTTCTTGTAGAAAAAAAGATTAATGAACATACGAAGGATAAAAAAAGAAAGAATACTAAATTTAAAATAAATACTTCAATCTATGTAAATACAATAAAAAAAGCATTCCAAACAATTATCGAGACAGGCATCGATGCCAAGTATGAAAAAGAAGACAAAGGGGACCATATAGAGGTAAAAATACGTATTCCAAAGTAATTTCTTAATAAAGAAGTTACTTTTTTTTATTAATACTTAATTTTAATGAGAAAACAGTGTATAATAGAGAAAAGAGTCGATAAGGAGAGATTATGAGTAGAATTTTAAGTGTTTTTAATCAAAAAGGTGGCGTTGGAAAGACGACAACTGTAATAAACTTGGCAAGTTACTTGAGTCATTATGGTAATAATGTATTAATTGTAGATATGGATCCGCAAGCAAATGCAACTGGTGGTTTAGGTATACGGAATAAGAATGAGTTAAAAAATACTGTTTACGAAGCATTAATGGGTGATGAGTTGATAAGTACATGTTTATTTAACACAGAATTCGAAAATTTGAGTGTATTACCTGCTAATATTAATTTAGCTGGTGCTGAAATTGAGATGTCCCGTATGATCAATAGGGATTATTTATTAAAAGATATTCTAGATGGAATAAGAAATAACTATGATTATATTTTAATTGATTGTCCACCATCTTTAAATGTTTTAACAGTTAATTCTTTAGCAGCTTCTGATGGCGTGATTATTCCTATTCAAAGTGAGTACTATGCACTTGAGGGGGTAAGCGAACTACTAAATACCTGTAAATTGGTCCAGAAGAGAATAAATCCGTCGTTAATCATTGATGGAATCTTAATGACCATGTGTGATAAACGAACAAATTTGTCTAAGTTAGTTGAAGACGATGTGAGAGCATATTTTAAAGATAAAGTGTATAAAACTATTATTCCGCGGAATATACGTCTTGCAGAAGCACCAAGTTATGGAAAGCCAATATTAGAATATAATCCGAATTCAATTGGTGCCATAGCTTATAAAAAATTAGCTAAAGAAATTATGAAGGGTGATTCAGATGAGTAATAAAAAACTTGGTAGAGGATTAGGTGCATTAATTTCAGAAAATAGTACTGAAAATGAAGAAAAACTAGTAACAATTGACATTGACCAAGTAAAACCCAATAAGAATCAACCAAGAAAGCAGTTTGATCAAGAAAAAATGTCAGAATTAATGAATTCTATTGATCAATATGGTATCATACAGCCAATTGTTGTTAGATCCGTCGTCAACGGTTATGAAATTATTGCTGGTGAAAGACGTTGGCGGGCAGCTAAGAACTTAAAAATTAATGATGTACCTGTGGTGGTTCGCAAAGCTGATGACGTAACTGTTGCAAAATTAGCATTAATTGAGAATATTCAAAGAGAAGATTTAAATGAAATTGAAGAAGCCAACGCATATAACCAATTAATAAGCGATTATTCATTAACTCAAAGTGAATTATCTAAAATAATTGGTAAAAGTCGGTCTTATATCGCCAATTTACTAAGATTACTGAATTTAGAAGAAGAAATTCAAGCAGAGTTAATCAATTCAGAAATTTCTAATGGCCATGCGAGAGCTTTATTATCATTAGATGAAAGAGAAGATCGCTTGGAACTACTAGAAAAAATCATAAAATACAATTATTCTGTTCGTAAAACTGAAAAAGTTATAAAAAACATTAAAAATGGTAGCAAAAACAAGCAAAAACAAGTAAAAAAAGAAAAATCAGCTGAAGTTATTCGATTTGAAAATGATTTAGCTGAAAAATTTAATACAAAAGTTTCAATTAATCATAATAGCAGTTATAAAGGTAAAATCGAAATTGAATATTATAACTTGGATGATCTCAATAGAATTATTGAACAACTATAAAATGTTTCACGTGAAACTCTTCTTCGGAAGAGTTTTTTTGTTTCACGTGAAACATGGTTGAAAAAGATATCCAGTGTTTCACGTGAAACAATGCATATCAATTTTAATCCAAGTAGTTTTTACAGAAAATATATGATAAAATGTAATTATAACCGAAATGAGGAGAGAATATGGAGAAAATACTTTTTGTAATCAATCCAGTTGCTGGCAATAGCAAAGGGCATGAAGTAATACCAAAGATTAATAAATACTTCCACAAATCCAAATACGACATTGTCATTACGCCTAAAAAAGGTGTAACAGAAGAAATGGTAAGAAAAAAAGTCAATCATACGCCGTATAGATCGGTCATAGCTGTTGGTGGAGATGGTACATTGATGGAAACTTTAAATGGATTAATTGATTATAAAGGGAGTGTTGGTATTATACCTATTGGGTCAGGCAACGATTTTGCAAAAACTTTAGGGATTGCTGAAAACATTGATGAGTCTTTAAAGATAATAGATAAAGGCTATACAAAAGAAATTTATTCTGCTTGGATTAATGGACAACGATTTTTAAATGTTATTGGCATTGGTATTGATGCAATGATTATCGATTATAAAGAAAGAAGTAAATTAATTAAGGGTAAATTAAATTACTTGATAGCGACAATCAAAGGTATTTTTAAATACAAAGCAACGCCTTTAAAGGTTATAATAGATGCTAAAGAATATAATTTTAATCCATTATTTATTGCTATTGGCAATGGTAAGTACATCGGAAATGGTATGAAAATTACGCCACATGCAGATTTAACGAGTGAAAAATTTGAAATTTGCATTATCGGTGATCTAAAGAAAAAAATTCTTTTAAAAAGCATTACAAAACTATATAAAGGATTACACGGAGGTGTTCAAGGCGTTGAATTTTTGAAGGGTAACACAATAACAATAGAATTTGATCAAGTGAGACCAGTCGATGTCGATGGTAACTTAATTAACTGTAAATCAGTCAATATAAAAAAGTCTAGTAGTAAAATAAAATTTTTAGTTAAGGGGTAAGTATGAATAATTCAGATCAGTCTTTTGAACTCATTAAAAGGAGTCGAAAATTATATTTTGAAAAAGGTTCTTTGAGGCGTTATTGTCTTAGGGATGAAATTGCAAATTCATGGATTAAATATAATTTATTAAAAAACCAAGATTTGGAGTTAACGAATAGTTTCTCTAAAAAAGGAAAAGCATTAAAATTGGTAAGTGATAACCTATCAAAAATTCTAGAGGAATATGATTATAAAGTTTATATACTATTAGATAATGATCATATTTATAATTTTGCATTTAAGAAAACACGTGAGTATTATTCCACAGGAGCAGAAATAGCTTTTAAACTTAAAAAAGATTTTACTGTTTTTAAAGAAGAACATATTTCTGAAAAATTTGACGACACCTTTACCCATGGTTTTTTTATCAAAGAAGGATCCGTCGAATACATTTTAGGCATCTATGGTAACTATGAAAATTATTCTAAAACGCGAATAAATGAAATTAAAGATGTAATTCACAAAGATTTTGTTGATGGAAAAAAAAGAAAAAAACAGTACAATTTTATTGACTGCGAAAAAAAATATAATCAAATTTCTCATCATTATTTACCAGTGGTTTTAATCGGTAAGACAGGTACTGGAAAAAAATACTTTGTTCGAAATATTCATAAAAAGTTTTACCTTAAAAGACAGTTAAAAATTATAGAGTGCAAGGATATAATAGATATTGAAGAGCACTTGAATTGTAAATCAAAGACATTATTGTATCTAAAAAATATCGAGTGGTTAACATATAAAAATCAAATCAAATTAGCCGGTTACATTGATAGTAAACTAGTTAACAGCAATGTTAATAAATCCAGTGATAAACACAATGTAATTCTTTTTATATCAACAAAAGTAGAGGCAATTGAAGACGGCAAAAAAGAATGGGTAGACCACAGACTGTTAACTAGGTTAACGGCAAATAATATATATTTCAAATCCGTTAATAGGTATAATACGAATAAGGTTTTTCAGATTGTAGAAAATGAAACCAATCGACAGTTGACAGACCAATCAAAAGAAATGATTAGTGAGTTTTCCTGGGAAAACAATTGGAATGATCTAAAAAAAATGATTGAATATATTAATGAACATTCAAACAAACTGGAAATTGAACTCATTGATTTGCCAAAATTTTTATCAGGAAGAAACCCTGAAATTTCAACAATAAAAGAAGCTGAAAAAAATCTTGTTAAACGAAGTTTAAAAGTGTTTGATGAAAATGTGAGTTTGGCCTCAAAAGCATTAGGTATTAGTCGGAGTACTCTTTATAGAAAAATTAAAGAATATGATTTATCATGATTTAAAGTGTTTCATTATGAGAAAATTTCGTTTTAGTACACTCGATGAAATGTTCTAAACAAAGAAAAAAATACGGTGATAATCAGTTTCATAATAAAAAAAATATAAAATCTTGCATTAACAGTGTCATATAGTGTAAAATAAGGTTAACAGTTGAGGGGGCGCGCTATGTATAAGCTTAGCGAGATTGCAGAAAATTTTAATGTGGAACGTACAGAAATTATAGAAGTCCTAATTGACCAGCGAACATTACTTGATGACCATGTA
>Ga0136558_1001825_pt1 | contig 10531 bp, 11 predicted proteins | sample AntRauTorckE6833_FD_101391 | JGI IMG/M metagenome (GOLD analysis project Ga0136558, IMG submission 101391) | Saline lake microbial communities from Rauer Islands, Antarctica - Metagenome Torckler E6 #833 | ecosystem: Environmental > Aquatic > Non-marine Saline and Alkaline > Saline | place...
TGGCGTAAAACTTGAGCGCGTTGCCGCCAGTGGTCGTCTCTGGATTGCCGAACATTACGCCGATCTTCATACGAATTTGGTTAATAAATATCACCGTGGTGTGCGAACGGCTAATGACTCCCGTCAGTTTGCGTAGCGCCTGGCTCATCAGCCGAGCTTGCAAGCCCATGTGGGCATCACCCATCTCGCCTTCGATCTCCGCGCGGGGAACCAATGCGGCTACCGAGTCGACCACAATCAGATCCACGGCGCTACTACGCACCAATGTTTCGGTAATTTCCAGGGCTTGCTCGCCGTTATCCGGCTGGCTGAGCAAAAGATTCTCGACATCAACGCCGATGCGCTTGGCGTAGGAGGGATCCAGCGCGTGTTCAGCATCGATAAAAGCCGCGGTGCCGCCCTGTTTTTGGATTTCGGCAATCGCGTGCAGCGTCAGCGTCGTTTTACCGCTAGATTCCGGGCCGTAAACTTCAATGATTCGGCCTTTTGGGATGCCGCCGCCAAGTGCCAAGTCCAGGCTGATGCTACCCGTGGGGATACACTCGACCTTGACGGTGTGAGCATCGCCCATTTTCATAATCGAACCTTTGCCGAACTGTTTCTCGATAGAATCCAACGCCAACCCCAGCGCTTTACTTTTGCCTTCCGTATCACCCGCAGCCTTGGCGTCAACCGCCGGTTTCTCAGTCTTGTTCCGCGCCATTATTACCCTCCAATCCTTTAGTGCACCTCTGTCCAGTCCAGTATAGCAAACCCGGCTGAATTACGTAGGCCAACTTCGGGCTTATATTGCTTACGTCTTTTCTATATAATACACTTTGAGTATGCGTATATCTGATGTTTTGGTAGAAAAATTGCTGCGCGAAAGTGGCAAGGTAAGTGATGAGCAACTGGCCGCGCTGCGGGAACAGGAGCTCAGCGAGAAGAAGCCGCTGCAGGACTTGGCAATTCGCGGCAATTTGATTTCTGAGAAAGAACTGACTCGCCGCTATGCCGAAGAAATCGATGTGCCGTTTATTGAACTCAACCCAAAAGATATCAAGCGCGAGGTGCTACTGCTAATTCCGGAACGGATTGCCCGGCAGTATAATGTCGTGCTTTTTGGAGTTGAGGACAGTGGTGTCAAGCTGTTGGCCATGGAAGACCCTGACGACATTCAGGCTATCAACTTTTTGCAAAAACAGCTGGGCGCGGACTTGCAAATTCATGTTGCTACCAGCTCGGTCATTGCCTCGGCTCTCGATCAATACCGCGATAATATCAGCTCGGAATTGACCAAGGTTATCAGTGGAGAGGATTCCGACGATGAAGCAATCGAGGAAGTTAGCGAAGAAGATTTGGCTGAGGATTCGCCCGTCGCCCAAACAGTAAATTTGGTGATCGAATACGCTGTCAAATCCGGCGCCAGCGACATTCATATTGAGCCGCGGGATAATTTCGTGCTGGTGCGTTACCGGGTGGACGGCATTTTGCGCGAAGCCAATAAATTACCCAAAAAAGTACTTAACGCCTTTGTTTCGCGTATCAAAATTTTGTCTAACCTGAAGATCGATGAACGACGCGCGCCACAGGACGGTCGCTTCAAAATTCAAGTTGGCAGCCAACTGTACGCCTTACGCGTTTCGACGCTGCCGATTGTAGACGGCGAAAAGGTCGTCATGCGTATTTTAAGCGAGGGTGCCCGCGCCCAAACGCTCGAAGAGTTAGGCTACTGGGGCGTTTCGTTGGAAACAGTTAACAAGGCCATTGTTCAGCCGCACGGAATGATTCTGGTGACCGGGCCGACTGGCTCAGGTAAATCCACGAGCCTATTTAGCGTGTTGAGTACGCTCAACAAGCCGACAGTCAATATTTCGACCGTAGAAGATCCGGTGGAATATCGTATTCCCGGCACCAACCAAACGCAGGTCAACCCGAAAGCCGGTATGACTTTCGTCCACGGACTGCGCGCTCTACTACGGCAAGATCCGAACATCATCATGGTCGGTGAGGTTCGCGACGCGGAAACCGCTGGTCTAGCCGTACAAGCGGCACTGACTGGCCACTTGGTTTTCTCAACACTGCACACCAATAATGCAGCCACCTGCTTACCACGGCTACTGGACATGAACATCGAGCCATTCCTGATCGCCAGCACGGTGCGAGTGGTGGTGGGGCAGCGCCTGGTACGCCGTTTGTGCGTGGATTGTCGCGAGGAATACATTCCAGACGCACCGGTGCTCAAACAGTTAGCAAATATTTTTGGTACTGATCAACCAGCCGACATGAAGCGCGTTCACGAGCTAGAAAACCAAGCGCTGGAAGCCGGTATCGGCGCCAACAACACTTCCAAAACCAACAAACAATCGACCGCCGAGCTCAGCACCACCGACAACTCCATTAAACGTCTCTTCCGAGCGCATGATGGCGGGTGCGACTCCTGCGGTCGTACCGGCTACAAAGGTCGCATGGGTGTTTATGAAGTCCTGGATAACTCCTCGGCTATTCAGAAGCAGATCGTCAGCAACGCCACCAGCGACGACATCCAGGAAACAGCCGTGAAAGCCGGTATGATCACCATGCAAATCGACGGTTTCATCAAGGCCCTGCGCGGCCAAACTACCATCGAGGAAATCCTCAGGGTAACCAGCGAAAAGTAGAAAATAGGAATTAGTAACTAGGAATTAGCTATGACAAATGCAACCCCATACCCCACCCTACACTTCCCGGCTAATTGCTATTTTCTAGTTACTAGCTATTGTTCGGTGGGAGGTCGAATCTGTGGCTAAATTCTCCTACACCGCCGTCACAAAAGACGGAAAAACTATTCAAGGCACCGCCGAAGCCATCAACAAAGAAGCGCTTGTCTCGCTTTTGAGTAAACAAGGCGTCAGACCGCTGGTCGTTAAAGCCAGTAGCGGTAAATTCAGCTTGGACATCTCTCTAGGTCGCGGCAAGAAGGTCAAACTGAAAGACCTGGTAATCTTTACCCGCCAATTATCGACCATGGTTTCCGCGGGCGTACCGCTTATCCGCTCGCTCTCCACTCTACAAAGCCAGACAAGCAACAAATATTTCAAACAAGTATTGGCCGGTGTTAGCAAAGACATCGAGGGCGGCGCCGCGCTAGGCGACAGCTTTGCCAAATATCCCAACGTTTTTTCAGAAGTCTACGTCAACATGGTACGCGCCGGTGAAGCCGGTGGTATTTTAGACGAAATTCTCAAACGCCTAGCCTCCCAAGTCGAACAAGATTCCAGCATTCGCAAAAAAATTAAAAGCGCCATGACCTACCCAATAGTCATCCTGTCTATCACCGTCATCGCCTTCTTTGGAATCATGTTATTTGTTATTCCAAAAATCGGCGACATACTCAAGGATTTGGGCGGAGAGGATGCCGAACTACCCATCTACACCAAAGCTATGTTGAGTCTCAGCGATTTTATGCAAAGTAACGCCATAATACTCTTAGTGGTAGGCTTCGGAACGGTCTACATACTGCGCCGTTACTTCAAAACCCCGAAGGGTAAATTTGTTTTACACACGTTGCTGCTCAAAACCCCAGTCCTCAAGACAATTATCACCAAGATAGCCATCGCACGCTTCGCACGCACATTCGCCTCACTAATGTCCTCTGGAGTCAGCGTCCTGGATGCGCTGGAAGTAACAGGGGGCGCTATTGGCAACAAGGTAATCGAAGCGGAGTTACGAGAAGCCGCCAAAGAAGTGCGTAACGGTAAACAACTGTCCGAACCAATCAGCAACAGCAAGCATTTCCCTCCCATCGTTCCACAAATGCTAGCTATCGGCGAAGAAACCGGCCAGATTGATACGATCCTGATTAAAGTAGCCGACTTTTATGAAGAAGAAGTTGAAGTCGTGATTGATGGGCTAAGCTCAATCATTGAGCCAGTCATGATTGTCGTTTTAGGTAGCATGGTCGGTTTAATTGCCGCCAGCGTTATGGGTCCTATCGCCAGTTTAAGTAAGAATATTTAGCGATAATCCAATAAAAAACTTGACCATACGCCAGTTATGCTTATAATCAGATACAGATACTTTTCCGGCATAGTTCTAGCTACGCTGATAAGATCGTCGCAATTACAAAAATAATATAAGGAGGGTGGGTCCTATATGACTTCACTTAAACTAAAACAACTAAGATCCAAACAAGAAGGCTTCACGATTGTCGAACTTTTGATCGTCATCGTGGTAATCGGTATCTTGGCCGCACTGGTCATTACCACGTTTAGCGGTATCCAGCAGAAAGCTCGCGACACCGAGCGTCAAACTGACATTAACGCCATTCATGGCCAAGTCGAAGCTTACTACGCCCAAGAAGGCGCATACCCGGCGCTGGCGCAAGTCAATGACAGCGCATGGCGAACAGCCAACATGAAGGGGCTTGATCCGGGCGCGTTACAGGATCCAAAGGGTACTGCTCCAACATTGGTGGCAGCTCCTGCGGCAAATTCCTACGCCTACGCCGTAACGGCTACCGGCGGTGGTATATGCACAACCGCGGCCAAGGACTGTGCCGTGTACACGCTGACGGCCACCAACGAAGGCACGCCGGCAACCTACACCAAGTCCAGCTTGAACTAACGTAACCAGTTCAGCGATTAGGTCACAAAATCCCGGGGCAATACCCGGGATTTTGTTATATACGCAATCCAAAAACTACTTTCTATCTTCAAGCCTGGAAACCTGACGAAAACAAAAACCAATTTTATAAATGGTATACTAAACATAAGTATGATGAAGCACTCGACAACTAGAAACCAGCAAGGGTACACAATTGTCGAAATATTGGTATCAATTATCGTTGGCGCTATCCTGATTGGTAGCGTTAATACCGTCTACACAAACCAACTGTACCTCAGCCAATTAGGACGCGACGAGTTGATGGTTAACGGCTTTGCTGAGGGCAAAATTGAAGCGCTCCGCAGCAAAGGATATTTAGGGTTAGCCGCTGGCACGTCCGATACTACCGCCGAACTGCCAGACGAGCTTAACACGCCGCGCAGCGCCAATATAATTATCAGCCAGGAATCAGTATCAGTGAAGCGAGTTGAGCTAGCCATCACCTACAATCAGCAAGGCAAAAACCGCGAATACAACTACACAACGCTACTAGGAGAACTCGGTGTCGGACAATACTAAATCAAGCGCTGGGTTCACCTTGCCAGAACTTGTCATTAGCATCTCGCTTATCGGGATTATCTCTGTGGGGTTACTGAGCGCTATGCTGTACTACTTTGCCAATATTACCCGGAATAACTATTTTTCTTCCATGACGGTCGACTCCCAAAACTTATTGCGATCAACCGTGGAAAATCTGCGTTATGGAGCCGGGGTGCGTCAAACGAACAGTAATGACGACCCAAACATGGTCGGCGGCTGGAACACCAGCAACAGCAACTTCGTTATTATCATTGCCGTACCAGCCACCGATATCAGCCGTAATTACATCATTAATCCATCGACCGGCAGCCCTTACAATAACGAGCTGGTGTATTACAAACAAGCCGACACACTCTATCAGCGCGTCTTAACTGATCCCGCGGCTACAGGCAACACTGCGCAGACAACGTGCCCGCAAGCTCTAGCAAGCCCAACCTGCCCGGCCGATAAATTGCTGACTAAAAATGTCGATGACATGGTGTTTGAACTCTACGATCAGGACGACGCGACCACTACCGACCCACTCGCCGCCCGCTCCGTTAGAATAAACCTGTCCATGAAACGCGACTCATTTGGCGCGCCGTTGCTGCTTGAAAACAGCATCCGGGTAACATTACGGAACACGTTCTAATGAACCCATTTCAAGACTCCTTCCGACTACAAACCATCCTGACGGCACGCTTCGCCAGTTTTACTCGTCAACGTATCGACGGATACGCCTCCTCGCAAGAACTAGCCAAGCGCGCTCGCCAAGATGGCTTTCGCTTACGAAAGGAGTTTTGAAATGGGTTCAATGCGCAGCCTGAATAACAATCAACAAAACGGCTCAATCCTCTTGGCATTGGTAATTATGCTGCCGTTCATCATCCTAATCGCGGCGCTCTATACCAATCTGACGGTTTCCGGTATTCGATTAGGCAAACGCGACCAATCTCATACAGATGCCCAACTGGCCGCCGACGCAGGCGTTGATGCCGCCATGGAAGCCTATAACCAAGATAATTTGTGGGCGGGCACCGGATCCGCGCTGACGCTACAAAACGACAGCCGTGTTAAAACCACCTATGAAGTAAGTATTTCCGACGTTGATGACAACACCAAGCGGATTACTTCCATCGGTCGCGCTTACCGTCCGCCAAACGACACGGCTCCTCCTGAAGCCACCGTTAAACTTAATGTCGACATCCGCGCCGTCAGATCGGGCAACTTCAGTGTCGTCAGCGGTGTGGGCGGATTGGTAATGAGTAACTCGGCCAAAATAGTCAACGGCAACGTATACGTTAACGGCACCATAACCATGTCTAACTCGGCGCAAATTGGTCTAAGCTTTTCGCCAGTCGATGTTAAAGTCGCTCATCAGTCTTGTCCCGTATCACCAGATACTTCGTATCCACGAGTCTGCGCTGCGGGTGAAAACGGCCAGCCAGTTAGCATAACTAACCCCGCTCATATCTACGGAGAAGTGCAGGCCACCAACCAAACTGACGGATCAGGCATGTCCAATAGCGGCTTAGTCCTGGGAAGCAGCCCGCCGCCGATTTCCCTGCCGGATTACGATCGAGGCGCCCAGCAAGCCGCGGTCACCGCCGCTAATACTATAACCGGGGAAAGCGCTAGCTGCTCCAGCGGCACGAAGACCTGGGCAGCCAACACCAAGATTACGGGCGATGTCACAATTTCAAACGTGTGCAATGTTACCGTTGAAGGCAACGTCTGGATTACCGGAAAACTCTTGATACGAAACTCCGGCCAATTAATCGTCAAGAATGGACTTTCAACACCTCCGGTTATTATGATTGACGGGCAAGACGGCCTTACGATGCGCAACTCAGCCACGATATTGCCAAACACCGGTTCAGTCGGCTTACGTATTATTACCTATTGGAGCGCCGACGCATCGTGTTCGCCTGACTGCACTGACGTTACAGGATTAGACCTGAAGAATAGCCAATCCGTGCCGACGATCGATATCGACAATGCTTCCAACGGCGCTCAAACCGAATTTTATGCTCGATGGTCAAAACTCACCGCCGGCAATGGTGGCGCAATTGGCGCGCTGGCCGGCCAAACTGTGGAGTTGAAAAATAGTCTGGCGGTTACGTTCGGCACTAGCGTCACCGGAGTTGGAGAAACCATCTGGGTTATTGATTCTTACAGAAGAGTGTTTTGAAATGGGTTCTCTAGCCTCTTTTCGTATGTTATAGTTACTATAAGCGTAATGCTTGGATGGGCAGCAATAATTAATCATGAACAAACATCGGTGATAGTAGAGCAACAATCGCATGCGAGTAAGGTTTACAAAAAATCATGTGAGATTATGTACTACAGCACGCTGTATTGTCCGACCGACAAAAAGTATTACCTACAGGAGATCTATCCTAAGCTATGAGTTCCACGACATATTTCTACCAAGATAAACCGCTTTTTGGGCTCGACATTGGCCACAGCAGCGCCAAAATTATGCAACTCAGCCAGTCGGGTGGCAGACATGTCGTCCAAGGCTACGCTGCAACTAGCTTCCCTTCAGAATACGTTAGTGGCGGCGCTCTTAGCGACCCGGAAGCGATGGCCGATGTTTTGCACGCATTATTTGAAAAACAAATAATCGGCGACGTAACCACGCGTCGAGTGGCGATCGCCGTGCCCGCTGTCCGCACATTCAACCGTCCAATAACTTTGCCCAAATTAGCCGCGAAAGATCTCAACGAAGCAGTTCGTCTGGAGGCCGAGCAGTACATCCCTATCCCGCTCGACGACCTCTATATCGACTACTCAATTACCGGTCAAACCGATCAAGAAATCCAGCTACTAGCCGTAGCGGCACCGAAGAAAATGATTGATAAGTACGTGCTACTGGCTCGTCTGCTTGGGCTAGAATTGGTGGCGCTGGAAACGACCATCGGCGCATCTAGTCGTTTATTCGTTAATGCGGAACAGAGTGAGGCGCCAACCGTGCTCATCGATTTCGGTTCAGTGGCCGCCGATATTACCGTCTACCACCATGGATTAGTTGTTACCGGTGCCGTACCTTGCGGCGGCGATATCTTTACCGATACTATCGCCGATAATCTCCATGTCACCAAGCAAGAAGCTCATATTATTAAAACAAAGTACGGGTTAGGCGTTAGTAAAAAACAAGCCCAGATTGCCCAGGCGTTAGACCCAATCCTTGCCAGCTTATTAAAAGAGGTGCGCCGAGTAATCCGCTACTACGAGGAACGTGCCAGCGCAGAAGCAAAGATTGGCCAGGTCGTCACAATGGGCGGAGGAGCCAACATGCCTGGCCTTAGCGAGTTCATTACCAACTCCCTGCGCCTCCCTGCGCGTATGTGCGATCCTTGGCAAAACCTGGCATTCAACGGCTTACAACCCCCAAGCGCCCAAGAAAAATCAATGTATGTAACCGTTGCTGGACTAAGCCTGATGAATCCCAAGGAGATATTCTCATGAACTCATCTCAATTTAATTTTCATGGCCAGAAAGTGATGATTTTTGTTCAGAAGCCTGCAAAAACCGACGAGTCGTACCTCCGGTACGGCGAGAAAGTTTTTGTAAACTTCTGGGCAAAAAGGGCGATTTATGGACGGGAAATTAATTTGAGATGAGTTCAATGATTAACCTCCTGCCGCCAGACCTCAAACAGGATATTACCTACGCCCGGCGTAATCGTATGCTCCTGCGTTGGGTAGCCGGCTTGGTATGCTTAGTTGTCGGCATCGCGGCAGTCGCGGTCTTCGGACAGCTCACTATTAACCGGGCGGCGAATGATTATGCCAAACAGGCTGATCAAACGCGCGAGCAACTAAAGGTGCAGCGCCTGGAGGAAACAAAAACCAGAGTAGAGGATATTTCATCAAGCCTAAAGCTGGCCGTTCAAGTGCTCTCCCGAGAAGTGTTGTTCTCTAAATTACTCAAACAAATCGGCAGCGCTATGCCCGCTGGAGCTAATCTTGCCGGCATTAGCATCGAGAAAGTAGAAGGCAGTCTTGATCTTCAAGCCAGCGCCGTTGACTATCGCAGCGCCTCACAAGTGCAAGTTAACCTGCAGGATCCAGCGAATAAAATATTTGAAAAAGCCGATATTTTAAACATCACCTGTCAGACCGATAATGCGCCGGATCCGGCTTACCCATGCAGTGTCAAGATCCGCGCGTTGTTTGGCGATAATAGCCCGTTTCTATTGATAGCTAAGCCGGGTTCGACCAAAGCGGAGAGCACACCATGAACAGCAAGCGAGTTTTCCAAATCATGCTTGGCGGATTGTTACTTGGCGGAGCGCTCAGTATTGGCAGCGTTGTGCTAGCAAATCATCTACTGCAAAAAAGTGCCTTAAATTTAAGCAATTTGCAGCTTGAAAACCGAGTGCTGGATGAGCAGCAACAAGCGCTAGTGCGCGCTAAAAAAGATATCGAGACTTATAGCGAGCTCAAGCAAGTCGCCCAATCGATTGTCCCGCAGGAGAAAGATCAGGCGCGCGCTGTTCGCGAAATCACTACCTTCGCGCAGGACAATAACATCACGATCGCTTCTATTAACTTCCCGACTTCTAACTTGGGGCAGGTCGTTCCTAAGCCCGCCGCCCCGCCGCCCGATGATGCCAACTCCGAGCCTGCCGCGCCTGCCGCCCCAGCCGCGCCGGCGATCACGCAAGTTGAGCCAGTTACCGGAATACCAGGAGTTTTTCTACTGGAAATTATCGTGCAAAGTGATGACAAAAAACCGATTTCATTTGAACAGCTAACCAAATTCCTAGAGCGGCTTGAGCAAAATCGCCGCACCGCGCACGTTACCAATATCACCATCCGGCAACCCGATAGTAAAGATAGAGGAAAGTTAGCGTTTACCTTAACGGTAAACGTCTACATCAAGCCATGAGTACCAATCTAAACGACATCCCCGGCAAAATCCTACCCGCGCTACTGCGCCTCAAACGCTATTTGCCACTTATAGTTCTACTTTTATTCGCCGGCCTATACGCCTTTTTAGTCCTGCGCATAAACACGCTAACCACCAGCCAACCGAGCGAAACCGCTGTCCTGGAAAAGCTCCAAACCGTCCAACGCCCCCGCATCGACCAAGATGCCATAAACAAAATCAAATCCCTGGAGGACAGCAACATCCAAGTTCAATCTCTCTTCAACCAAGCCCGCGACAACCCCTTCCAAGAGTAGGGTAATGAGAGGAGGTGACTCCTCCTCTCATCGCGCCGGCAAAATGAAACATTTTGTCTGGCTGCTCTCCTCCCGGAAGCTGAAGCAAAAAGCCCGGAGTAAATCCGGCCTTTTTGCAACTACTCATACTTCAATCAGAAGTTTTCTTTTTTTATTGGGCGGGAACTTACTTAGTCAATCAAGTCTCTTTGTTTCAA
>Ga0136558_1001826_pt1 | contig 10530 bp, 10 predicted proteins | sample AntRauTorckE6833_FD_101391 | JGI IMG/M metagenome (GOLD analysis project Ga0136558, IMG submission 101391) | Saline lake microbial communities from Rauer Islands, Antarctica - Metagenome Torckler E6 #833 | ecosystem: Environmental > Aquatic > Non-marine Saline and Alkaline > Saline | place...
CCGAGAGTTCGAGCGAGGAAGCGAACCGCGGTACGAACTGTTTGGGGTCGACCGGCCGGAGTTCGAGCCCCAACTCTTGGGAAATGTAGCGATACGTTCGACCGATCTCCTTTTGGGGGACTCGGGAGACCTCCGCGACCTCGTCGAGGGAGCGTGGAATGCCCTCCTGTCGACAGGCCGCGTACAGCGCGGCGGTCGCAACGCCCTCAATGGAGCGACCGCGAATGAGGTCCTCGTTGAGCGCCCGTCGATAGATGACCGACGCGACCTCCCGTACCGACCGCGGGACGCCGAGTGCGGAGGCCATTCGGTCGATCTCACTGAGTGCGAACTGCAGGTTACGCTCGCCCGCATCCTTTGTTCGGATTCGCTCCTGCCATTTGCGGAGCCGGTGCATCTGGCTCCGCTTTTCCGAGGACAGCGACCGCCCGTAGGCGTCTTTGTCCTTCCAGTCGATGGTCGTCGTCAGCCCACGGTCGTGCATCGTCTCGGTGATCGGCGCGCCGACGCGTGATTTGCTCTGTCGTTCGGAGTGATTGAACGCCCGCCACTCCGGGCCGCGGTCGATCTGCTGCTCGTCAAGCACCAACCCACAGTCATCACAGACCAACTCACCCTGATCGGCATCCGTGATGATCTCGTCTGAGCCGCACTCGGGACAGTTGAGGGTTTCGTCCGACTGCTGCTCCGATTCTCGCTCTTCTTGGCGCTGCCTGCTCGGACGTTCCATTATAAGGTTTGTGGTTCGGGTCTTATTTAAATGTTTGTGAAATAAAACGGACTTGTCGCATGCAATAAACGTCAGACAATGCGATATCGATGTCGGCAGATTCGCCTGAGACGGCCGATATCAGCACATAGAGGGACATTCGGTTGGTGGCCTGACTGACCGGAATGATGTCGTCTACTAAATGGATTGTTCGGTGGGAATATATGCTTTGAGTTACTGTTTCAGTGTGGTTGTGATCGGTTGTACCACTGACTACTCCTGATGCAACACTTTTGAGTCGACGGGATGTAGACAGCCCATGATCTCTCCGGGAGTCGAACCCAACTGTGACCGGCGCTGGCCGGTCGGGGGCTGTTGAGATGGCGACCAAACGCGAACTCGAAGGCCAGTTGGCGGTCGTCGCCGGCTTCGAGAACCCGCGGGCGTCGCTCGAACAGTATCCTACCCCACCCGAACTCGCCGCTCATGTGATCCATCTGGCTGATCTCCACGGCGATATCGAGAACCGGACCGTCGTCGACCTCGGGGCAGGGACGGGAATGTTTAGCTTGGGTGCTGCACTTCGCGGTCCCGAGCGGGTGATCGCCCTCGAACTCGATGGGCCGCCGCTCCGGACGGCCGTCGAAAACAGAAAACGGGTCGGAACCACGACGCCGGTTCACTGGCTGCAGGCCGACGCCACCCAGCCGCCGCTCCGTCTCGACGAGCCGGTGACGGTCGTGATGAACCCGCCGTTCGGGGCCCAAAACGGACAGGCGGGTGCTGATCGGGCGTTTCTGAAAACCGCCGCCGAGATCGCTGCGGTCTCCTACTCGGTCCACAATGACGGGAGTCAGGAGTTCATCGAAGCGTTTGCGGCCGACAACGGCGGCGAGGTGACCCACGGGTTCGCCGCCGAGTTCGAGGTTCACAAACAGTTCGACCATCATTCGGAGGGTCGACGGGAGATCGAAACCGAAGTGTATCGGATCGAATGGAATCAGTAGCCCGTCGGTTCAGAATGCATGTGATAGACTACAAACGCCGAACTTTTTCCGCCTCGGGTTCGCCAGAGGCGAACCGCTTGGCGCAAAAACTTCGATGAAAAAGGCCGAGGGCTCGGCCTCTGGTCTCGCCCTCGGAGAACCGCGCTCGCTCCGCTCGCGCGGATGCTGGTGACAGACTCGGACACTAAGTATCGCAAATCACCGTCGACTCATAAATCGCCGTACCTGTATGGTAGTATAAAATAGCCATTGCGAGCCGACTCGCCGTCTACTCTTTCTGTGCGATCCGCACAACCGTCCCACGATGGACCGCAAACAGCCGGTCGTCCCGATTGACGAACCGGATTGGGCCGACCATCACCGATTCATTTGGCGCAGGGATGGAGGCACTGTCGACCGTTGTCGACTCGTTGGACACGTTGAGGACGATTGGGTTGCCGGTGTCGCTGTCGTTGGTGGGTTCGCTCTCACCAGTCGCGTTCTGTGTCTCGTTGGTGTCTGTCGCGTTCCTAGTGGTCTCGACTGGCTCGATAGCCACCAGAAACGTCGACTCGGTGGCGTTGATCGAGAGCCGGTGGCCAGCGACGACCGGCTCGGCAGTGGCCGATCCCGAGGCAAAGACCGTCCGGCTCTCGTTGTCGTGACTGAGTGCGACCTGATAGGCCGTTTGGCCGCCGACGGCCTGCCAGCCGGTTCGGTCGACCCGAACGGTCTCGGCCCAGCCAATCCCGCCGATCCGGACGGTCGACTCGCCCTCGGCGGCAAGTTCGCCCGTCGAGGTGTCGGTCGACCAGATGTGGCGGTCGGTGTTGCGGACGATCACCCCCGAGGTGTTGAGTTGGGTCGTTTCGCCGCCGATGGCGGCCGGAATCACGCTCAGCTGGCCGTTGGGAACGTTTTCGGCGTAGGTGATCTCGTAGCCCTCGATCTCGATTGGCTCGCCCGGCAGGGCCGCGTCGTCGGCAATTGTGAGGTTGACCGGGACCGCAGGACCGACGACGGCGGCGGTCACACTGAGAACCAATAGCAGTCCGACCTCACGACCGGTGGTCGAGCCGACCGATTCGGTGACTGTTTTGGGATCTGGAACGGCCCAGTTCGGGACCAGCGGCCTGTTGGGTGCGACGATACTCACCGTGAGGATCGCCACGAGGGCAAACACCAAAGCCAACCCGAGCGCGCGGTAGAGGACGTAGGTCTCGTTGCCGCGGAACCAGTAGACCGCCCATAAGGCTCGCGAGACCGCAAACAGCAGGAGTCCGGTCCAGACATGGAGGGCTGGCGGTGGTGACTCGTTTCGAAGCCGCAGGACCGCAAGCCCAAGCAGGACACCGAGCAGGAGGCCGACGAGGTGACCCTGAATGGCGATGTTGGCGAACCACGGCGTGCTGTAACTCGCCTCGGCGGCCGCCACCTGCTGTGGCATTCGGAGCGCGTCGAACAGTCGACCAAGGACGCCCTGTCCGACACTGGCGATCACCGTTTGGATCGGATACCGAACCAGCCCGAAGCCGGCAAAGGCGAAGACGACCGTCGAAAAGCCGATAATCGGTCCGATAGAAACGAGCGTCCCACCGATCCCGACGAGGATCGTTGCTACCGGAAAAATCAGTACGGCTCTGACTCTCGGATCAGTCCAGAGCCGCTCCCACGACGTTTCGGTTCGCCGGTCGACGTAGTGACCCCACCAGTATTCGGCCACCGAGCCGAAGGCGAGCGTCCCGATGACGTTCCCCGTGAGATGGCTGAAGTTGGCATGCGAAAAGCCGGCCATAAGCATGCCAACGGGGTCGAAGTAGCTCCAAGCCCGAAACGGGAGGACGACCGGATCGTTCGGATCATCGAGACCACCCTGAACTCCATAATAGACCGCCAACAGGAGACTCACCACGACAAGTGTGCCCCACGGTACGCCGCCGATAAAGCGGTCTGTGAGTGGGTCGGTGAGCCTCGCAGTCGACCGACTCACGAGAAGCAAGGTACCAATCGACAGCAGAATCATCGCCCCCAACAGCAGTTGCTGGAGCGGGAGTTCGGCGACTGCGATACCCAGTGAGTCGACGACAAGGGGGCTCCCACCGACCACCGGCGTCATCGCTCAGGGTGGGCGGCGGTCGACGGCGCGGTCGACACGACTACAGTTTACTCTCGGCGTCGTCGGCCAGTTCTTTCATCCGCTTGCCGACACGGCCCGCATTCGAGAACTCGTCTTCGCTCATCGCCGTGGCCAGCGCGTTGCCGAGCACGAACACGGCGTGTTTGTGCTCGCTTTTCGATTTGTGGACGTGCGAGGGATCGACGCTCAGCTCATCGTAGGGGTCGAAAAGCGTGGAGTCGACCGACTCCTGGGCCCGGAAGCTCTCCATGATGCTCACCATCTGCTCGTGGAGCTCCAGTAGTTCGTCTTTGTGCATATATATCCTATGGACGGTCCTAATTTAAGAGTTGTTGGGGACTGTCACCCAAACGAACCAATTAGAAGACGTATTCGTCTTCGTGACCCATCATTCCGTCTTCTTCGAACCCGGAGTCGGAGCCGGAGCCAGAACCGGGTTCGTCGTCCATTGGACCACTCGTTTTGTAGGCTTTGATCCCTGTGGATAACAGATTTTCAATCGCTTCTTCGCGGTTGAGGAACTCGTCCTGTTCGACGAGCTGGGCGATCTGCATCTCTAGGTGTTCGGGGATGTTGATCTCGACTTTCGGCATCTGAACATCCGGGAGTTACCGGAGTGCCTATTTAAAACCACCGGCGTTACTGACCGGCTGTCCGTCCGCGCGTGGCGGTATATATACGGTCGCCTAGATCCAGTGTCGACTATGGTCACTGACGTTACGGATCTCTACGAGGCCTTCGGCGAGAGTCGACTGCCGCCGGGCCAGCGCGAAACGGATGGCTTTCCGGTGCTCTCGAAAGGCGGAACGCCCGCGGTCGACCCCTCTGAGTGGACCTTCGAGGCATTTGGCGTGGTCGAAAATCCTCTCTCGCTGTCGTTCGACGAGTTCCGAGAGCTACCGAGCGAGACCCAAACACAGGATTTTCACTGTGTCACTGGCTGGAGCAAATTTGATTGTCTGTTTACCGGTGTCTCGTTCCCAACGCTCGCCGAGCACGCGGGTGTCGACAGCGACGCAGTCCACGTCATGTTTCACTCCGCAGACGGCTATACGACCGATCTGCCGCTCGATGATTGTATGCGCCAAGAGGTGCTGTTTGCCTACGGCTATGATGGCGAGGCGCTGCCCGCTGATCACGGTGGGCCACTGCGCGTCGTAACGCCCCACAAATATGCTTATAAAGGAGCGAAGTGGGTAACTGGCGTCGAGTTCCTCACCGAGCGGGAGCGCGGCTACTGGGAGCAGCGGGGGTATTCGGGGACCGCAAACCCCTGGAACGAAGAGCGGTATGGCTAACTATCAGTCGACTGTTTGCTCACGATAGTCACCCTAAAGAGTCCGGGGTTCCGAATACAGCCAATGGAGTCGCCTCGCGCTGCCGACCAGCCGGTGTTGGTCAGCCGGTCGGTTCGGCTCGACGGCGAGCGACCGTCGTTCCGAGCCACGCTGAACGCACTGGATTCGCCCCGCACCGTCTGGGACGCGGCCGACGAGCCGACAGTTGTCGCCGGCGGGGCCGCAGCCACGCTGACCGCCGACGGTCCCAACCGATTCGACCACATCAGGCAGGCCGCCGAATCGCTGTTTTCCTCCGGCGATGTTCACGCCGGGACCGAAGCCGCCTGCCCGCGGCTGTTCGGCGGCTTTACCTTTCACGCCGACCAGCCGACCGAGACTGACGAGCCCGAGGTCGGTGCCAGTGGAGCCACAGTCGACACCGACGGCGGCCTGACGACCGAGCCACAGTCCGACGACGCCACCGCGACCGACGCCTCGCCGTGGGCGGCGTTTCCCGACGCGCGGTTCGTCTTTCCAAGAGTTCAAGTAACGATCACCGACCGCGGGCCGTGGCTCACGGTGAACGCGGTCGGTCCCGATGCCTCGGTCGAGGCTGTCGAGACACGACTCGAAACCGAACGTGAGCGAATCGAGTCGCTGCCTGTGGCCGATCCCGAAACCCCACGTCCCGGAATCGTCGACCGCCGCCGAACCACGACGCCCGAATCGTGGCGCGCGGGCGTCACCGCCGCCACCGACCGCATCGAGGCCGGGGCGCTACAAAAGGTCGTGTTGGCGCAAGCCTTGGAGGTCGACCTCGCGGCTGATCTCGCGGTCGGCGACATCCTCTCGCGGCTCGGCGAGAAATACCCGGCCTGCAATCGGTTTCTGATCGAGCCTGCGGGACCGGAGCCACCGGCCTTTTTCGGAGCCACACCCGAACGCCTCGTCTCGCTTCGGGGCCGGACGGTCGAGACCGACGCGCTGGCGGGAACGACCGGTCGCGGCGAGACCCCGGCCGAAGACGAGTGGCTCGCCTGCGAACTGCTGGCCGACCCGAAAAACGTCCACGAACACGACCTCGTTGCCGAGACGATCCGCGATCAGTTGGCCCCGTTTGCGGCCTCGGTCTCAGCGGGCGGGCAACAGATCAAACGGCTTGCGAACGTTTAACACATCCACACCCCAATCACTGCAGAACTGGCCGAGGATACCCACGTGCTATCGCTGGTCGAGGCGCTGCATCCGACGCCTGCGGTCGGTGGGTTGCCGCCGGATAAGGCCTTAGAGACGATCCGCGAGACCGAACCCTTTGATCGTGGCTGGTATGCGGCCCCAATCGGCTGGATCGACGCCGCCGGCAACGGGACGTTCGCCGTGGGGCTTCGGTCGGCCGTGGCGACGCGTCGACAGGCTACCCTCTTTGCGGGCGTCGGCATTGTCGGCGACAGCGACCCCGACAGAGAGTGGGACGAGGTCGAACTCAAGTTTCGGCCCATCCTCGACGAACTCGAAGCCGAGTGAGGTGTCGTCTCCTTAGTCGTCGGACTCCGCTTCGGCGTCCGCACTGGCGTCGACGCCGGTGTCGACCCGAACCGGCTCGGAGAGCCCGTGGGCGAGTGCCTGTTCGGTTTCGGCGTCGAACAGATGCAGATTCGTTTTGTCGAAGACGACCGACAGCTCCTGATTTTCGTCTACTGGGGTATCCGGGGCGACGTTCATCAGGATCTGTCCGCTGGCGCTGGGGTCTTCCATGTCGACCGTTTCGCCCTTGCTGGTGACGAGATAGACGAATATCTCGTCGCCCATCGGCTCGATGACGTCGGTGTAGGTCTCGATGGTGTCGGTCACGTCTCCGACCGCGTTGTCGACCGGAATCACGTGTTCTGGCCGAACGCCGAGTACTACCTCGTGGCCGACCGAAATCCCGATAGCCGCCGGATCGAACTCGACGTCGCCGTGTCCCGACTCCGACTTGAAGCCATTCGGGGTTATCTCGCCGCTGATGAAGTTCATGGCGGGCGAGCCGATGAAGCCAGCCACAAACCGGTTTTCCGGCTCGTTGTAACAGACCAAGGGTGGATCGATCTGCTGGAGTTCGCCGCCGTTGAGGACCGCGATCCGATCCGACATCGTCATGGCTTGGGCCTGATCGTGGGTGACGTACACGATGGTCGTATCCAGTTTGCTGTGGATACGCTGGAGTTGGGTTCGCATGTGGACCCGGAGTTCTGCGTCGAGGTTCGCTAAGGGTTCGTCCATCAGGAACACGTCCGGCTCCCGGACGATTGCTCGGGCGATGGCGACGCGCTGTCGCTGGCCGCCGGACATCTCGCTGGGCATCCGGTCCAACATGCCGTTGAGTTGGACTGTGTTGGCGGCGTCCTCGACGCGCCGATCCATCTCGTCTTTGTCGAACTTTCGGAGTTGGAGCCCAAAGGAGATGTTGTCGTAGACATCCTTGTGGGGGAACAGCGCGATGTTCTGGAACACCATCGCGATTCCTCGGTCTTTCGGCGGGAGGGTCGTCACGTCACGGTCACCGATTGCGACGGTGCCGCTGGTGGGTTTGGTCAACCCCGCGATCATCTCGATTGTGGTCGACTTCCCACAGCCCGAGGGGCCGACGAGCGTGACGAACTCACCGTCCCTGATGTCGAGGTTGATGCCTTCTATCGCTACATCGCTACCGTATTCTTTTCTGATGTTGTCGAGTGTTATGGTTGCCATTATTCTTTCAGTGCTCCGGAGGTGAGTCCGCTAACGATCTTTTCCTGTGCCACGACGACCAAGATTGCAACTGGAACGACCGCGACGATGCTGGCTGCCGCCATCAGGTCGTACCGGACCTGGAACTGCGACTGGTAGGAGATGATGCCGTCGACAATCGGGGCCCAGTCTTGGGCCGCCGTGCCGGTCATCAGGAATGAGAAGAAAAACTCGTTGTAGACCGCAATGAATGTCAAAATTCCGGCTGTCGCCACGCCGGGGGCCGACAGTGGGACGATGACCCGAAACAGCGCGCCGAGCCGGGTCGTCCCCTCGATGCGGGCGGCGTCTTCGAGTCCATCGGGGATCTGACTGTAGAACGTTGTCAGAATGAAGATGGCCAGCGGCATGAAGATCGCACTTAAGGGGATGACGACGCCGCCGGGCGTGCTGTACAGTTCGGGCGGTGTCAGTCCCAAGAAGCTGATCTGTTGGGTGAACAGCTGGAACAGCGGAATAAAGAACGCCGCCGGTGGGAAGAAGCTGATCACCAGCACTGCCAACATCAAGGGTCGCTTGCCGCGGAATTCGAGTCGACCGAAGGCGTAGCCTGCGAGGCTGGCGACGATCAGCACGAAGATCGTCGTCAGCGTGGCGAACACGAAGCTGTTGAACAGATAGAGGTGTAGCGGGATTTGCTGGAAGATTTCGACGAATGAACTTGGGTCGAATCCCGCCGGCAAGAGGCCGACACCCTCGCTGACGCGGCTACTGTCCGAGAGGGCGATCATCGTCAGCCAGTAGATCGGGAACAGCGTGGTCAACAGGAAGAAGATCACAACCACGAAGAACAGCGCACGGTAGACCTTCTTGGGGTTCTTGATTGCGCTGTCGACCCAGTTGCTGAGTGCCCCACGCGTTTCGTCATCTCGACGCTCGGTCTGTGTTGGTTGACTCATTGGTAGCTCCCTTCCGGACTAAGCTTGAGCACGACGAGGTAGCCGCCGATCACCAGGGCGATAATCGACGCCGTGATGAACGCAATCGTCGCCGCCGAGGCGTAGGCTTGGGTCGTGCCGAACATCGTGTCGACGACGAGGCATGACAGCGACGGAACGGTGCCACAGCCAGCTCCCGAGGCTTCGATGATCCCGTAGATTCGCATGGCGTCGATGGTCCGGAACAGCATCGCGACCATCAGCGCCGGGAAGATCAGGGGGAGTGTGATGTGACGGAACCGCTGCCACGGCGACGCACCGGCGACCTCGGCGACATCGTAGAGGCTTTTGTCGATACTTTGCATTCCCGCAAGAATCAGCAGCGCCATGAACGCCGATGTCTTCCAGATGTCGGCGACGGTGACGATCACGAACGCGTTCGTGCTGCTGGTCAGTGGGTTCGCGCCGAACAGTCCAATCGCTTGGAGTGGATCCGAGAGGAACCCAACTGAGGGGTTGAACAGCAGGAAGAACAACATCCCCTGAATCACGATGGGGATCGCCCACGGGAGGATAATCGAGACCCGAACCCAGCGTCGACCGCGGTACTCTTTGGACATGATGTAGGCCTGTCCGAAGCCGATCAGCGTCTCGAAGACGACGCTGATGACCGCAAATGCGAGGGTAACCAACAGTGCCTGGCGGAAAAACGGCGTGCCGCCGGTGAAGTCGATCAGGGGTCGTGACAGCAGTGGGTTCTGGTTGGTGAGGACGTCGACGTAGTTCGCGAGGCCGACGAACTCGCCGGTTTTGGCTGCGCCGAAGAGGTTGTCGGCGAACAGTGAGACTCTGAACGTTCGCCACAGCGGCCAGAGTGCGATTATCGTCAACACCAGAAACGCCGGTGCCAAGAGGAGATAGGCGTAGGCCTCCTCGCTTAAGTTCTCCATCCAGTTGAGAACGCGTGTGACTGGATTCCAGCCGTGGCCCTGTTGGCGTCGCTGTTCAGTTGCCATGTTCGCCTCCGTGTGCTTGTCTTGGGTGCATAGTTGTGGATTGTGTCTAGATGTTCTCCAAGTCGACGAGCGCACTTTCTAAGTCACCCATCGCTTCCGTCGGCTGTTTTCTGCCTTGGAGGGCGTCGTTGATCTCTTGGTAGGCCTGCTGGGACTGCTGTGACCACACCGGCGTCACCGGTCGCGCGACGGTGTTGTCGCCGGCGATCCGCAACGATTCGGAGTAGTCGCCGAACGCCGGATGGTCGCCAGCGAGACTCTCGACGAGATCGGGCTGGTGGGGGATGAAGCCGGGACCATTCAGCTGTGCGGCTTGGACTTCCTCCGAGTGGAACGCCTGGAGGACCTCCAGCGTCGACTCTAGATCGGTGGTGTTGGGATTAGCTGCTACCAGCCACCCACCCAGTGCCGCGGTCGTGCCACCGAGCCCCTCGTTGGCGGCCTCGCTTTCCGGGACACCGTAGGGCATCGGCATCACACCCAACTCTTGGCCGCCGGTGAACTGCTCGTCGGCCATCGGAATCGTGTAGGTCCAGTTGCGCATCGCCACCGCGTTGGTGTCGCCGACAAATGCGCCGTCGGTCTCCTGTTCGGTCCAGCCGAAGACGACGTTGGGTGAGCACTGGGCGATCTCTTGGCTGGCTGCACTGCTGCCGGTGACCATATCTCGGGCGACGTTGAGCGCCTCGATGACCGGTGGCTCCTCGACGGTGATCGGACGCTCACCGACGGGGCCGAAGAGGGTCTCAAGCCCG
>Ga0136558_1001828_pt1 | contig 10523 bp, 6 predicted proteins | sample AntRauTorckE6833_FD_101391 | JGI IMG/M metagenome (GOLD analysis project Ga0136558, IMG submission 101391) | Saline lake microbial communities from Rauer Islands, Antarctica - Metagenome Torckler E6 #833 | ecosystem: Environmental > Aquatic > Non-marine Saline and Alkaline > Saline | place...
ATAAAATCTGCCGCACGTTTAATGAATCCGTTATAAATGCTTTCGATATATTCAACATCTTTGGTTTTCTGATAGTGCTGCTCTATGGCATAGAGTACAACTGCTGTTTCGTCTTCCTGGATAGGGAGCTGAGCTGAACCGTTGCGGATGTAGGGGTGCCAAGAACTGCCGCGCGACCCATCGGTAAGATATTTGTGATGCAAGTAACCTTCGGGGGTAATATGACGCACTGCAAAATCATAAAAGTTTCGCGCAACATTGGTATCACCGGCTTTATCTAGTACGTGTGCGACGATTCCAGCATCTCGTGGCCATACGTACGCATACGTATCCCGCCCTTGATTAAGAATGCTCGAATCACTGGAAGCGATAATGCCACCTTCGCGATCGGAGTGCGCTCGCACTACAAGCAAGGAAGTATGAAATACATCCATAATCTCTTGGGACAGTTCTGTATCGCTAAAATCTTCACGGTCAAGCCAAGCGCGCCAAAAACTTGTTGTGCTTTCAAAGATGTGGTCGGTATGTTTACGCTTAACGATTCGGTTTCGATCGACGGCATCTTCTATAGAGGTTCCAGCAGCAATCCAGTAATGAATCTTTTGTGGTTCATCAGGCTTTATATGGAAGCCAATAGAGAGCAGTGAATCGACAGAACCATGCTCAATAGCATTTTTGCTAAGTGGCACATTGCTCTCGGCAGCTCGGAATGAACCTTCTTTACCTTCAATCTGGTAGAGCCCTACCATGTAATCATCGAACATTTCCCCGTTATCGAGCTGGGCGTTAATTAAAAACGCCCGGTCAGCTTTGTAGTGGATGATTGCACGTGCACGTGGATCGTAAAAGGCGGTATCACCGTGATTATTCGCGGCAATTCTAAATTCTTGACCGAAGTATATTCGCATTTCAGCTTCTTGGTCTCGGAGCAAGTTAACCTCTAGCGATCGCACAAAGACAGGCTCTTCGTTATAAACGACATCACGAATGGTGAGCTCAACGCCCAAGTCATTGCAGCGAGCTTTTACGGTACTAGCCATTGTCCCTCGGTCGTAACGTATTGTTATGTCCCAATTTTCACGCTCGAGCCATTTAAAATCTTCGCCAACGCGAACACCAATCCGGTGATTAGCAAATTCACTAATGTGGTTTTCTTGTCCAACATGGGGGAAATACAAATCACGCAAGTGACCGCTGTCATCGAGCCCAACGAGCATAGAACCGTTTCCTAAAACTACGCTTCGTGCCACCCTAGAATTTCCCACATTTCATTACTAAGTAGCATACGAGTAAACGCCTGTTTTAGCCAGTCTTTGTTTGAGGTCAGTCAAAGCATTCATGAAGTAAATATGTGCGTCGTATGGTGAATCGTACGGGCTGAAGTAAGCATGCACGTCGCCATCAGCAAACCACTTGGTGCACATGTAGTAAGGGTGGTCGCTGGTTGTTAGGCGCCTCCAGTCTTCGATGATCTGATCGTCGCCAGTTTCGAGTACCGGTCCCTCAAGATTATAGAGTTGCTCCATAGCTATTTTTTGGATATCGTTACCGACCCAGGCGCTTAAATCTCGCTCACTATCCGCCCACGTTAAGATGTCTGGTACGTCATATTCATCTCGTGCCTCAAGTGCATCCATTGCCTCGCTCGGTGTCCAAAATATTGTTCCTGGTTTCGATTTGAGCTTAGCTGGTAGGGCGCGCATAAAATCGAAAATTCCACTATCGGCCCATTGGTGCTCGCCAAATGATTCGTAATCCATAAACAAGTTAACCGTTTCGCCGTTACCGTGGTGCGAATGAATCCATCTCGCAAATTTATCAGCATCAAGTGGCCAATCTGGCCAGGTCTGCTCGCTAAATCGAAAGGCCACATCATCGCTGAGCTTATAGTTTTTTAGCAGAAGTTTTACGTGCTTGGTGTTGGGAGGCTTGTATGCGAAATTTGGGCTACGCCAACCAAGCAAAGGGTCCCAGCCTTCAGCCAATACACCCTTGTAGCCATTTGCTTCCGCCCACTGGCCAAGATCATTGCGGTAACTCAGTTCTGTGTTACGAAATACCTGAGGTGATTGATTAAACAGTCGCTTGATTGTTTTGCGGTGCTGTTCTACTTGGCGCTCAAATTCAGATCGAGAATAAAAGAAGCTTAGACTGTGGTAATACGTGTCAGCCAGAATTTCTACATTACCAGTGGCAACGAGCTCTTGAAAGCTTTTTAAGACATCAGGGCGCCAACGCTCAAACTGTTCAAGTGCCGTCCCAGAAAATGAAAGGGCTAGCTTAAAGTCAGGATTATCTTTGATTATTTCTTGTAGCGTCTCGTTCATGGGCAGGTACGATTTGTGAGCTACCTTGTCGAGCACCGTGTAGCGATCCATTTCTTCGTCAAAGTATTGGTGATTGATACCTATGTCGAATACTCCATAGTGACGAACGCGGTATGGCTGATGAACGTGAAGGTATAAGCAGATGCCGAGTCGGTTATGGCTCATGTGCGGCTCCCGCTAAGCATCTCGTGGTACACATCAAGCGTATTGCTGGCTGCTTTGCGCCAGGTTAGGCGACGAACTTCCGCAAGTCCTTCTTCTGCTAACTGCTTGTGTAGCCACGGGTAGTCAAGCGCGGCGATAGTTTTTTGGGTCATGTTGTCAACATCCCAGAAATCAACTTTAAGCGCCGAGGCCAATACTTCACTAATTCCAGACTGATTAGATACCATCACCGGCGTGCCGTTAATAAGCGCCTCCATTGGTGTAATGCCAAAAGGCTCGGAAACGCTCGGAAGAATATACAAATCAGCAGAGCGGTACAGTCGCGTTAGGTCCTTGCCAGACACCCATCCGGCAAAGTGTATATTTGAGCTAATTCCCATCTCAGCGGCTCGCTCTATAAGCCGACGCTCTTGGTCGCCAGTTCCGCCATATACAAAATGAGTATGGGGTCGCAATTTAAGAACTTGCTCCGCCATATTTAAAAACTGCTCTGGGCCTTTGTGTCGTGTGAGTCGGCCAAAGAAAAGAACCATTTTGTATGCATTGTGATTAAAGTTCATCGGTTCGAGCTTGCCGTGTGATGCGAATTTTCGGTCTGGATAGCTGTGGCAGTCAATCCCGTTGTAGACAACCTCAATTCGATCTGGGTCTAAGCCGTGCAGTTCGACGAGGGTATTTTTGGTGTGTTTTGACACGGCGATAATTTTATCAGCATGCTGCAACCCTTCATGTTCTATTTCCCAGATTCGCATGTCTAGTTCTCCGCCGCCGGCCATGTCTCGAGAGGTAGAGTGTATATGTGCAATGAGCGGTTTGCCGCTAGCTTTTTTAACCTCTACTCCAGACTTCAACGTCAGCCAATCATGGGTATGAATGACATCAAAATCTATATCTTGGGAAGACTCAACAGCAAGTTCCGCGTAGCGCAATACCTCTGCATATAGATCTTTCGCAAACCCCATCGTCTTACCTGATTTAATAGCTTCATAAGCCTCGGCAGATATATATGGCTGAACAGGTGAGTTAATGTATTGAATTTTAATGTCTTCTACGCCAGCAAAGCGTACAGAGATGCTGTCGTCATCAAGAGCCTTTTCTCTTGGGAGTATCATGTTCACGATCGCCCCGTGATCGAGTAGCGCTTTAGCAAGACCGTAGGTTGCAATACCTAGCCCACCCTTGTGATGTGGAGGCAGCTCCCAGCCAAACATCAGAACCTTGACGTTGGTTGACGGCTGGGCCATTGGTTCTTGTTGCGGAAGTACTTCTACAAGCTCCGGCCGATGAGGCACGTAAACCGTCGAAACTTCATCTGAGTCTTTTTTGCGGAAAATATTAAAGGGGACATTAAACTTTTGAATTCGATTTTTTTTATCTGAGGAGAATATATTAAGAGATTTATCTTGTAGCTCGGCACCAAGTAAGTTGTCTGCTATGGGACCTGTGAGTTCGATTTCGCAGATATTTTTTCGCTGATCAAGAATATTCAGCTCTTCACGGTCAATGATCACGGTATGGATATTTGCTCGATACGTGCGCCCTCGTTTTGTTTGATGGGCGTAAACGACGGCGATACCTAGCGGGTGCTCTACGGCCGCCAATAATTGAGCCCGGTATGGCAACGTACAAATACTCTTACCATCGCTCCACTTGCTAAGGTCCTTGGATTTCGAGATAAGCAAAATGTCACTTTGTACGTAGACGGCAAGTGCTTGGCTGTCATGGCTCGAATCTGAAACGAGTAGCCCTTGGGTGACACTTAAGTTACTTGGCAACGTTTCCCATAAGCTTAAATCCCAGTCTGGTGTATTTCGAGCTATACGCCATTGCCAATTTGCGCCAACTTTTACGGAATATGATATATATTGTTCACCTGCGAGCTCGGCCAATACTAGGTTTCGAACGTCATCTTCGTTAATGTGGCCGCCACTTGACGAAACAAGCAACGGGCTACCAGGTTGCTCAACAAGCTTTTCGCCACCAAGTGCTATTGCCAGTTTGTGGTTGCGGCGCTTCGACTTATAAATAAGTGCGATTTGCCCATCAATTTGGCTCAGACCAAGCGGCTGAATGACGTTATTTGGGACATTCATGTTAATGTAATAGTAGTGCAAACGTAAGCAGTTATACAACCGTTAATTGTTGTGAATAGTACACGCTAAATATTTACTATATTTCATTAAAATTGTATAATGTATAAAAATGGCAGATAAAAAACTTTCAGTAATAGGTAGCACGAGCGAAGTAGACTTTTTGGACTACAGTATTTTTGACGTTCCCTCAAAGGTTGATACAGGGGCCGACAGGTCATCGGTTTGGGTTAGTGAGCTTGAAGAGAGCAACAAAGTCCTCACTTTTAAACTATTTGACCAAGAGCACCCATCCTATACGGGCCGTCCTATCGAAATTAAGGACTATAACACCACAATTGTAAAAAACTCATCTGGTCATCGTGAGCACAGATACCGTGTTTTGCTCAAGATTCGCTTAGAAGAAAAGGTTATTAAAACTCACTTTACACTCACTGATCGTTCACACAGCTTATATCCGGTGCTCATCGGGCGTAAAACACTTGCGAACAAATTTGTAGTTGATGTTTCTCAGAATAAACCTAATTACTCATACGCCAAAAGCATGAATAAAATGCTAACGAGCCTCAACGACGAAGATACGAGTGAGCGCCCCAGGCTTAGAGTGGGCGTTTTATCCCGTGAGGCCAACGGCTATTCGACCAAAAGAATTATGCATGCCTTACGTATACGTGGTCACGAGGCAATAGTAGTTAACCACGCTGAGTGTTACGTAGATATTGAGCAAGATAATCCAGATGTTCGTTATCGAGGCGAAGATATTAGTGGCTTAGATGCAGTGGTTCCAAGGATCGGTTCGAGTATTACTCGTTATGGTTCAGCTATTGTGCGTCAGTTTGAAATGATGGGGGTCTACACGACCGCTCGCTCAATCGCAATCGAGCGTTCACGCAATAAACTGCGAAGCCTGCAACTATTGAGCAAGGCTGGAGTAGGTATACCAAAGACAATTTTCTCACGCGAAACAGATGCCGTTGACGACCTTATCGAACAGATCGGCACTCCGATGATTATTAAAGTTGCGCAAGGTACTCACGGACGCGGCGTTGTGCTAGTGGACTCGAAAAAAGCGGCTAAATCAGTAATCCAAGCATTCTATGTTGAAAAAGTGTCTATTTTGCTTCAAGAATTCATAAAAGAAGCATCAGGGGAAGATATAAGAGCATTTGTGATTGGCGGCAAAGTAGTGGCGGCGATGCAGCGCAAAAGCTTAACTGATGATTTCCGCTCTAATATTCATATGGGCGGCACAACGAGTGAAGTCACAATGACCCGCAAAGAAAAGAGCACAGCAGTAAAAGCTGCCAAATCTATAGGATTAGATATTTGTGGTGTCGATATGGTTCGCTCAAAGCGAGGCCCGTTGGTGCTTGAAGTCAATTCATCTCCTGGTCTGCAAGGCATAGAACAAGCTACAAAACTAGATATAGCTACAGAAATTGTTAAATTCATCGAAAAGAACGCAGTCAAAAAACTTAAAAAGGATAAGGTTGGAGCCTAGATTTTAATTGAGGCGATTAGCTCTAGATACTTAACGTGATCTTTAAGATACGGGTCGAATTTGCCTGAGAGTAAGTACGCCACGATTTGGTCCATGTCATGTATTTTTGAGTGCTCGCTAATAAAAGCGCTACATCTTACGAACCCCCGGAGGTAGGCAGCATCTTTCATGAACACTGCTTGCTGGCCATTGTGCATGAGCCCATCGCCGCCTCTAAAAATCCTATTTATATGAATCTTTGCCTGCTTTTGCGCATTAGCGGAAGTTTCTCCAACTGCGATGTTTCTATGTGTTGCCAGTGCTAGTAGCTGCTTGCGAGTTAGCGGCTGAGTTTTGCCTATACCAATTGCAAGGCCTATGTCTACGTAGCGGTCAATGTGTATATTCTGTACTCGATTCGTTATGGCGTATTCGGCGAATATGCCAAAACCTTCTTCGAAGTCTATATAGCCAGGCAAGCCTTTTGATAGGAGTTCGTTCTTACTGGCCTTTTCGCCGTTCACCACGCGCTGTGCATGTACACCGAGTTCATGAGCCAGCAAACATAAAGTTTTTGTCCTAGATCTATCAGGGGAAAATCCGCCGACATTGATTGTTTTATCACTTGAGTTTACGCTTATGACTGAATTGTCAGTCCTTACAGCTCGCCAATCGCCCCAACCGTTGTGGCCTTCTTGGCTGAGCGCAGTTAGCGATTCATTAAATAGTTTCAATAGATCTTTATGGCTGAACTTCTGAAGAGGTGACGTGTGGAATATATCAATAGCTGGTTGGATAGTTGAGTATAATTCTTGCCTGAATTCATCAAGTAACTCACCCTTAACTAGCGACATGCTCGATTCTTTTTCTTGTGTATTTTGAAACGGTATTAGTATCTTAAGAGCGCGACGAGCAGAATCAAGCTCAGATTCTTTAAGTTGCTTAATCCGTACATTCAAGCAAAGACTAAATAGTTCGTAATCAAGTGATCCAAATATCTCGGTGTTAAGAGAGTTGAACTTTTGTATCAGATCCGCGGGATCTATAGCTCTGTTAGCGCGTGTGGGTGAAGATAGTCCCCTGCTTGCATGGATAAGTTCTGCGTACTGTATGTTGCGTAGTGCTACCTGTTCATCGATTGATTCTGGCTTCGCACTAAAATAATCAAGCCACATCGTATTTTTTTGTGCTTCAAATTCATCGAATACAAGGTCTACATTCTCTGACACAAGCCGGTCGCCGTCTTCTGTTGGCGCAATTGCGAACAGAATACTGTGCTGTTGAACGGTGTTTTTCGTGTTTGTTGTGGGCACTTAAGTACAGCATATCAACATTAGAAGAATACATAAAGGCTATGGTTAGCTATAATAAGGGCTATGCCATTCGATACTTTTTTATCTATCGCGTTTATAATTATTGTAATTAGCGTTCTTATTCTACGCACTCATCTGGGACTCGCTATGTTGCTCATGCTTAGTTCGTATTTGATTGTGGCAAGTTATAGCTTTGTTTTATTGAACTTTTTATCTGATCTATCAAGCATTTTCGATACGCTTGCGGCAGGTCTCGCGGTTTCAGCATTTATTATTTTGCTCCCTGCGTATGTGGTGGTTTTTCGATTGCGCCATACCGCCAAGGGTAGGTTCTTTCATCAAATTGTACCCTCCATGCTTTTTGGACTGCTGAGCTTGTCGCTGGTTGTCACGATTGTGTATGGTATCGAAGAATTTAATTATGTCAGAAATTCTTACGCTGCGAATTGGCTCGTCACGTTTCAGCCTTGGATTATTAGCTTTTCATTAGTCGCAGCGATTTTGGATATTCATACGCACTACAAGCCGCGTGCGAAAAAAGTAAAGTCTAGAAGTAAGAAAAAGTAAGCACCCTAGCAATTAATAAATATATATATGCTTCAAAAAAAAGTTTTGAAGCATATATTGCTGAGTAGATTGCCCTCAAACCTCAAGGTGTCCAGAGTTCGATCTTACCACGACGAAATCTCTCCAAATCAAAAACCCACCATGAAGGTGGGCTCATGATTTGGAGGGGTTGGAGGGACTCGAACCCTCGACACCCTGCTTAAAAGGCAGGTGCTCTAACCGGCTGAGCTACAACCCCGAAAACTTCAGGGGTGATTATGAGGGGAAAACAGTAAAATTTCAAGAGGTAGCGTATTATTTAGTGCATGAGCGACAGATTATATACCTATGGAGTTAGTTTTTCTCGCAAATATTGCCGTACTCTTGGGGTTGATCCCGATGATGTTCTAGCTTTTTTGCTTGAGCTTGGATTTCGTAGATTCAGGCTTATGAGTTACTGGGATCAGATTGAGCAAAGACAGGGCGAATATGATTTTTCTTGGCTTGATGAAGATATTAATATAATTTCTGACAAGGACGGAGAAGTTACCTTGTCAGTTGGCTTGCGCCAGCCGCGCTACCCTGAATGTCACCCACCAACTTGGTTGAAAGTGCTTAGCCATGAGGACATGCACCAAGCAGCAGTCAGCTTTGTTAAGCAAACCGTGGTCCATTACGCAAACGAACCGGCTATAACAAGTTGGCAATTAGAAAATGAAGCTCTAAATACCGGCATCGGTACATGCGCTGATTATTGCCGTGATCGTATTCAGACAGAATTTGACGTCATTAAAGCTAATGATCCCCGCCCCATTGTTATGAGTACGAGCAGCAGCTGGGGTAACCCTTGGCGCGAGCCAATTCCGGATATAGTGGGGTTTTCGCTGTATCGCTCGCAGCATGATGGAAAAAAGTATAAATTTTGGCACTTCCCTGGTGCATTTCATAAAGCGCGCGCAAGTTTGGTGAGAAACGTACTCGGCAAGGAAGTGATTACTCACGAGCTCCAGTGTGAGCCGTGGGGGCCGCGCAGCACCGAATTGCTGTCTAACGCCGAGCAGATGAAGAGCATGTCCCCAGAGCGCCTGCAGGCATCAATTAACTATGCCAAAAGCACGGGAATAAGAACTATAGACATGTGGGGTGGAGAGTGGTGGTATTGGCGTGAACTGCAAGGTGATAAGCGTTTTGCAGATTTAGCCAGAAAAGAAATAGCAGGCTAGGTGATATGTCGCTGAACATATCTTAGATGCTTTTCACGACTAGCAGTGAAATCGGATTTTTTAAGCCCTACTCTGTTAATCATTTTTCCTACACGCTCGCTGCCAATGTAATGAGGCATCATCACGTAGGTTGCGCCGTGCTCGTAAAGCATAGCTGCCTCTTCGGGGTTTTCTGAGTGCGGGATGATTATGGCGTTGCTGTTGTTTGCGCGAACATGCGTAGTCAGGAATAGATTGGTGTTGAAGTCGGTTACATTAGAGATAACTAACTTAGCTTGCTCGATACCAATTTCGTCCAAGAATTCGATATCAGTCACATCACCGTACGCATGTGGTAGCTGGTTGTTTTCAAGCTGATCAATGGCATCGGGATCGTAGTCGATGATCAAAAACTTCTTCTTCATCCTTTTGAAATGTCTCACGAGTTCGTGACCTCCTCGAGCGTAGCCGAATAAGATAATGTCGTTTTTCTTTGTGGCACTCGTTTGGCCGTACTTTATTTTCTTTCGTTCGAATAGTCTTAACTTGTGCTCAAATAGATCATATAGTTTTTCGTCATAGAGCATCATGTACGTTGAGCCTGCGATTGTTATCAGGCCAACTAGGGTTACGATTGACACAATTTGCTGATCTATCTGTCCAAGCTCAAGCCCCAGCAATACGAAAATTAACGAAAATTCACTAATTTGCGCTACTGTTAGCGCTACCTTGAAGCTTGCTTTTTTGGTGTAGCCTAGGAGTCCCATAATGGTTAGTACGATGAGCGGGTTACCTAGGAGTACAAAACTAGAAAATACGAGTGCCGGTACAAGCACATCTAAAAAGTTCGTAAGTTCGAGCTGAACACCAAGCACGATAAAAAACAGCACAACGAAAAAGTCTCGTAGCGGGCGCAGTCGGGATGAAACCTCTGTGGCATAGGGTTGCGTTGCAAGTGCAACACCAGCAAATAGCGCACCGACTTCAATAGATAAACCAGCTTGGGCGAAAAGGCTTGCAACACCAAATCCCCAGGCGATAGAAAATAGGAATAAATATTCTTGGCTATCAGAAATAAACCGAGAAAATTTAGGAAGCACCTTCACGCTTGCGAGCACGAGTCCGACTGCTAGCAGGAGCGTGAATCCGAGCGTGACACTTAGTTCTGGCAGTGGCAGCCCACCATCTTGAAGCCCAGCTGCTACGATCAGTACGATGGTCGCTGCGATGTCCTGAACTAGGAGCATGCCGGTTGCTACTTTGCCATACAGCTGACCAGTTTCTTTTTTGTCACTCAGGATTTTGAGGATAATAATGGTACTACTAAATGTAAGAGCAATCGCAATGTAGATAGCCGCAGTTGTTGCAAAACCAAGCAACTTAGCAATTGCAAAACCAAA
>Ga0136558_1001829_pt1 | contig 10522 bp, 10 predicted proteins | sample AntRauTorckE6833_FD_101391 | JGI IMG/M metagenome (GOLD analysis project Ga0136558, IMG submission 101391) | Saline lake microbial communities from Rauer Islands, Antarctica - Metagenome Torckler E6 #833 | ecosystem: Environmental > Aquatic > Non-marine Saline and Alkaline > Saline | place...
ATCTCATCAGAATGACAGTCAGAACGTATGATCCGATGGCATCGGGTCACAAATAAAAGAATTTCTATGTCAATACGTCAGTTTTAAGACTTAAGTGGAAGAATTGGCACTCAGGTTGCAATAGTAAAGGAAAACGGAGAATTATGAGTAAAAACACAATAGATATAGAGAAACAGTTATCGAAACTTGGTAAAGAGATTCAGCAATTTGTTGAACGTGTAGTACCGGGAGCAGATAGTGAAGGACATTATAAGCCGGCATGTGATATTACTGAAAGTGACACTTCATTTTCAGTTATAATGGATCTGCCCGGCATGACAAAAAAAATGATCCAGATATCATTGAAGAGTAGAGTTTTGACAATTAGCGGATCACGGGAACTCTATTTGGATGATGATGAGACATTAAAACGATCTGAGAGAAAACAGGGATCTTTTTCAAGATCCTTTGCACTCCCGGACGAAGCCGATGCGAAATCAATATCGGCAGTTTTTAAAGATGGAGTTTTAAAAATTACTCTCAAAAAAACGGAATCAGAAGAAGGCAGTGACTCGACAACGATTCCGATCAAATAAGATATTAGAAATAAAAATTAAAGATTAAGGTTAGAAATATGGGTAAGATAATAGGTATTGATTTAGGGACTACAAACTCATGTGTTTCAGTAATGGAAGGCAATGAACCTGTAGTCATTCAGAATTCAGAAGGAGGACGTACAACACCATCCGTTGTTGCATTCACAAAAGATGGAGAGCGATTGGTAGGTGCGCCTGCAAAAAGACAAGCGATAACAAATCCGGAGAAAACAGTCTCATCAATCAAACGATTTATGGGGCGGATGTTTAAGGAGATAAAAGAAGAAGCCAGTCAGGTTTCATACAAAGTAGTTTCCTCAAAGGATGATGGTACTGCCAGGGTACAGATAGACGACAGAAAATATGCACCTCAGGAGATCTCAGCGATGGTACTTCAGAAAATGAAGCAAACTGCTGAAGAGTATTTGGGAGAGAAAGTAACGGAGGCAGTGATCACTGTTCCGGCTTATTTTAACGATGCACAGCGTAAAGCTACTCAAGAGGCCGGCAAGATTGCGGGTTTGGATGTGAAACGTATTATCAATGAACCGACGGCAGCAGCACTTGCTTATGGTTTAGACAAAAAAGATCAGGATCAAACCATTATCGTTTATGATTTAGGTGGTGGTACATTTGACGTATCTGTTTTAGACTTAGGTGATGGAGTATTTGAAGTAAAATCATCAAATGGAGATACTCATTTGGGTGGTGATGATTTTGATCAGCGGTTGATAAATTTCCTCGCGGATGAATTCAAGAAAGATGAGGGTATCGATCTCAGAAAAGACCCGATGGCGATGCAGCGTTTGAAAGATGCAGCTGAGAAGGCAAAAATTGAGTTATCAAGTTCACAAAAAACAAATGTAAACCTTCCCTTTATTACAGCTACAGACTCCGGTCCTAAGCATTTAAATATTGATATTACTCGTTCAAAATTTGAGCAGTTGGTAGATGATCTTGTAAAAAGAACCATCACCCCTTGTGAAAAAGCACTGAAAGATGCGGGAATCAGTAAAAATGAAATTGATCAGGTTATCCTTGTAGGGGGTTCAACCCGAATACCAAAAATTCAGGAAGTTGTGAAGGAGTTTTTTGGTAAAGAGCCGAGTAAAGGTGTAAATCCCGATGAAGTGGTTGCTGTAGGAGCTGCTATTCAGGGTGGAGTGCTGAGTGGCGACGTGGATGATGTGGTTTTATTGGATGTGACTCCATTAACTCTGGGTATTGAAACGTTAGGGGGTGTGATGACCAAGTTGATTGAATCCAACACGACCATTCCTACCAGTAAAAAAGAGGTATTTTCTACAGCTGCTGACAGTCAGACAAGCGTAGAGATCCATATTTTACAAGGTGAAAGAGCTCAGGCGACATCAAACCGTACTTTAGGCAGATTCCATTTAGACGGTATTCCACCGGCACCAAGGGGAGTACCTCAGATTGAAGTTACCTTTGATTTAGATGCCAACGGTGTATTGAATGTAAGTGCTAAAGATAAAGGTACCGGTAAAGAACAGAGCATTCGAATTGAGTCCTCATCAGGCTTGAGTGATTCCGAGATTGAGAAGATGAAAAAAGCAGCTGAAGAGCATGCTGAAGAAGATCAGAAACTCAGAGATCGGGTTGAGACACTCAACAAGGCAGATTCCTTACTATTCTCAACCAAAAAACAGATGGAAGAGCATAAGGAGAAGATATCTGAAGAGAATAAAACGAAAATTGACGCTGCTTTGACTAAATTGGAAGAACTCCATAAAGAGCAAAAAGTGGATGAAATCGATGCGGCTATTGAAGAGTTAAATCAAGCTTGGGCTGCTGCTTCACAGGAGATTTATCAGGCTGCTGCAGCTGAAGAGCAAGCAGGTGATGAAGCGACATCAGAAGGAGCTTCGTCAGAAGGTGATGACGCAGTAGATGCTGACTTCGAAGTGGTCGATGAAGATGAGGAAGAGAAAAAGTAAACGATTTCTCACCATACCTTTTATAGATTTAAGCCCCCGTATATAGCGGGGGCTTTTTTATTTGAAATAGATTGTATCTTTATGTCATGAATATTTTAGGAATAGAATCCTCTTGCGACGAGACAGCGGCATCAGTTTGTTCAAATGGGAAAATTTTATCCAATGTTATTGCGACACAGGCGATCCATGAAAAATATGGAGGTGTAGTGCCTGAGTTGGCATCCAGGGCTCACCATAAAACCATTACTCAAACGGTAGATCAGGCACTAAAGGAGTCGGGATTGGGGCTTAACAATATAGATGTCATCGCAGTTGCTCAAGGTCCGGGTTTAATGGGATCACTGTTGGTGGGTATCAGTTTTGCAAAAGGAATGGCCATTACTCAGAAGATTCCAATTATTGGAGTAAACCATATCGAGGCACACATGTATGCCAATTTTATAGAACATTCAGAGCGATATCCAGCGGTTGTATTGATCGTATCAGGAGGTCATACAAGATTGATTCATCTGAAAGGTCCATTTCAACACCAGTTGCTTGGAGAGACCAGGGATGATGCAGCAGGTGAAGCTTTTGATAAGATTGGAAAGCTATTAAAACTGCCCTATCCGGCCGGACCCATTGTTGACAAACTGTCCCAATCCGGAGATCCGGAGTTTTATGCTTTTCCGAGATCAATGATCAAACAAGGGCTGGACTTCAGCTTTTCAGGTCTAAAAACGAGTGTACTTTATTATACTCAAAAGCAGGATAAGAGTTTTTTAGAAGAACATTTACATGATATTTGCGCCAGCGTATCTGCAGCCATAACCGATGTCTTAATTGCAAAATTAAAGAGAGCCGTCAAAAAAACCGGTGTACAAACCATCATGCTGGCCGGTGGTGTATCCGCCAATTCTATGTTGAGAAAAAAGGCTGAAAATTTGGCCAACGAATTAGATTTGCAGCTTTTAATACCCTCAATTGAGTACTGTACTGACAATGCTGCAATGATATCTATGACAGGATCGTTAAAAGCAAGAGAAGGTATGTATGATGATCTAAGTCTGAAGCCGTTTGCCAGAATAGGTTAAATGTTCTTTTTTAAGCAAATGAGATAAAAAAATTCGAAATTGCAATTTTGTGTCTTCATATTAAAAATTGCGATTGTTGTTATGAAAAGACCGAATGAGTGAATGTTAAGTCTTTAAAAGTAATGTATGGCCGACGCTGAATTAAAATTACGCAAAAGTGTAGATGAGTATGACCTGAGTGACGCACAACGTTTAGCGTTGGACAAGTTACTATTGTCTTGTCATAACCACTTGGAGAAGACGGATGATGAGCTGATCACACGTGCTTTTAAGTTATGTTGCAAGTCTCATGAAGATGTGAAAAGGGCTTCAGGTGAGCCCTATTATCAACATCCGGTGGAAGTAGCTCGCATTATGGCTGAGGAATTTAATATTGATGATGTATCTGTAGTGGCAGCGTTGCTTCATGATACTGTTGAGGATACCAGTGTTACATTAGAGTATATAGACACACTTTTTGGGGAGACTGTCAAAAATCTGATTGATGGACTCACAAAGATTTTAGGGGTTTTTGAAAATCGGGATACCAAGCAAGCGGAAACCTTTATGAAGTTGCTGCTTTCGATGGCTGAAGATATTCGCGTTGTATTGATCAAGTTTGCGGATCGGCTTCACAACATGAGGACGATCAACCATCTGTCAAATCAGAGGCAGTTGATTAAAGCGACTGAAACCATGGAGCTATATGCACCATTGGCGCACAGATTTGGTTTGTTTAAGATCAAAAATGAGCTTGAAGATCTCTGTTTTAAGGTGATTGATCCCAACTCGTATAGATTTATTGTCAGAAAACTGAGGGAGAAAAAAGAGGCGAGGGCTCAATTCATCGATGAGTTTATGAGTCCTGTCAAAAAAGAGCTGAGTGAACAGGAGTTTGTATTTGAAATCAAGGGTCGGCCTAAGCATATTTATTCCATCTACCGAAAGATGCAGATGCAACAGAAACCTTTCGAGGAGATTTATGACCTGTTTGCTATTCGGATCATATTAGAAAATCCACATACAAAAGAGGATTGCTGGAGAGTATATTCAGTGATAACCGATTGGTATACCCCTATTCCCAAAAGATTCAGAGATTTTATTTCGGTTCCAAAAGCCAATGGTTATCAATCACTACATACGACTGTGATTACCAAAAAAGGGCGTAAAGTAGAGGTTCAAATTCGGACCCGTAAGATGGATTACATAGCAGAACAAGGGGTTGCTGCTCACTGGAAATATAAAGAGGGGGAAAACAGTGGGAGTGAGCAGTTAGATAAGTTTGTGCATTGGGTAAGAGATGTTCTGGATGCGCCCAGACCGGAAGCAGCAACAGAGTTTGTTAAAGATTTTCAGTTAAACCTCTATCAGGATGAAATTTATGTATTTACTCCCAATGGAGATTTGAAAACTCTTCCCAATGGGGCTTCCTGTATAGACTTTGCTTTTGAAATTCATAGTGAGATTGGAGAGAGGTCAATTGCTGCAAAAGTAAACGGTAAGATGGTTCCGTTAAGGCAGAAACTGCGATCCGGTGATCAGGTTGAAATTATTACAGCGAATAAGATAAACCTGAATCCTGACTGGATGGAAGATGTGGTTACTCACAAGGCAAAAGCCAGAATTCGGCAGTATATCAAGCAGAAGGAGAGAAAAATTGCCAATCAGGGCCGTGAGATTTGGGAGAAGAGAGCTCTGAGGGGGAAAGTAGAGATCACGGATCAGGAAATAACCAAATTAGCAAAACGATTTCATTACAGTGATGCTCAAGAACTTTTTTACGAGATTGGGTCCGGAGCTTTTGATGTTGCAAAACTATTTAAAACAGTAAAGCAGCTGAAGAGTAAGGGTCGACTTGACGAAGATGAAAGTGAGTGGAAACAGAACCCTGAAGAGGCAACAGAAGATTATTATAAAACAGCCCGATCTGTCGGAGAGGGAAAAGCACTGCTGGTAGAAGGGGAACTGGCAGATGTAAAATACTCCTATGCTAACTGTTGTAATCCAATTCCCGGAGATAATGTAATCGGTTATTTAAGCCGAAACGGTGATGTGAAGATCCACAGGTCAAACTGTAAAAATGCTCATCATCTGATTCGAACGGATGGGGATAGGGTTGTTGATATAAGTTGGGCTAAAAATATTGATACCAATTTTTTAGGTGGTATAAAAGTGATTGGGGAGGATAGGGTCGGATTAATTAATGATTTGACAGAGGTTCTTTCAAAATCATTACAGACCAATATGAAAAGTATTAATGTTTCAAGTGAAGATGGAATGTTTGAAGGTTTAATAACGGCATATGTCAATGATTTGAAGCATTTGGAGAAGATCATTAAACGTATTGAGCGGGTTAATGGAGTTAAAAATGCTACTCGATTTGAGTAGGATTTAAAAATGGAAAATTACTTTTAAAATAATACTTATAAATAAGTTAAAATTTTTTAATAAATTAAGGGTAAGCATTTCTAATACCAATAGATTAATGTTTATATTACTACCATAAATAGCTATTGTTTGATCATAAAAGAATAAAATAAAATAAGGATAAAAGATGGTGACTTATACAAAACGGGATATCGTTCGCAGTGTAGCAGATAAAATGGAAGTTCCACTCAACCAGGCTGAACCTTGGGTTGATGCAGTAATCAATTCGCTGCTAGGTAAAATGATGGATGCAGATCCAACCTGCAGAATCGAATTGCGGAATTTTGGTGTCTTTGAAGTCAAAGAGACAAAAGCAAAACCAAAAGCTCGCAATCCTAAAACAAATGAAGTGATCTATGTGCCTGCTCATAGAAAAACTCACTTTAAGCCCAGTAAGAAGTTGAAAAACTTTCTTAAACAACCGCTTAAAGATCTTAAAAAGTAGAGTAATCATTATTGACAACCTCTAAAGGCAGAATCCTCGGAGTAGATGTAGGAAGTAAACGTGTTGGATTGGCAAGAACGGATCCAATGAGGATCTTTGCCAGTCCTATAGGTACATTTTCACCTGAGGCTTCTTTCAGGGAGATAGAACGACAGGTTTTATTGGAAGGTCCTGTGATAGGAATTGTTGTAGGATGGCCGTTAACACCACAAGGAAAAAAAACGACTTCAACAGAGCTTGTAGTTCAGTATATTAATGCACTTAGGAATAAATATAAGAGTATAGAGATATACAAAATGGACGAGAGATACACATCGAAGGATGCCATGGACATATTGGAAGAATCCGGTGTTTCTAAAAAAAGGCGAAATCAAAAAGGCAGGTTAGATCAGGCTGCGGCGGCGTTGATTCTGCAACAATTTATTCAGGCAAACCCGGAGTTATAAGCATGGCTATACTACCCATTGTGACATATAATGACCCTCTGCTTAGAAAAGAAGCAAAACAGGTAGAAGAGCTCAATGAAGAGGTAAGTGACTTGATACTTGACATGTTTGATACAATGTATAATTCTCATGGTGTAGGGTTGGCTGCTCCCCAAATAGGCAAATCGATTCAGTTATTTGTAATGGATGCGGATACAATGACTGAAGATCTGGATGATGAAGAGGACGTCGGGGCTATGGTTTTTATCAATCCTCAGATTTTAAAAACTGATGGAGAAAAAGTAAAGATGGAAGAGGGGTGTTTGAGTATACCGGATGTCAGAGATGAGGTCTCTCGATATGATGTGATAACTGTAAAATATCGGAATCGACATTTTGAGGAGAAAACGGAAGAATTTTCAGGCTGGGTTTCCAGGGTTATACAACATGAATACGATCATTTAAAAGGGATTCTTTTTTTGGATCATCTGAGTTCATTCAGAAGAAGGGTTCATCGTTCGGCACTGAAAAAAATTGATTCAGGCAGACTGGAAACTGAGTATCCTGTAGTACCTAAAAAGATCAATCAGTAGTGATGAGATCGTTGAAGATTATCTATATGGGATCCCCGGAGTTTGCTATACCGGGGCTTGAATTATTGAATGAGTCCAGACATCAACTATTGGCTGTGGTAACGAATCCGGATAAGAGACGCAGCAGGGGCGGGAAACCGGTTCCAACAGATTTAAAGAAGAGGGCTTTAGAGCTGAATATTCCGGTGATCGATACCGATGACGTTAAATCTGATCTCTTTTTAAATCAAATAAAGAGTTTACAGCCGGATCTTTTGGTTGTAGTTGCTTTTCGGATTTTGCCGGCTCAGGTTTTGCAAGTACCAACGTTGGGTGCGATAAATCTGCATGCATCACTTTTGCCAAAATATAGGGGAGCTGCTCCCATACACTGGGCAATTATTCGCGGTGAGAAAGAGACCGGGTGTACTATATTTTTTCTGACTGAAAAAGTAGATGGCGGACAGATTATCGCTCAGAAAAAGACAACTATTGGTGAGATGGAGACAACGGGTGACCTCTATGAGCGGCTTAAAAATATGGGATCAGTACTGTTAAAAGAGAGTGTGGACCAAATTGCTGATGAGAGTTATACGTTAACAAAACAGGATGAAGAGGGTGTTACATCCGCTCCGAAACTGTTTAAAGAGAATACACAAATTGATTTTACAAGAAGTGCTGAAGAGGTTCATAACTTTGTACGGGGTTTAAATCCGTTTCCGGTAGCTTGGTGCGACTATTCCGGTTTAAAAATGAACATATACAGTACAGATCCGAAGATGGCATTGGAAGCAGAACAGGGTAAACTTTTTGTGGAAAATGAGAATCTATATGTCGGATGTGGTAAAGGTTCGGTGCAGTTTAAACGATTGCAGCTGCCCGGTACAAAAATCATGAGTGGATCTGAGTTTGTAAATGGATACAATATAGAATTGATATTAAACGATTTAGGGTGATTTTTTCTTATTGTTAAAACGTCTAATTATCCGAAATGTTAAAGCTTCAAATCAAAGCAGTAAAAAAAGTTAAAAAGAGTGAGAGAATGAGTTGATTAAGTCAACTTTTTTTGAATATTATGCCGTACGATTTTAACGGCACACAATTATTTTAATTCGATATAAAAAAAGAGAAAAAAATGGAGTTAACGTCCTTATTACAAGCAGCAAAATCAGGAGATCTTAGTACAGTTAAGAAATTACATAAAGAGGGTTCTGACCTGAATGAAACCAGCAAAAGTGGCTCATCGGCATTGATTTATGCTGCGGAAGGGGGGCATTTTGAGGTTATCAATTATTTAATAGAAAATGGTGCGGATCCTGCAATACAGACAAAGATGGGGGGGACTGCTCTGAATCGTGCTGCTGAGATCAGTAATATTGAAATAATGAAATACCTTTTGGAAAAAGGTACTCCTATTGGAAATCTTGCACTGATTGTTGCTGCGAGAGAAGGGAATATTGAAGCCGTAAAACTGCTGGTTGAATCCGGGGCCGATTTGAATGCTCAGCAGCATTGGGGTTTGACAGCCGTCATGTTGGCTGCAAGAGAGGGACATTCATCCATCGTAAAATATCTGATTGATTCAGGTGCCAATGTACGTTTAAGAGATAAAAATGGTGATACAGCTCTAAATATTGCCATTGACAATGACAATGCGGATATCGTCATGTTACTTCGCAGAGCGGGTGCAAAAGCTCAAATCAAGAAAAAAGTAACACCTGTTGAGCCGATCGATGATGATGAAGATGATGATGATGTAGACATCACACCGGATGTCGATGAAATCATTTCAGAAGATGATGATATGGATCCGGATGAGTTGGATTTAGAGGATTGATTTATACTTCGACTTATCCTAATCGAATTCAATCAGACTCAAACTTACCAAAAAAGCGCTTTTATCTGAAAGTCATGAACTTATTATGCGTTTAGGAGTGTTTTATGGATAGTAAGCACAAAAAACGTTATTTTACATAGATAAAAAGACTGCAAAAGAAAGCAGACAATTCGAATAAAAAAGAGTAAAAAATTTATGGCTAAGATTAAAGTAGGTATTAATGGGTTTGGAAGAATAGGGAGATTGGTGATGCGCGCGATATTAGAGCATCAGAAAGATACCATAGAAGTTGTTGGGATTAATGACTTGACAGATGCAAAAACGCTGGCTCACCTTTTTAAGTATGACTCAGCTCAAGGTAAATTTAACGGCGAAGTTTATGCTGAAGGAGATAATCTGGTAATTAACGGCAAGAAAATCGGTGTAACAGCTGAAAGAGACCCGGCTAATTTGAAATGGGGAGCGCGTGGTGCAGAAGTAGTTGTTGAATCAACAGGATTTTTCACGAATTCAGATGCTGCCGCTAAACATCTTGAGGCAGGCGCCAAAAAAGTTGTTATCTCAGCTCCGGCTAAAGGAGATGTGAAAACAATCGTACTTGGAGTAAATGATGATGATATTGATAAAAACACGAAAATTTATTCCAATGCCAGTTGTACGACCAACTGCCTGGCCCCAATGGTAAAAGTGCTTGATGATGCTTTTGGAGTTGAAAAAGGATTTATGACGACCATCCATGCTTACACAGGCGATCAAGCATTGGTAGATGGACCTCATAAAGATCTCAGAAGAGCCAGAGCCGCCGCCGTGAATATTGTACCGACAACGACCGGTGCAGCTGCAGCAGTGGGATTGGTACTACCTCATTTAGCAGGTAAATTGGATGGTGGAGCCGTTCGTGTTCCGGTCTTAACAGGCTCTTTAACTGATTTAACAGCCGTTGTTAAAAAAGGAACAACAGAGGAGGAAGTGCTTGCTGCATTCAAAAAAGCGGCATCCGGAAATCTGAAAGGAATTCTCCAGTACACTGATGAACCATTAGTATCCGTGGATATCATTGGGAATTCACATTCATGTATTTTTGACAGTGGAACTATCAAGGTTGATGGAACACTGGTGAAAGTGATTGGATGGTACGATAACGAAGCAGGTTACTCAGCCAGAACTGCTGAATTAATCACAAAAATCGTATAAGTATCAGAAAGTGATTATTTAATCACACTGAAGAGAT
>Ga0136558_1001838_pt1 | contig 10500 bp, 12 predicted proteins | sample AntRauTorckE6833_FD_101391 | JGI IMG/M metagenome (GOLD analysis project Ga0136558, IMG submission 101391) | Saline lake microbial communities from Rauer Islands, Antarctica - Metagenome Torckler E6 #833 | ecosystem: Environmental > Aquatic > Non-marine Saline and Alkaline > Saline | place...
AGGTGGCGAAAGTGTGCATTTGCTTGACTGGCCAGCGACTGGTGAGATTAACGAACAATTAGTTAACCAGATGAAAGCAGTCCGTGAAGTCGTCAGCGAAGGCCTAGCTGAGCGCTCGCGTAACCAACTGAAAGTTCGGCAACCACTAGCAAGCGCGACAGTCTCGAGCGAGCAGGCAGAGCTGGCGGGAGCGTTTGAGGAGATGGTGATGAGTGAGCTTAACGTGAAGTCACTTTCAGCCGATGACAATCTCGATAACGACACGGTCCGGCTTGATACCGACATCACAGACGAGCTCAGGCTCGAGGGGCTGTCGCGTGAAGTTGTGCGTGTGGTTCAACAAACCCGCAAGAAATCAGGGCTTGATGTCGATGACCGGATTGAACTCGCACTTCTGACCAATGACACAGAGTTAGCCGCGGCGATTGACGCTCACCGCGATGATATCGCCACCGAGACTCTGGCTACTGCCCTCACAACTAAGAAAAACGACTACGAACATAGCCGTGACGTGAAGGTGAACGACGCACAGTTGACGGTGGAGCTAGCCGTCGATGGCTCTTAGCGCAAAACGAGGCGAGTGGCCTTGGTTGCTGCTGTTAGCGGTCGGGTTTTTAGTGACAGTTGGTGTGGCGGTTTTGTTTGCGATTGAAGAAGGCGCGACGAACGAAGTTAGCTTCTCACCGGGTAAGCATTTGTTGCATCTTGGTATCGGTTTGGCAGTGGCAACAGTGGTGGCGTTTCAGGATTATCGTATCTGGAAACGATTAGCAAATTGGATGTATTTCGCCAGCATACTGCTGCTGATTGTATTACTGGTGACTGGCGGCAGTGGTGCGGGGCGTTGGATTGACCTCGGTTTCATCCAGTTTCAGCCGTCGGAGCTAGCCAAGCTGGCCTGCGTGTTGTTGCTGGCCAAGCTATTCTCAAACAAAGTTGGCCAGATGAGTAGCCCGAAAAACTTACTGTTATCAGTTGCCTACATTGCGTTGCCAGCTGGTTTAACCTTGCTGCAACCTGACCTCGGAACAGCCATAATTTTCGTTGCAATCTGGGCGGTGATGGTGCTAGTCAGCGACGTGAAGCTGCTGTATATCGCGTTTGGTTCATTGCTGATTGTGTTCGTGAGTTTACTGGCTATTCCACAGCTTGAGGATTATCAGCAGCAGCGCATCATGACGTTTCTCGACCCAGCAGCTGACCCCCAAGGGACTGGCTACAACTTACGTCAGGCCAGGATAACTATCGGTAGTGGCGGTGTGGTCGGACAAGGGCTCGACTCAGGTAGCCAGAGTCAGTTGGCGTTTCTGCCAGCGCAGCATACTGATTTTGTGTTTGCCGTCGTGGCTGAAAAGTTAGGATTTATCGGGGCGGTAGCGACCATAGCGGCGTTCGTCGTCGTTGTTTGGCAGATGATAAAGATCGGGCTTAGGGCGCAGGATTCATTCGGCGGTCACGTTGCGATTGGACTGGCCGCGCTGATTGCCATTCACGTCATGGTTAATATCGGCATGAACCTCGGCCTGCTGCCAGTGACAGGCTTGCCGCTGCCATTTATCTCCTACGGTGGGACGTATTTAGTCATAGCGCTGAGCGCAGTTGGCATCGCGGTCAGCATCAGCCGCTCGCGTCGTGGGCTGGCTTTCGAAAAATAGCTTTGACGGGAAACGCTAACAGATGATACGATAGCGTTCGATATGAAACACGCAGTTATTGAAACCGGCAGCAAGCAATTTATCGTTCAAAAGGGCGATGTGATTGACATCGAGCTGACCGGTAACGACAAATCAATTACCTTTGACGCACTACTTGTGACTGATGGTAAAGATACTCAAGTCGGCACGCCGACAGTCAAAGACGCTAAAGTCAAAGCCAAAATCCTCGATGAGATTCGTCAGGATAAAGTCACTGCTATTCGCTACAAAGCTAAAAAACGCGTCCATAAAAAACGCGGCCACCGCCAGCGACAGCAGCGCGTCGAAATAACCTCTATTAGCTAACAACTCCACCCTATGGAACACTATACTGAAATTAATCGTGCAGCTGATGTTGTGCGGATGTCTGATGAGAGTTTTCGTGTATTACAGCGTGCTGCAGTGCGCTTGAACGACAGTTTTGGCTCGGAGTATGGCGTGAGCTCCGATGGTGAACCTCAAGATGGCCAACGACAGGTATTAATCACCGGGCCGGCAGCAAACCTTGGTTTTGGAGAGTTGTTTGAAGAGGCATTCGGGGGTGATGATGGCTTTAGTGAGCTTTGTAATATCGAATAGATAGCTTCGCTATCCGTTGTGAAACCCCGTGAAACCTGTTACGCTTGAGTTTAGATAAGCGAGGGAAACAAACAGATGCGAATCATCGCAATCGTCAATCAAAAAGGTGGCGTTGGTAAGACTACTACTACCATCAATCTTGGTGCGGCGCTGCAAAAACAAGGCAAATCAGTATTGCTGGTTGATCTCGACCCACAAGCCAACACCACGAGCGGTGTTGGTATTCCTAAAGCACAGGTCGCGAACTCTATTTACGAAGTATTGTTTGAGCCAGAGATAGCTGCACAGTCAGTTATCGACCATCACAGTGGGATGAAGATTATGCCGTCAAAGCCAGATTTGGCAGCAGCAGAGCTCGAGCTAGCGAACGAGCTTAGTCGCGAACGGCGACTGAGCCAGGCGCTTGAAGAGTTTGCAGTTGACTACGTGCTGATTGATTGCCCGCCGAGCCTTGGGCTGCTGACGATTAACGCGCTGACCGCTGCGACGGATGTAATTATCCCAGTTCAGGCAGAATATTATGCACTTGAAGGTCTGAGTCAGCTATTAAACACCATCCAGCGAGTTCGCCAGGCGCTAAACCCGGATCTGGCGATTGGTGGTGTGTTGATGACGATGGTTGACGAGCGAACTACGCTCAGTAAGCAAGTTCAGGACGAAGTTGCGACGCATTTTCAGGATCTCGTGTTTAACACGCATGTGCCGCGGAACGTTCGTATCGCCGAGGCGCCCAGTCACGGCCAGACCATTATGGAGCACGATAAGTGGAGTAAAGGCGCCCGCGCCTATAAAGCGCTGGCAAAGGAGGTGATCGAACGTGGCTAAAACTAAAAAAGCAGGTCTCGGTAAAGGCCTCGATGGACTTATCCCGAGTGATGTTATCCAGCAGCAGGTTAGTTCACAGCGACAGGCGGTGATACAAATAAAACTCGACACGATTGTTGCTAACCCCTATCAGCCACGAACTGAGTTTAACCAAGCTTCGATAGAGCAGCTGGCTGACTCGCTTGACCGACATGGGTTGTTGCAGCCAGTGGTGGCAGTCAGAGCTGATGACAAGCATCAACTAATCGCCGGTGAGCGTCGCGTCCGCGCCGCGCGTCACCTCGGCTGGGAAACGATTGGCGGCATCATCCGCTCAGAGGAGCAACAAGCGCAACTTGAGCTAGCGTTAATCGAAAATATCCAGCGAGACGACCTCGGTCCGCTTGAAATCGCTCAGGCTTACGTACGGTTGGCTGAGGAGTTTAATATCGAAATTACTGAGGTAGCGAAGCGAGCTGGTAAAGCCGAGTCGACGGTACGGAACGTGATTCGCCTCCTAAACCTACCGGAAGCGGCCGCGCAGGCACTCCGTGAAGGTAAATTAACCGAAGGGCACGCACGACAAATCCTAGCTCTCAAGAACGAAGACGATCAAGCAAAACTGTTGGAGCTAATTGTTGAAAAGGGTTGGTCTGTCCGCCAAGCTGAAGGCTATGTCCGTTCTCGTAAAAAAGGCGAACAGTCGAAAGCAGCGGTCAAACGCACCCTAGAAGAGACAGCGCTAACGAAACAAATCGCAAAATCACTTGGGACGAAGGTTCGGGTCCAGGATACAGCCAAGGGCGGTCGGTTAGTTATCGACTACACTTCAGAAGACGAACTACATAAAATTGCTGGGTATTTTAGCTAGAACCAGTGCAGGTCGGTCAGTGGCACCAGTCGTAACACGAGGTTACCGACGATATAACCTTCCGGCACGGTACCGAGATCGTTGCGTGAGTCGAGCGACGCGCCAGGATTACGGTTGTCGCCGACAACGAACACGTTGTCGGGTGGAACCGTCAGGTCGACGGCACCGTTAGTGTAGCTGAACTCGACGTCAACCAGTTCATCGGGTAGGAAGCCACCAGGGCTTTGGTCGTTAAAGACGCGCATCTCGCCGTCACGAACTATAACCCGTTCGCCGGGAAGAGCGACGACTCGTTTGATAATCTGTAACTCACCGCCGTCAGGTTCGTGGAAGACAATAATCTCACCTCGAGAGGGAATGTAGGATTGTCGTGTGGCGTTGGCGTAGACCTTGCCAACCCGTGATATGACGAGTCGGTCACCGGCGTGCAGCGTCGGCTCCATGCTTTGGCCGTAAACTTCATAGGTCTGGAACACCAGCGCTCGGATGGCGAACACCATCAGTAGTACGACAGCGATAAACTTCAACAGGTCAAAAGCGTTGCCGAGTAGCTGCTTGCTGCGAAGGCTACGGCGGGACTGCGTGGCGCTAAACTGGGGTTGTTCAGAGGGAGTCATCAGTGCAAGTATGACGAGACGCTATTTATTTAGCAAATCACGTTTTTTAAGGCGATATTTGTTATACTGAGCAAGTACAATTTTATGAATAAATCGAAGCGAGATAACAGATATAATTCCATCGACGGTGTCAGCAGTCCTGGCCGTCGTTCACTGCGTAGTAAGCGACCACTACAAGATCGACGCAATCAATCTGGTTTAAGACAGGGCTCAGTGGATGGTTTTCAGCAACGCCGTGTTGGGCAGTCTCAGCGAGCATCATTTACCCCAGAGTCGGACCAGTCGCAGCCAGCGCTCGAGCCGGTCCAGAATGCACCGACCAACCAGCCGCGCCACCCGAAGCTTAAACGGCGGTTTTCGTTCCTTGGCCACCTAAGACCATCTACCTCGAAGCTCAAAAGAATAGGCATGGTATTTGGAATAGTGTTCGTGGCAGTTGGTGGCTTTTTCGGTTGGAAATTATGGAACGCAGCCAACGCGGTGATCGTCGAGCGTGGTGAGCAGGCACTTGGTTTAAACCGTGAAATCCGACCCGAAGACTTGACGGAAGAGGGCAGTGCACGGATTAATATTTTGCTGATTGGTGTGCCTGGCGAGGCTAACTATGACGGTCGATTGCTAAATGACGTGACGATGGTGTTGAGCGTTGACCCAGCGTCTGAGGATGCGAGCCTACTATCGGTCCCGCGAGACCTAGTGGTTGATATCGAAGATTATGGGCTGAACAAGGTTAACGCAGCGCACTCCTACGGTGCTAGCGACGCTGACACCACTGGTCCTGCGCTACTAGAACAGACAGTCGAAGACGTGCTCGACATTAATATCAACTACTACGCTCGCGTCGATTTCCAGGGTTTTATCGACACTGTTGATGTGCTTGGTGGTGTGACGGTCGACAATGAGGTGGCTCTGTCTGATCCGACTATCGAGACACGTTATGGCGTCGGCGGTGGAGGTTACTATCTGCCTGCCGGCACCCATAAACTCGACGGTGCTGAGGCGCTACAGTTTGTGCGTTGTCGCAAAGGCACCTGCGGTAACGATTTTGGTCGCGCCGAGCGTCAGCAACAAATCCTACAAGACATCCGCGGCAAGGTGCTCAACGTCGGTACTTTTGCCAATCCACGGCGTGTATCGAGCCTGCTCGACCAGCTGAGTCAGCATTTCCGGACTGATATCTCCATTAGTGAAGGTCTGCAGCTGTATGAGTTGACACGAAGCTATGGGTCGCCGCGCAGCTATGTGCTTAACACCGAGCCAGACAACTACCTTGGAGCTAGCACGTTCTTTAGCGGCGGCTTGGCGCCGAGAGCCGGACACCTGAACTTCACTGAGATTCATAATTTCGTTCGGGGTGATTTATTCCGGGATGGCTTCCTCAAGCGTGAGAACGCTCCGATTACAATCCTTAACGGCACCACCGCTCCAGGGCAGGCATCAAGTCTTGAAACTCGGTTGAAAGGCCTCGGTTACAACGTGCCTGAGGTCGACAACGCTCCCGACCAGACTCAAACCAAGACGGTTGTCTATCAGCGCAAAGGCAGCGACTCAGAGTTCACGCGGCATCTGCTCGGGATGCGGATGAATCTTAAAATTACCGATGGAATCCCCGACAAATACAAACAGTTCAAGGGTGACTATATCATCGTGATTGGAGCCGACTATGATGAGGTCTAGCCGCATCATCCAGCTGTTGGCGATGGCGATTAACGTCGTAATGGTTATCAGTGTTTATTTCGCCGTCATCAACGAACTACTAGCGTTGGCGTTTGTCATCTTGCTGCTCAGTAAATGGCGCGTAGTAGCGACACAGCCTCGGTTTTGGTTGCGCAATCTTATCAACAACTCCTGCGATATTTTGTTCGGTGCGAGTACGGTTAGCTTGATGTACTACTACCAGGAGCAGTTCATATCACAGTCACTTCTCGGCGCCGACACCCCACGCAGCTGGCTAGTACTCGGTCTAGCGGTAGTGTTGCTGATCTGGCAACTACTGATAAAGCCGCGTTCATCCGATGGCTGGGTGGCGATCCAGTCAGCCGGCAGCCTGTCGGTTGCGCAACTAGCGATCTGGACATACTATCCGCAATATTTCGACTCAGGGCTGTTACTAATCGTGCTGTCGACTACAGCAGCGTTCATCGCCGGATATCACTATGCTCGTCAAACTGATGAGTATGAGGGCCGTATCGCAACTTATATGTTGTTGTGGTCAAGTATTTTCGCGATGTTTGGCTGGCTTGGTTGGTTGTGGAACGTTCAGTACGTGTTGCCAGGGGCGTTTTTGGTACCGCAGATTGTGCTCAGCGGCGGTATCACTGGATATTATCTGGCGACGCTAGTAGCTATTAACGCTCGCAGTCGCGCCGATCGACGAACGCAATTTTTACAGCAGAGTGGCTACTATGGGTTACTGATGTTGCTAATAATTTTCGCCAGTCGCTGGGGCAGCGTCGCTGGCTAAGGGGGGCCGATGGACACGAAAGATAATATCACCGCCGAAAGCACTTCAACGCAAGCCACCAAGGACACTCAAGAACGTCGTCCCCGCTGGTTACTGCCATTTATTGTAGTGCTTGCGAGCGGATTTGGATTTGTTGGTGGTAGCTTCGCACCTCTGATAAACGGAGATGACGCTCCAGCAGTCGAGCAACAGCGACAAGTTATCGACAGTGAAGGCCAGCTGATTGCTCAGATTGCGGAAAAAGTTGGACCGAGTGTGGTTAGTATCGAGCTCGAACAGCAGAATGGGTTCAGTGTTGGTCGTAGTCTCGGTAGCGGGATTATCGTGACCGCTGATGGGTTAGTAGTGACCAACAAACACGTCGTGGAGGGCGCGACATCGATCACAGTCGTAACGGCTGACGGCAAAGAGTATGGGGATGTTGAGCTGGTTGACACTGACCCGTTCAACGACATCGCATACCTCCAGATTGACGGAGTTAGTGATTTGCGGCCAGCTGAGCTGGGTGACTCTAAGGACGTCGTTGTCGGCCAGCGTGTCGTGGCGATCGGCAACGCACTTGGTGAATATCCAAACACTGTTACCTCAGGAATCATCTCTGGTTTGAGTCGGCCTGTGTTGGCCGGAGGGCGGGGCGGCACGTCAGTTGAGAGCTTGGAGAACTTGTTTCAGACTGATGCGGCGATTAACCCTGGTAATTCTGGAGGTCCGCTCGTAAACATCGATGGCAAAGTCATCGGTATCAACACCGCTGTGGCTGGTAACGCCGAGAACATCGGTTTCTCGATTCCGATCGAAGACGTCAAACCTGGCATCGAAAGTGTCAAAGCCAACGGCGAATTGATTCGACCGTATCTTGGGGTCCGCTACGTCAACCTAACCCCCGCACTCGCAGAACGCTACGAGTTGGATATCGAAGCGGGCGCGTATGTGCTCGACGATGGCGTGGGCGATGCTGTGCTCGATGACTCACCGGCTGAGACGGCTGGAATCGAAGCAGGCGACGTGATTATTAGTGTTGCTGGTCAAAACGTGACAGTCGGTAGTGGCCTGGCAACAATTATGGCTCAACAGCAGGTTGGCGATGAAGTTGAGGTGGAAATCAGCCGCGACGGTGAACAGCAGACCCTAACAGTCACACTTGAAGCGTTCGAAGACTAGTCTCGTTTGAACTGAAGCACATAGCTCTGATGATTCACAAGTGAATAGCCAGCGCGACGTGAGATTGTTATCAACTCGTCGCGTTGCTCGGGCTCAGCCTCGATAAAGAGTAGCTTGGTAGTGGTTCTTTTCACTAGTTGTTCGAATAATCGTCGATAATGGTCAAGTCCGTCGCCGCCGCTGAGTAGTGCTTGCCGCGGCTCTTTGCGAACCGATTGGTCGAGAGGACGAGAGGTCGATAGATACGGTAAATTAGCTACAACTACATCTGTTTGTGGTACATCTTCAAGTAAATCGGCTTCAATCAGTTTTATATCTAGTTTGTGGTTGTTTACGTTCTGCTTCGCCACGGCCAAGGCGTCCGTAGAAGTGTCGCTTGCTGTCACTCGCAAATCAGGCCGTGTTGTCTTCAGCGCGACAGCAATTGCTCCAGAACCAGTGCCAACGTCAATCACAGATGCGTTTTGTGGAATATTTTTAACCGCTTGCTCGACTAAACTTTCAGTTTCTGGCCGTGGCACTAGCACGTCGGGCGTTATTGAAAAGGTTTGTCCATAGAACTCAGTACGACCAACCAGGTGTGCGATAGGGCTGCCCGCTGCGCGCTCCCTAAGTAGTTGGTTTGATGCACTGCGCTCGTTTTTTGTTAGTTCTCGTTCGGGTTGGGCGAGTAGCTGAGCAGTGCTTAACTCAAGTACATGAGCGAGTATCAGCTGCACGTCCAGCGTAACCGAGGATGAGTGATTTTGTAGCGACACCTTGGCCTGACGCTGCCAATCAGCGATGTTCACGCTAGTTTTTCGGCTGCTCTATCAGTAATTAGTTGGCGTTCATGTGTTTGTAGCTTTTTGATTAGGTCATCGATATCGCCGTCTAGCGCGGCTGGGATATTACTGCGCGAATAACCGATGCGGTGGTCCGTGATACGGTCTTGCGGGAAGTTATAGGTGCGGATTTTCTCACTACGGTCGCCACTGCCGATTAAACTCTGGCGCTCGGCCGACTCTTTGGCGCGTTGCTCTGCTTCTTGATTGGCTTTAAGTCTGGCCTTGAGAACGTTCATGGCTTTGAGTCGGTTTTTAATCTGGCTTTTTTCGTCCTGACAGGTAACGACGATGCCCGTCGGCCCGTGGGTGATGCGTACCGCCGAGTCAGTGGTGTTGACGCTCTGGCCGCCGTTGCCACTGGAGCGGTAGGTATCGATTTTCAGGTCGTTTTGTTCGAGTTCGATATCGACGTCTTCGGCTTCTGGTAACACCACCACGGAAGCGGTTGAGGTGTGGATTCGTCCCTGGCTTTCAGTGGCTGGCACACGCTGGACGCGGTGGACACCGGCTTCAAATTTAAGTTGTTTGTAGACTTGCTTGCCGCTGATGCCGAACACGATTTCTTTGAAACCGCCGCTATCGCTTGGGCTGGTGGTAATTAAATCCAACTTGAATCCAGCGTTTTCCGAAAAGCGAGCGTACATTCGGTAGAGTTCACCAGCGAAGATTGCGGCTTCATCGCCGCCAGCACCAGCTCGAATCTCAACGATTACGTCTTTCGGGTCGTTCGGGTCGGAGGGGGTTAGCTCGTCTGACAGGTTGGTTTCGACACGTTCCAGCTGGGGTTTGATTTTCGCCAGCTCTTCCTCGGCCATCTCGGCCATGTCGTTGTCCTTGAGCATATCTTTGGCTTGCGCCAGCTGCTCGCGTAGGTCTCGAAGCTGATCGAAGTCGGCTAAGATTGACTGCAAACGCGAGTAGCGTTTCGAACGAGTAACGTAATCTGCGTGTGAAAATGCATCAGGCTGGCTCATGAACTGTTCGAGCTGTTCGAATTCTTCGCGTAGTTTCGGCTCTAGTTTCAATAAATCCATGTGCTCATCCTAGCACAGACAGGGGTGCTAATTGTCGGTGGTTATTTTGATTTTTTGTTGGCTGCAGGGTCACCGATTTTGGTAACTTCGGGCTGGTCGTTTTCTGCTTGGTCGTCATCGGTGTCTGGCTGCTTGGTTTGCTTGGCTTTTTGCGCTCGGGCTTTTTGCGCTCGTTTAGCTTTAGCTTTGAAGCGGTCGACACGCCCTTCGATGTCCAGCACCTTTTCTTTTCCAGTGTAGAACGGATGTGAACTGCTTGAGATGTGAACTTTTACCAGTGGGTACTCGGTACCGTCAACGGTAGTTGTTTCTTGCGTGTCAACGGTAGAGGCCATGATGAACTCATCACCGCTTGAAGTGTCCTTGAAAACAACTGGTCGATAGTTGGTGGGGTGGATATCTGCTTTCATACTCGGATTATTCTAGAGCACAGCCAGGGGGTTTGTAAA
>Ga0136558_1001841_pt1 | contig 10490 bp, 10 predicted proteins | sample AntRauTorckE6833_FD_101391 | JGI IMG/M metagenome (GOLD analysis project Ga0136558, IMG submission 101391) | Saline lake microbial communities from Rauer Islands, Antarctica - Metagenome Torckler E6 #833 | ecosystem: Environmental > Aquatic > Non-marine Saline and Alkaline > Saline | place...
GCCTTTGTTGTCAAATTCTTTTGCCCCTGGTACGTCTAATTTTCGGCGTCCGCTACCGCTTGCGATCAGTACCGTTTTAGTGGTGTATGATGTATCCGCATTAGTCTGTACTATAAAAAGATCACCGTCTTTACTGATATCAGTTACGCGTGCACCCATCTCAGTCTGCAAGTATTCACCTTCATAGTATTCGACATGACTTTTGAAACTATCTGCAAGCTCCTGTCCACCAATTTCAGGTGTGCCAATCCAGTTATAAATTGTTTCAGAAACTATTGATTGCCCTCCATACTCTTCGGCAAGCAACAGCGTCTTCATTTGTTTTCGTGAAGCATATACCGCAGCTGAAACGCCGGCAGGACCAGCACCAATAATTATTGTATCGTAAGTTGTTTTTGAATCATTCATATACATGTAATCATAACACAATCAAACATTATGAGAGTGTTAGCAAACTGATAAGTAGAGCATTACTTATTACGTCGTAAAAAAGCAGGTACAGCACTCCAATCGTCGGTATCATCTGTATCGTCTATTTGTTCGATAACTTTACCGCTGACTTCGGGTTTTTCATCTTCTGGAGGAGTAATTGTTTTTTTGTTTACTTTCTTCTTGGTTTCAATTTCTTGTGCAGAACTTTTTTCACCCGCAGTAAACAGGGAGCTACGTTGTCCGTTAATAGTAAATCCTGTTGCAATAACCGTAACCTTTATTTCGCCCTTCTTTAATTTTTCATCGCGAATAGTTCCAAATATTACCTTTGCATCAGCATCGATTGATTCGGTGATGATTTTCGCTGCTTCTTGAACTTCATGCATAGTTAGATCATCTCCACCTGAGATAGAGAAGAGCACGCCTTTCGCACCAGAGATAGCAATATCCAAAAGTGGAGAATTAATCGCCTCAAGCGCAGCGTCTTCACCTCGCTTGTCACCACTTGCTACGCCGATACCCATAAATGCCGACCCTGCATCACTCATAATTGTTTTAATATCAGCAAAATCGATATTAATGATTCCAGGGGTAGTAATAAGCTCTGAAATACCCTCGACTGCTTGGCGAAGAACTTCGTCACACATAGCAAAGGCGTCTTTGAAGCTTGTCTTTTTGTCAGTAATAGAAAGGAGTCGGTCGTTTGGAATTACAATTAATGCATCGACTTCTTTTTCGAGCATTTCAAGTCCTTGCTCAGCAATACCCATGCGTTGGTCACCCTCAAAAAAGAAGGGTTTCGTAACCACCGCTACGGTCAGGATGTCTTGCTCTTTGGCTGCACGGGCTACAATCGGTGCGGCTCCTGTTCCAGTTCCGCCACCCATACCACAGGCGATGAATACCATGTCAGAACCCTTGAGGACTTCTTGTATCTCCGCCTGAGTTTCTTCGGCAGATTGTTTTCCTACATCAGGATTCATTCCTGAACCTAGACCTTTGGTTAAATTTTTTCCAATGTGAATTTTTTTATCAGCATCAGACTTGTGGAGGTCTTGAGTATCGGTATTCATACATACGAACTCAACACCGTTGACCTTTGAGTTGATCATGTGGTTAATGGCATTGCCACCAGAACCACCAACGCCAATAACTTTTATTCTGGCGAATGCTTCAATATCTGGATTTACTTTAGGCATAAGGATTCGTTGTTAGTTGCTATTTAATAAGATGTCTTTCTATACTAGCAAATTCATGCAAATAAGAAAAGGCGACACCTACGGCATGAAATGGTGCAGAAAGCTACCAATCATTTTTTTAATCTGTGACCCGACCTTGGTGATTGCATTCGTCTGCAAAAATGGATCAGCGTCTGACTCTAAAAAACACAAACCATACGCGGTCAACCACGAACTGCCGCTACAATTCGTATTCTGTGATGGTATTTGCACGTCATCCATAATATGAACAGGTAATTGAAGTTCTTCTTTTGCTGTGTCTTTAATATTATATATATGAGCACCACCTCCAGCAACAATAATTCCAGCAGGCAAGAGTGCTTCACGACGCATCTTTTTCAAGTACCCATTAATCATTTCAAAGATTTCTGAGGTACGCGCTTCTGCAATTGATGCAATCTTTTTATCCTGTGCCGACATACGTCCTGCGCCGACACCAAGTTCCTTGAAAAGACTCTCTGCGTCTTCGAGCGACACTTGTAGCCCAAGAGCAATATCGTTAACGACGTCACTGACACCAACAGGTAATGTTTTTATACCTATAAGCGTATCATTTTCATAAATAGTGATATGAGTTATCTCGTCGCCAATATCAACCAAACCTACACCAACGGTTTTCTGTTTTTCTGATAACAAGGGAATCGCTTGGGCGACAGGTGCAGCCACCACATCAAGTACATCTATACCCGCATCATTCGCTGATTGTACTATGTCGTCAAAGTGATGTGAGAATGTGCTCACAAACAATACATGAGCCTCAAGTTTGTCACCATACAAACCTAATGGTCGTCCATGAATCTCTTTACCATCAAGATAATAGGTCATAGGTAGTGAGTGCATAATATGGCGATTTTTCTTTTCCTTGAGTAACGTATTTTCTGCTTTCTCAATAAGTTTATCAATATCGAGCGGAGTAACTTCGCCGTCTCCTTTAGAAATGGCAATAGTAACATGGACCACATCTGTAGAAAGACTTTGCGCGCCGAGAGAAATATAGGCTCGTCGAATTTTTTGCTTTGCCGATTTTTCAGCTTTTGCAATTGCCTGGCGAATACTGTCGGTTGTTTTTGCAACAGAGGTTGTATAACCATGACGCATGCCGTTGGTCTTTGACGATCCACACCCGATAAGTTTTGGAACACCGTTGCGGCCCTGCTCGGCAACAACCACCTTTGTCGTGTGGGTTCCAATGTCAATTCCTGTAATAGAGTTACGCATACTCATATTGTAGCATATGAATTACCAGTATTCCTAGTCAGTCGTTGTCATGAATTTCTTACGAAATCTTTCCTCAAATTTTTCCATATCATGTCCGTGTGTGTGTCCGGCAAGGTGTGCGCACCCATGAATAAAAAGATACGTTAGGTGTTCGATGTATAAGTGTTGATATTTTTTGGCTTCACGTCGCGCCATTTCAAGTGAAATGAAAATCTCGCCCTCATGAGTATCCAAGGGAAAGCTCAGAATATTAGCAGGAGTATTTTTCTTTTTCCATTGTTTGTGTAGCTGTTTTGCAACTGCGCGATTAGGGAATACTAGACTGAGCGTATATTTTTTACCAAGTATGGCATTTTTAATACGCACAAAAGGCACGTTGGGTAACGTGCCTTTTGTCGTGCGTGTAACGCTCATGTTATTGAGCTCGTCAATAACATGCATAGAATTACTCCAGACGTCCTAATTTGTAAAGACGACTGTATTCCTTGCGCTTTGCCATACGATCAAGTGCTGATTCTTTGCGTCGAAGATCTGAATCTTTACGCTTGAAATAGCGACGTCCGCGTACTTCTTTCATAAAACCAGCGTCACGTACACGACGTGTGAACTTGCGAAGCAAGCCCATAGGATTTTCGTTATTTTTTCGTTGTATTTCTACGCGATTTGCCATAGTGGGCAGAGTATAGCAGATGTTGTTTGGTTATGCAATACTAACTACTCCACACTCACCATATACCCAACCGGCAACGATTCTACAGCTCCAAATATTTTTTTATACATATCGGATGGGTTTTTCATAGGACCTGTAACATCTATCCAGAGCGGAGTTTCTGTATGAAAAGTAGATACTAACTCATACTGGTTTTTTTTCTTGCCGGGACGAATGCTGTGATGTAGGTCAACCATTGAAAGAGCAGTATCCAATTCTGAGCGTTTCTTTTTTAACGTACTGAGGGCGCCTTTCTTGCGAATAGTAATAATGCGAGCATACGGAGGGAATGAGAAATTTTTTCTATCTTCATTGTCTTCGTTGTATATATCTATAAAATTCTTTTTTTGCAATGCAGTCGCCATTGGTTGTTCAGGGTGTTTTGTTTGAATAATAAATGACTGTGTTGCACGCTGACTGAGGGTGCTTAGTGTACGGGCAGCAAATTCATACGATCGATACGTCGGCAGCGCCAATAGCGATTCCAGCGACATTACTACAATCGTATCCACAATATCTATACAGGGAAGTGCTTTTTCTGTAGCAATGAGAATACCACCGCTGGTTTGCCATTCATCACGTACGTGTGCAACGTCGGTATCTTTGGGGGTTGTTTTCCCGTCTATTATATACGTCGGAATATCTGGTAGAGCCTTACTGACATCTTCCAGAACACGTTGCGTTGCAATACCAAGAGGTTGCAAGCGCCATCCCCCACACCCACTGCAAGTATCATTGGGTGCAACCTCGACTCCAGTAACTGGATTACGATATACGCTCTCTGTTTTACCGCGAGCAGTTTTCTTGTGCAGAATCAATGGTGTATGACCATCTGGGTCTGTTACGACCTCTCCGCAATCTTTACAAACGGTAATAGGAGCTAGCCCTGTGCGTCGCACGTATAATAATGTTGTGTGCTTAGTTTTATGTTGTTTCTCTAATAACTTTAGTGTATCAGGCGTACAGCTTGAATAGGTATAATCTTCATTTTTTTCATCCTCAGGGTCAGGCCAGGCACATGCTTGTATTTCAGCAGTTGGTCTAATTGTGAATGAAATTTGTCGAATCTCATGATAGTGGTGTTCGCGCGCCTCATGTATAGTTGACCACTGCAACATACTGTCTGCCAATATGAGCTTAGCATGCGATTCATACGTGAATGCTTTGATGAAGTGACGATCATCTAACCCGCCATGCGTTTGGCGAACATAGTAACGGGAACCTTCTTGTTCTAAAATATACGTATCAATATCATCTCGGGGAACAGTTATAAAGGTAGGCGTGCAAATATAAACAATGGGAGTTGTGCGAGTCTGCAATTCCTGGAGAGTTTCCTTCTTTTTCTTTTTGGTCATTTTGCTATGCAAAACTAGAATACGGTCAGATATCCCTTTTGCCAAAGCAGTTTCCATATTGATGACGTGCTGTTGTGTTGGGCAAATAATACATAACGATTGATTACTGGCGAATTGTTCTCGAATATATGTTTTATAGTATGAAATCCGGTCATCAAATGACGCCTGCAACACGTGTCGCTCTGGCAAAATGTTCGTTTCTTTTGTTATTTCTTTGTGTTCTATCTGGTGCCATAGCGATTCATTAGTAATAAGGTCCTGCGAGGTATATTCTTTCATTATGGTTCCAGGATTCATCATGAGAAAGTTTTTCAATCGAATACATGCACGTAGTAATTGTTCAGAGAAGGGGCTCGTTTTGTACACTTCTAAAACATTACGCAGAGTAAACTCAGCTGATTTTAAAGCTGATTTAACCTTTGCTACATCATGTCGAGCTACCACAACGGCGTGTACTTCTTTTTTGCGTAAAGGAATAGTTACCATAGACCCAAGTGCTACAGGCTTAGCGCAAAAATATGAAAGTGTCTCCTTACCGAGTGATTTTGTTATTGGAATAACATCGACAATATTCATGTTTCTATTGTACCTGAATCTTAGCACCAATACTATTGAGGCGTTCTACAATATTTTCGTAACCACGTTTAATAGCATATACATTTCGCAGATGTGATGTACCTTCGGCACCCAGCATAGCCACCAGAATCATAGTTGACGGACGCAATGCAGGTGGACACACAATTTCAGTAGCCCGTAATTTGCTCGGCCCGGTAACGAATACACGGTGAGGGTCAGCCAAAGTAATCTGTGCCTCTAGACGATTTAATTCTGTAAAGTAAATTGCACGATTTTCCCACATCCAATCGTGAATAAGTGTAGTGCCTTTTGCACGCACTGCGATAGGTACAAAGAAGGGTAGATTGTCAGTGTTCAGACCAGGATAGGGTAGGGAGTGAATTTTATCCGCTAGAGCGCGCAATTGCGATGGATACACCGTGATATCGACTAGTTCCGTTCGTTTGTTTTTCGAAGTATATGAATCCGACAAGCTATACTGCATACCCATTTTATCAAGTTTTAATAATTCCAACCGAAGGAAATCAATAGGGCAGCGTGTAATCGTAAGTGTAGAATCAGTAACCAGCGCAGCTGAAATAAACATCATAGATTCAATTGGATCTTCACTATTATAGAATTCAACATCTTTATCAATTGATTCAACACCGTGCACCACAATAGTTGGCGTACCTACACCATCAATTTTTACACCAAGCTTTTGCAAGAAATAACATACATCGCGTACCATATAATTGTGTTGGGCGAATCGAATGGTTGTCTCACCAGGAATAGAGCTTGCTGCAATAATAGCATTTTCCGTAGCTGTATCCGATGCCTCATACATAACCATGTCAGCTGGGCGTAGCTTGTTACGCGTAATATGATATCCGTCACGTTTGGCTTCAATTTTTACACCAAAATTCTCTAGTGCGTATTTATGCGCGGCGATGGTTCGTTCACCCATTTTACACCCTCCAGCACTAGGCAATACAAATGAGCGTGATGAGTGAATAATTGCACCGATGGTCATAATGATAGAACGCGTCTTTTTTGCGGGTTCATGGGCAATTGATTTCATGCGAAATCGTTTTGGTGGTTGCAGTTGTATAGAATTTTTTCCAACCCATTCAACCATAATCCCGATACTGCGAAATATTTCAACGAAGCGATGAACCTCTTCAATACGAGGAATACCGTGCAGAGTAGTGACACCTTTATTTAGTAGCGATGCGCACAACAATCCCATAGCGCCATTCTTTGACGTATTTGTCGTAATTGAACCTGATAATTTTTGCCCTCCTGTTACAATAAAATCATCCACGGTACGTGGTTCTAAATTAATGAATGAATGATTCAATAATGTTCCTATGCGTTCTAATTCATTTGTACTCACGTTTTGACGCCCTTGTTCAATGCGTGCAATAACGCTTTGAGATGTTTCTAATTGTTCAGCGAAATCTTTTTGTGTGTAGCCATGCTCCTTGCGTAATGACCGAATAGTCGCGCCAATACGTTGAATAAGTGATAATTTATTTTCTTTCATGCATGTATTAATTACTTTTATAGCATATATGATATATTATGTGCATTTATTGTCAATGCCACAGGTATTGTAATTGCAGGCAACATGGTGTACTTTTATAGTATGAATTTCGATGACTTTTTTAACCCAAAACTTGGTATAGACCTCGGCACGGCTAACACGCTCGTGTTTCATCCTAGCAAAGGTATCGTCAGCAACGAACCATCGGTCGTGGCGATTAGTGAAGTGGATCACAAAATACTTGCTATTGGATCTGAGGCAAAGGAAATGATTGGGCGAACACCTGACTCTATAATTGCGTATCGACCTATGAAGGATGGCGTGATTGCAGATTATCGCATTACCGAGGCAATGCTACGTCACTATTTCAAACAAGCCCAAGGTCCATGGAGCCTATTCAAACCCGAGGTAATGATTTCTGTTCCCGCAGGTGTGTCATCAACCGAACGTCGCGCTGTCATAGAGGCTGCATTACGTGCAGGTGCAAAAAATGCCTATGTGGTAAAAGAACCCATTCTTGCGGCCATCGGTGCTGGTATTCCCATCCACGAGCCTATGGGTCACATGATTGTAGATATCGGTGGTGGAACAACTGATGTTGCGGTTATATCACTTGGTGGAATTGTTAACTGTACCTCAGTAAAAGTTGCTGGTACTAAAATTGACGCAGCAATAACCGACTATATTAAAAAGACTCACAATCTAGCCATTGGTGATAAAACAGCAGAGAAGATAAAGGTTAAAATCGGTGGAGCGTTACCATTGGAAGAAGAGCTGGAATTAATTATAAAAGGACGTGACTATGTCACTGGGCTACCTAGATCAATTACCATTTCTACGAATGAGGTTGTCACGGCGATTGATGGTGAGCTTAAAAAAATGGTTCAAGCCATCAAAGACGTCTTGCATGACACACCTCCTGAATTAGCTGCTGACATTATTGATAACGGTATCGTCATGACCGGGGGAACGTCACAGCTACGCAATTTAACTGACTTAGTATTTCGTCGCACAGGCTTAAAAGCTATTCTTGCAAAAGACTCATTGTATTGTGTTGCCAAAGGTACAGGTATCGCATTAGAGCACCTTGATACCTACAAAAAAGCTATAGTTTCTAAACGCTAGCATGTTGATTCCTAAAACAATTTCTAGATGGCATCATGCCTATATTGTTCATGGCACACGTAGCTCATTTGATGATATTGCCAAAGATAGTATTTCTAATAGCACTGTGCGCACGTATGAATTATCTGGCGAGACGCTTAGTATTGACGAGGCACGGCGCCTTGGTAGTTATACTCATGATAAAACTGAATCTGACGAACACGTTATAGTGATAGCTGAATTTGAAACTATCACACGAGAAGCACAGCATGCACTGTTGAAAACACTCGAGGAACCCGCACCACGTACACACATCGTTATTATATTACCCCGTGTAGATTTTCTTATCGATACTATTTTTTCTCGTGTACATATTCTAGAAACTACTTCAGAAACAGACGAATTAGACACAGAGGCTACTACCTTTATCTCATCAACTATTTCGGACCGTATCACTTTTGTCGAGAATCGTACTAAAGACAAAGAAAATCCCTTAACACAATCAGAGGTACTAAAATTTATTACACACATTACGAGACAAATTGCTAAACTAAATCAGTCTGATGTAAAGGAAAGCGCTCTAAGAGTTCTCACTGATGCAGAACGTTACGCACACCACCAAGGTATGCCCAACAAAATGGTGCTCGAGTACCTTGCGACTACTATGCCGCAAACTAATAAATAGACTATATACGCAAAGCGCTGACTTTGCGAATTTCTAATGCCTAGAGCCTAGTGCCTAATACCTATTACATGTTATACTAGAGATATGAGTTACAATTTTTCAACATTCGACGAGACATTACAAGAAGCAACAGACTGGCTTAAAAAAGAATACAGTCAAATTTCAACAGGGCGAGCAAATCCGTCTTTACTTGATTCAATACAAGTAGATTCATACGGAACACATCAACCTATAAAAAACATGGCTGCAATAACTGTAGAAGAAGCACGAACACTACGTATTACACCGTGGGATAAAAGTCAGATAAAAGATATAGAGAAAGCTATTCGTGATTCAGAATTACCTTTTGCATTAGCTATTGATGATGCTGGACTGCGTGCATCACTTCCGCAATTAACAGAGGAAAACAAGCGTGACGTGGTGAAACTACTAAAGAAGAAGCTTGAAGAAGCAAGGATTCGCGTACGTCAAGCTCGCAATGACACTGAAAAAGACATCGAGGAAAGCGACCTCTCAGAAGACGAAGAGCATCGTGAAAAAGAGACCATGCAAACCAAAGTAACTGATGCTAATAAAAAACTTGATGAATTGTTTGATACCAAAGAAGCAGACATCATGAAGGTCTAGCACCTATGAATACGCTTGTTCTGATTATAATTTTAGCCGTACTTATTTTTGTCCACGAAGCAGGGCATTTTGGCGTGGCTAAATGGATTGGCGCAAAGGTAGAATCATTTGCTATTGGGTTCAAACCAACATTATTTAGTACAAAAATTGGCGAGACGATATACAAATTAAACCTCATTCCATTTGGTGGTTATGTAACATTACATGATGAATCATCTGATGATTTCAACCCCGAAGATCCTCGTGCATTTCCAAATCGTCCAAGATGGCAACAGGCACTCGTTTTGGTAGCGGGTGTTATCGCGAACCTGTTATTAGCATGGGTGCTATTTGTCGTTATTGCGTTCATGCAGGTAGACGGTAGTTTCTTTGCAACATTGGGTCAAAGTTTCGTTATGACAGGTAAGGCAATATGGTTAACGCTGGCTGGTTTTGGTGATTTAATTGCAGGCATATTTACACCTGCAATAGAAACAGGAGAATTGATTGGTCCAGTTGGATTGGCCGATGTTGTAGGACAGGCGCGTACTATCGGTATCGTAAGCGTGTTTACACTGACCAGTTTTATTTCTATAAATCTAGCTATTCTTAATATCTTGCCATTTCCAGCATTGGATGGAGGACGGTTGTTATTTTTGGGGATTGAGAAAATTCGAGGAAAAAAAATCCCGCCAAAAGTGGCGGGTATTGTAAATGGATTTGGATTCTTTTTTTTGATCATCCTTATGATTGTTGTGACAGTTAAGGATGTTGTGAAGTTGGTCTAAAACGTACTCGAAATTTCTCTTACGGTGAGAATTATCATAACTATGCTTGCTGCAATTCCAAGAGTAACAGGAACCCATATTTCACTGCATTGTTTCTTATGTCGTTTATTCACAAGTCTGATAAACATATAAATCAAAACTAAAGCTAATACAAAGTAAAATAAAATTTCTATAAATAAAAAAGATGAATGGTTCATGGATATTTTTTTAAATTTGAAGAATTGATTTTTTCACCATTTATACTACAATATCAA
>Ga0136558_1001842_pt1 | contig 10487 bp, 10 predicted proteins | sample AntRauTorckE6833_FD_101391 | JGI IMG/M metagenome (GOLD analysis project Ga0136558, IMG submission 101391) | Saline lake microbial communities from Rauer Islands, Antarctica - Metagenome Torckler E6 #833 | ecosystem: Environmental > Aquatic > Non-marine Saline and Alkaline > Saline | place...
GTATTTCGGCCTTAACGGTTGGATCAATATGCTTGAATCCCGGCATGTTTTTACTCCTTGTTTACTGAATATTTTACTGCATTGTCTCAGACAGCGTGTTCAGTATATGGGGAGGGTGACACTATAGCTATTAGGGATGACGAAGGAACGGAATTCATAGGATCAGCAGCCTATCTAGCTCCAGGCTTATTTATCACTGCGAAGCATGTTGTCGAACACCCTTTAATCAAAGTGGGTATATCGAAAGAAATATACGAAAATCGTAAGTACGGTCAGCTAGATGGGAACTATGGTACCGATAAATTCAGGATAGAAGCAGTTCAACTTTTAAAGCTAGAGGAAAAAATTGCTCAACGTTGGCCTCTCGAAAAAATGCGATTTTCACACGACTTTGATTTTGCTATTGCTACCGCCAGTACTACCGAAGGCCCGATCTCTAATCTGGTAGATAAATTACCTGTAATCTCAGTAAATATACATCCAGTTCCATTTGAGTTAAACGTTGTGTCGTGCGGTTTTTTTGGAAAAACGACCCATACAAATGATGCAGACGGTACCGATAACCACGACTTAACCTTTCAAGGGCGAAAGGGTAAGCTGGTAAATTTTCATTTAGACACCGCATCAGTTGCGGGACCGGTAGTATACGAAGTAAATAACAAAATTGAACATATGATGAGCGGTGGGCCAACTTTCAATCATGAGGGCTCAATATTGGGCGTCAACAGTGCAGGGTTAGGACCCACAGAAAAAGACTCTACGAACAGATCTGTTATCACCCCACTGATTAGAGCTATGTTTATGGATTTCGATTATTGGATAGATGGGTCGTGGCGTCGAACTACACTGTATGAGCTATCCGCCAGGGGTATTATCGAAGTAATTGGCTATGAACATCTTAGTAAGAACGAAAAACATATAATATGGTCTCCGAACTCTAGCTGTGACTACTGTAAAAGAGGCACAGAGTTCCATGGTCAATAGCTAATTACTAGCTCAATCTTGCCATGTTCATTTTTATCACGGTTATAACTTCCTCTATCGTTGTGAGCAAGCTATATACTAGTAGTGTAAGTCGCTGCAAGCACTAATCACAATTGTATGTACAAGTATTCTTGATATGGTACTTCAAGCACTTGCCTCCAGCGATCAACCTCACCCCTTATTTCGTGAAAACTTTCTTTAAGGTACTGCACCAATTTTTGTGTAACATAGAAATTTGCATACCCCTGTTATAATTTCTGTATGAGCAACTTCAGCGCTTTTAGCCCCGACCACCTAAAGAAATTACTTGAGCCATTCGCACCAGGCATGGCTCAGCATATTACCCCAATAAAATTTGAAGCCTTAACGCCGGACTGTTTCTTGCTTCTTTTTCGTACCACAGGCAATAATGACGATGAACACTTCTTTGTGTCGCTGGAAACTGACTTTGAGAATAGTTTGGCAGGGGCGGAGTGTACTATTGTAGAGTGGCACGGCCCCATTGTTAAATTTTGGCCTCTACAAACTAAAAGTAACGTTGATGATTATGAACATGTAGAAGATTACAAAACCGCAACTAGTGGCGCTTACTTTTCTATGTTGGCAGAAGTGGAAAGGCCAACCCATAAGGGATATTGGGCGGAGGCAATGAAAATAATGCCTGGTGATAATATTGGCGAAAAAATTAAGCACTATTCGAAAAAAGAACAGGCTAATATAAGAAAAGCTTTGACTTCCATTCTTCAGCATAAGACTGATCCCAGTGCTTCGTTCTTAGAATCGCTTCAAGCTAAACGCGGAAACACAATAGTGAATGATATTAATAAGACGGATATTGCTGTATCTTTGTACGTTCAGCCAAACGGGGGAGTGGAATTTTTTTATAATTACGTTCACCCTGCAGTTGGCGGCAGAGAGCGTAAGCCAAAAGACAAAACTTAAGCGTTAGTAATCAGGTTTATACATTCATTAATGGTTCTGCACCATTTGAACCCATACGATTTTGAAACAGTATAGTTTCAAACTACTGAGCCGTTTAGGGCTCTTTTTGTTATCATTAAAGCATGCACAAAAAATTAATTTATACGCTTGCTGCCATGATTGTGGTAATTGTTGGAGCTTTCGTACTCTTTACACAGTCCAATGATGAAATAAGTATCGCAGAAATGCGTGAAAGATTTCGCTGCGATAGAATAACTGCTGATGTACTAGCAACTGATATTTATTGTCAAAATCCTGATTATTTCTATGAGGATGCCAAAAACGGAGCAATAATTAGCGACTCTGACTTTGATGACCCAAGATATAATGTGATGTTTAGCAATCCAACAGACGTTGAGAATACTAGTAACTATAATCCAAATTATGCAGACGCAATACAGATGAAGAAACCCGAGCTTTGCCAGAATATAAGCTACGCACTTCAAAGCGGGCCAACGGATAGTATAGATAAAATCTATGGTAATGAAGCAATAAATCGCTGTAAGTCTCAAGCACAGGCGGGATTTTTCGGTTGTAGGTGTGACTCGGACGCCGTACTTAACAATATGCGTAAGCGTTAGTAGGTTTTAAATTAAGCTACCAGGCAGTCTAAATAACTCAACGAGATTTTGTAGCTTCATCGCAGATGTTTGAAATGCGTCGGCTATCCTGCACCATTTCTAACTATTAACCCCAAAAACTAGTACCCCGCCACACCTAAATCAAGGGGTCTAACCAACGAGCAACCGCGCCAGTCAGCTCATCTACTCCAGCTTCGTACCTAGGGTACGTATCTGAAGCTGTCTGAACTGACTGGCACAATTGCTCGCCGCTTATCTAGCCCTTGATTTAGGTGTGGCGGGGTACTAGGCTGCGGCCATTTCCAGAATCTTCTCGTGAACAAAGTTTTCGATCTCCTGAGATGCCCAGTGCGCCCGCCCCGGTGCACTTATCCGCAATTCACTGCCATAGTGATACAGATCAGGACCGGTATGGTTCGGCAGCTCTAAGAATGTATCTCCATATTGAGCCTGTACAGCTTCATAGACTTTCCGGGAGTCAGAGGTGTCAAAGTCGTAGTTGCCGACTACTTCATGCCCTATTTCGTGGATATCCTGAATCAGGCCATTCCCGTTTTCAACCGTAAACACGTCTGGAGTCCAAATTGGAGGTGGGGGTGGCGCGACAGGCTCAACAATGGGCACTTCTACTTTCGGAACGTCAACATCGGGTACAAGATCAATATCTGGAGTGACTAGATCTACGTCTGTCAAACTGAACCAGTCCCCGTCAATAAAAGGTGGAGCAAGGTCAAAGCCTTTTGTATCGATGAACAGTTCATTGACTGGATCGTCATTAAAATTTAAATTTTCATTCGTGGGATTAAGGTCCCAGCCACTGCCGTCTCCGTCGCTGATATCGCCGTCTCCGAACGGCCAAAGATCTATACCATTATCGGCCCCGTTACCGTGATCAAATCCGTAATTCCATGCCAGAATTCCACCCACAACCAACGCGCCGATAACAGCAGCTTTTTTGAGCTTACTGTTCCTGCCGGCTCCACCGTCATCATTCACCACCAGGCTGCTGTCGCGCCGTTCAGCCCAATCCTGCCGCCAGGTTGTGGCGCGCGCCCCAAGGTAGGCACCGGCGAGTGATAGCCGGCCAAGCCCGCGTCGCTGATTTGTCCGCCGCGATGAAGCTTCGTTGTCGTTACGCAACCGGTTGAGATTCGTCATGCGTGTCATCCAGCTTAGGCCACCGTCATGCCCGTCCCGGACATCGAGCACCACTGCAGATCCGGCTCGTTGACTAAAGAGCTTTGCGGATTTTTTAGGACTATTGGCTGCCATTGCCTCTTCTCGCTCATCGGGCAGCAGGTACTCTTCTTCAGAGTAGCCGACGGCATCGCTCGATTGGATCACTAGCCGGTCGCCTGCCGAAAGCTCGACTGTCCCGATTTGCGGGTCTTCGTACTTCGACACCGGCATACCAAGACCTTTTACGGATTCCTGATCGTCTTCGGCGTAGTCGTTTAATCTGTCAATGGTGTTGCCCTGGGCGATATAAATATGCTGTCGTCCTAAAGTACCGTATGTCGCATGGAGTGAGCCGTCTCTACTGTAAACTTTGACTGCACTCGCATCGACGCCTGTAGAAAAATAGCCTTCCTCCGGTGAACTATCGGATATTTCCTGCTCAGCAGCTTCAAAGGCACGCTTCATTGAATCTTCAGGGCTCTCAGTGTCGAAGTTGTTGGCTAATTCTTCTCTCAGCACTCGTGAGACGTCGGCAGCAGTTTCGGAATCAGTCTGATTGCCTGTCTCGTGAGGAGAAACTAGGCCGATGACCCCGGCCTCTCGATTATTAATAATTACTTCGCCACTGCCTTGATTTAATTGGGCTTCGCCAATCCTGACTCGTCTGAATATATTAGGATCGTATTCATACGTACTTGGTCGACGTTCCATCAGTATAGGCATAGATTCTCCTTCAAAATAGTTGACTATTTATTCAATTTAGCACTCAAAAACAAACAGGACAGTGAATTTTCTTACAGTATCATGCTTATTGCCGAGGTGCAGCCGGCGGCTGGTACGGTTCTTGCTCGCACTTTCACTCCTTTGTGGTTTAGTGAAAATATCAAAGATATAGCGATTTGATGGAAATTAAAATCGTTTCACCAAATCGACAGAACAGATGACGCATCGTAGTATGCATCTTTCTTTTTATCAATAACCCTACTGCCAATCTGTTAATAGTTAGAGTCCAGTGAGGTCTTCTCTGGTATGATTAGCGTATGAATAATTATCAAAATGAGCTGAGAATAGCAAAGCAGCTCGCAAAAGAAGCGGGCGAAATTATGCTGAAATATTTTAATTCAGCGGCTTCAAACCCAACCGTAAAGAGTGACCGAACTATAGTTACAAAAGCGGACACAGAAATCAATTCACACGTAATCAAAGTGCTGGCTGAAAAAACACCGACGTATAGCGTGTGGGGCGAAGAGGAGAGTTCGATTATTGAAGGAGCACAATATACATGGGTATGTGACCCAGTAGACGGTACAATGCCATTCTCTAAAGCTATTCCAATATCAACATTCTCCATCGCTCTGGTTAATGAAGATGGTCAGAGTGTGATTGGAGTGGTTTACAACCCTTTTCAGGACCGTTTATATGAAGCAGTGAAAGGTGCAGGCGCATACCTAAACGGAATGAGAATTAATGTTTCTGAAAAAGCAGAACTTGACGGTGCCTATATAGATGAAGAGCTTTGGATTAATCACGAAGAAGAAGTAACTTTTGATAATCCTAAGGATGTATTAAATAAATTGGGTGCAAAAGTGACAACTCAATGTTCTGCCGTGATTATGGGTTGCTTCGTTGCGAAAGGCGATTATGAAGCCATGATATTCGGCCAAGGCAAGCCGGAGGATATTGCAGCACTCGCTATAATTGTCACTGAAGCTGGCGGTAAAGTAACTGACCTATTCGGTAACGAGCAACGATATGATACAAATATCAAGGGTGCAATAGTATCCAACGGTTTACTGCATGATGATATCTGTGAAATCACTAAGAAAATGAACTACACTAGCAAATATATAGGAACGTAGGTGTGTTTCAGTTTTGACTAACTTTTAAATCTCTAAGAATGAAAATTTTACTTTCATAGCTTAAAGCGCATCAATTTTTGTGCAACATATAAAATCACTTGTCTCTCTTAAAATCCTATAAATGAATGTAAATAATTTGCAGGACTGGTTACGTCATAATCTGTTCAATGATTTATGCCTGAGCATGGTATAATAGGAGTATATGAAAAAACTATTATCATTCTTTGCAATATCAGTTTTAATATTAGCCTTAACACCAAGCTTGGCTTATGCGGCTAAGCCAGTTAGCGGAGGTGGCTCGAAACCACCGGCAACATCACCTGAGCTCGTGGGATATGATGTATCGTATCCTCAGTGTGGCAAAAGGCTTCCGACGGATCACTATTTCGGCATAGTTGGAGTAAATGGTGGAAATGCAGCTACGGCTAATTCCTGTCTAGCGGACCAGCTGGTCTGGGCAAACAAAGCAAAAGTAGGTTCAGCGCAGCCACGGGTTCAGTTGTATGTAAATACTGCAAACCCCGGAGAAGTTATTGATCAGATTAGTACCTGGCCAACGAGTAATACTGACAGCAACGGCAACATACCCAATAATCCATACGGCAACACATGTAGTGGTGATAATGATTTAGCGTGTTCTTGGCTCTATGGCTGGAATCGTTCAATCTATACAGAAAATGTTTTCAAAGCCGCGGCTGCAAGTAAGGGACTCGACACTGATACATCAAATTATATATGGTGGCTAGATGTTGAGACGATGAATACCTGGCAATCAGGCAGTACCGAAGCGCTGGCTCGAAATACGGCAGCACTGGAAGGTTTTGCAAGCTATTATCAGTCGAAGGGTACTCGTGATAGCGTCGGGTTGTATTCAACCGCTTATCAGTGGGGTGAGATCACGGGCAATAATATAAAAACTGAAAGCAATCTCAATGGTCTTGCTAACTGGCGGCCAAGTGGTGCAAGCCTCTCAAATGCGATAGCCAATTGTGGCGTAGCTCCGTTAACAACGGGCGGCTTCATTTCACTTACTCAGTATGTTAAGAAGAATCTGGACCATAACCACTCCTGCCTTTAAGGCTAAACGGTCCTGAGGTTAGAACAACTTACTATGAACCCATTGCATATCTCTACTCTGTTCTGCGGCCAAAATTGGCGGAAAGCTATAGCCACCCCAAATCAAAACCTGTACATTCAGGGTGATGGATAAGTGAGCCGCAAACCTTCTATTCCGAGTGAAACATATCTGTCGATACGTTGAGGGAGGATAGGAGGTTTGTGGCCGTTTAGGCGCGGCCTGAAATGCAGGTTTTGTTTTGGGGTGGCTATAGAGCCTTTTACTTCGATCCGTATCTTATGATACGCCTCGGCGCAAGAAGCCTGCAATATTACTCACCAATTTTACTCTCGAATTTCAGAGAAAGATATGCAATGGATTCTATTCAGTTGTTGACTCTCTGTAGTTAGCTTAAAGTAAGTCAGCTTCTGCTGCGTCAAGTTCAGTCGTATCTAGTTCTTCAAGATTAATATCATTTAGGTTGTCTTCAGTTGTCTGTAAGCCCTGAGCATCGTTGATTTCTTGCTGTGAGGTCTGCGGTGTAGTTTCACTAGATTCATTGGCATTATCTTTATTGTTATTAAAAACATAGATACCTGCAAATACGATTGCTCCGATAATCACTAGTACCAATAACACTTCAACGACGCTAAACCCGAGTTGGTTTTTACTTACGAATTTGTTCATTAGTTTTCTCCTTCAACTGTATTTGGCTCAGTTTCGTTTACTGCCTCAGTAGTATCATTTGAATCAGTAGTGCTGTCCTCGGTGTCATTATTCTGTTGTGCTACTTCCGCTTTTAATGAACTGATAAGCTCAACTAGTGCAGAGCGGTAAGTTTTCAAAGACTCTTTTGCTGCTTTTGCACTGTTTCGGTAGGTTGCAATAGTGCCGGCTACATCAGGATTGTCACAGTCTATTTCAACATTAAGTTCGCTTAACACCGATGCTTCAAGCGATGCAGCTGCTTGCGCATCCGAAACGGCAGCGTTTAGCTCGTCATAGTTCGCTACAGTTAACTGACCCTTTTCATAAAAGCCTTGTACTCTCTCGTAAATTTTATCGAAAGTTTCAACGTGTTTAGATGCTTGTGTAGAAATTCGAGTCATTGCGGCCGTAATCTTTGTTTGGCGCTTTTCACAGGCAGTTTTGCGGGCTTCACTTGATTTTTCTTGTGTTGATTCTCGCTTTTCTTCAATTTTTGTCATAGCAGCGGACTTACGTTCTTCTATCCGTTCAGCGACATCCGCTGGTCTGTTTCGTTGCTTTTCCTCTTGTTGGGCGCTTGCTACTGTTGGTATGAAGAAGCCCACCGATAAAACCATAGCTGCGAGTATCATTAACGTGCTTTGTGTTCGCGAGTTTTTTATCATTAGATATTGTCCTATTTAATTTATTTCTATAGCATTATTTAAGCACAATAACTTCAAAGTAAGCAAACCGTAATAGTGATAAATATTGTGAATATTTAAATGTATATAAAGAACACGGTATAAAGTGGATGTAACGTAGCGTCAAGACCTCAGATTTTTAAATCCTTAAGAAGTAAAGTTTGACCTTCGTAGCTTAATGCGCACCACGCTGAAATTCAGGTTTGTTTTATAGCTACGGCTCGTGTGATACTAGCGCTATGGCAGTAGCACAAAATAGCATGGATAAATCCGGAAGAATTAGTTTGGGGTTGTGGGTTCGGGAGGTTTTTCGGGCGAGTCATTTTTTGCCATGTGCGACGGTGGCGGCTATTACCGGTCTGCTGGCGTATGGGTCGGGGCAGCGTGCATCGGCGTTGTTGGCGTTTGGAGCAGTGCTGTTTGGGCAGTTTTCGGTGGGGTGGTGTAATGATTTTCTGGATCGTAACCGGGACCGGGCTGCCGGACGGCTGGAAAAGCCGATTGTGTCTGGCCATGTGCGGGCGACGACGATTATGCGGCTGTCGATTATGGCACTCGTTCTAAGTTTGGTGCTGTCTTTTGTTTACGGGAGTGGCGCGGGTATAGTGCATATCGTCGCTTTAATCAGCGCGTATTTGTATAATTTCCGATTAAAAAACAGCCCGCTGAGTATAGTGACGTTCATAGTGTCGTTCGGTTTACTGCCAGTATTTGTCGGGCAAGGAGCGGTTACGCCGTACGTGCCGACTGCTTGGATGATTATTGCCACGGCTCTACTCGGCGCGGGTATTCATTTCCAAAACGTTATTCCCGATCTGCTGCATGATGCCAAGACTGGCATAAAAGGCCTTCCGCATTATTTTTCCTACAACCATTCGCTGCTACTTAGCGGTGTATTCATGGCGTTATCAGCCTCGTCAATCGGCCTGGGCACTTTAGGAGATGTTATGGTCAATTTGGCCACGATTGCGCTAGTATTGTTCGCTTTCGTTACGCTCATGTTTTTTATCCTCTATCTCAAAAAAGATATAACTCGCGCCTTTAAAGTTAGCGCAGTTATGTCGTTCCTCTGCATACTCGTTGTCATAAGCGGCGCGAGCTTGATGCGCGGGTAGCGGAAGAAGCCTAATGAACCCATTGCATATCTTTACTCCGTTCTGTGGCCAAAATTAGTGGAAAGCTGAAAGACTATAACTATCGATCCGTGTCTTACAATACGAATCGGCGCAAGAAGCCCGCCATCTTCCTCGCCAATTTTAACCTCGAATTCCAGAGAAAGATATGCAATTAGTTCAATATATCTTCTCAAGTTTCCGTTTGATGGTAGAATTGTAATAGTATGTTGGCGCCTTGGCCGAGCGGTTAGGCAGAGGTCTGCAAAACCTCGTAGATGGGTTCGACTCCCATAGGTGCCTCCATGAAGTACATAATGCGCATTAAGTCGACAAGCAACAAAATGGTACACACCGTCTTATGTGATATGATTTGCGTATGCCACGTATAAGATCATGGACTGATGAAAGTCTTATAGACTCGGTAAAAGCTAGAAAAAGCTATCGTTCGGTTTTAATTGATCTACATCTCATTCCTGCGGGTGGGAACTATCAGCAGATCATGCGGCGAATAGCTGAACTAAATATTTCAACAGATCACTTTACTGGTAAGGGTTGGAATCGAGACTGGAAATTTGATCCTCGCATTCCAGCGATAACGCTGGAAAAGTTATTAGTAGAGAATAGCTACGCTCAAAGTTACGGGGTTAAGAAGCGGCTTTTTAAGGAAGGGCTGAAAAAACCTGAATGTGAGCTTTGCGAATGGGCTCAAAAGGCTGATGACGGGAGAATCCCAGTAGAACTGGATCATATTAACGGAGATCGAAAAGACAATCGGTTAGAGAATCTTCGAGTACTTTGTCCAAATTGCCATAGCCTTCAAGCTACGCATCGTGGTAAAAATAAGAAGGTTCGTTTGCGCGCGGGTGTTGTAATTGGTAGCCAAGTTTGACTTAAAATCAAATGCCCAAAAGGCGTGCGGGTTCGAGTCCCGCCCCGCGCACCAGCAACTTAGGAACGGGATTATAGCAACTGTGAAGTGCTATAATGTACTTATAAACTAATAGGGAGGATGACATGGTGACGATTATTATTCTGGTGGCGCTTGGGCTACTGGTGGTCATAGGGGTTGTTTTATATAACGGGTTGGTGCATGCCAAGGTGCGAGTTGATGAGGCGTGGAGCGATATTACGGTGCAGCTCAAGCGCCGGGCGGACTTGATACCAAATCTGATCAACACCGTAAAGGGCTATGCTTCTCACGAAAAGGGCGTGTTCGAGGAAGTTACAGCGGCGCGTTCCAGCATGCTGGGCGCTGGCAGTCCTAAGAAAGCGGCCGAAGCTGAGAATCAGTTTCAATCGGCGTTAAAGAGCATCTTCGCGGTGGCCGAGGCTTACCCGGA
>Ga0136558_1001843_pt1 | contig 10479 bp, 6 predicted proteins | sample AntRauTorckE6833_FD_101391 | JGI IMG/M metagenome (GOLD analysis project Ga0136558, IMG submission 101391) | Saline lake microbial communities from Rauer Islands, Antarctica - Metagenome Torckler E6 #833 | ecosystem: Environmental > Aquatic > Non-marine Saline and Alkaline > Saline | place...
CAGTTGTTACAAGCATTTCATTATCAACTACGACTAATATTCTGGTGCGCTTAGAGAAATAAAATACGGTTAAGAGGGCTGGCCAGCTAGCGTAGTAAAGAATTCTGCCGGATAGCAGCCATAAATTTCTGAATTTTTTCATAAATTAAATTTTATCGAGCGAAGCGAAGCTAGTGTTTAGTTTTTTAGCTCCTTTGCCCTTGAAGTAGACTACCACGTTGTCACCGTCGGCTTCCATTACTGTCCCGTGGCCAAAAACCTGATGACGGACCTCGTCACCCTCATTTATTTCCGGTACATATCGTGGTTCATCGTCTTTAGACTTATTGGATGGAGGAGCGGCAAACGTCTCCGGCTGGCTGGAAGGCGAGCCAAAGGCGCTTTTACTTGAACCTAGGAACGAATTCACGAGCTGAAATTCGCCGTCAACATCCGCTAAAAACCTTGATGGCGGATTATGCTGGACTCCGCCATAAAGCATCCTTGAAGAAGCATGGGAGAGATATAATTCCTCTTTTGCCCTGGTCATGCCGACATAGCAAAGCCTTCTCTCCTCTTCCATTTCATTCTGATTATAGAGAGAGCGGGAGTGTGGGAATATCGACTCCTCCATGCCGCTCATGAATACAACCGGAAACTCCAAGCCTTTTGCGGCATGGAGGGTCATAAGAGTCACCGAATTGCTTGCAAATTCAGTATTATCCAAATCGCTGACCAGTGTAACTTCTTCTAAGAATCCATCAAGGCCTAGCTCTTGGTATTCCTGAGCAACACTCAAAAGCTCTCTCACGTTTTCTATCCGAGCATCAGACTGGGGGGTTCTATCGTCTAAGTAATTTATATAATCAATTCGACGAAGCAAGCTGTCTAGGAACCCAGGCAATGTAGTCTCTTCAACTAAAGCACGAGTCGAACGCAGTATGTCGGCTAGCTCTAATAGCCCAGTCCTGGCCTTGCCTGTAATTTCCGAGTTTTGGTGTAGTGAATTCAGAGCGCCCTCAAGGCTAAGTCCTGCTTGCTCTCGCCAATTATTGAATTTTTCTAGAGAACGGGCTCCAATGCCCCTAGTCGGAATATTAACTATCCGGTTAAAACTAACAATGTCCTCGGGCTGGTAAATTAATCTGAGGTAGGCGAGAATATCTTTTATTTCTTTACGGTCATAAAAACGCACCCCGCCGACTATCCGGTAAGGAATGCCGTAACGTACAAAAGTTTCTTCCAGGCTCCTGCTTTGGGCGTTTGTCCTGTACAAAACCGCGAAATCTTTGTAATTTCTGATTCGGGCGTCCACGGCATTTTGAACTCGGCGGACAACAGTTTCCGCCTCGACTCTTTCATTCACTACCTGGAGAACATTTACCGGCTTGCCGGAACCGGAATTGGTCCATAACTTCTTATCAGACCGTTGCGAATTTTTCGCAATAACAGCGTGAGCCGCATCTAGTATCGCTTTGGTGCTCCGGTAGTTTTGCTCCAGCTTGATGATTGTGGTGTTTTTATAATCTTTCTCGAAGTTAAGAATATTTCTAAAATCAGCACCTCGCCACGAATATATAGAATTATGCGCAACCATTTTGGATGCAACGAAGTTATGTACTTCTTCGATATCCAGATCATAAACTGGACCGTTGTATATTTTTTTATCTACTTCCGTCACTTGATCTTCTTTGACTTGGTCGTTTTCAAGAATCGGCACTAACATCCCAGGTAAAATATGCGCGGCAGGAGTGAATATAAACTTTCTATCTGTCATAAACGCGTATTTGCAAATGCGCGCATCATTATCAATCTGTGTTTCTAGTCGTTCTAAAATTTGCTCGATCTTGCCATAATCAAGATTATGGATTTCCGTGCGGTAGGTACCCGACTTGCCCTCCCTCACTGCGTAGCCTAGCTTTTCAAAGACCTGGAGATCTTGACGCTTAGTAGTATTGACCGATATCCTGCTTGCCGACCACGGGCTCTGCGTAGTTTTTCGCCTGTCGCCAAACAACACAACGTTTATGTTCATTTTTTTAACACCATTTCTACTCGTAGCCTGGGGGATAAAGTGCGGATAATCATACAACAAACCTTCGTCTCGCATAAGTTTTTTGGCTCGTTCAGTCGTATCTATCTGACGGTACAACTTATCGATATTCTCTTGGCTCGTCATCATCGACCGGTTAGCGAAAGCATGGAACAGCATCATCGGAATACCATACGTATAGGCTAAAAGCGCTTCTAGGTACATGGCTTCTTCCCGTGTTTTAGCTACCCCAAGCACCCACATTCGGTCGGCTCGCTCTTGATTTGCCCTGATCCGAAGACCGACATCATCCTTCTTACCGTCAAATCTGGTACCTTTTGCAGTGCCTATCCTGTAGCCTTTTTGCTTGGATTGCATCAGGTATACAAACCAGGAATCAGTCTTGCCCCATCTGGAAAAAAATATGTGATTCGGTGTCGACGTGATTTTTTTTCCGGAAGCTGTTTTGATTTCAATAAGTTCGCTTTTGTACCTGAATCGCTTGAGGGCCGAGACATTGAAATAACCTGAATGGCCGTAACCGCTAGCCGACAATACTTTATCGCCTTTTTTTATTGTTTCAATTTTTTTTGGGCCTTCTGGGGTTTCTACTAATGTGCCGCTCGGGAAACACTGCCAGTCGTCGCCAACTACGGCGATGTTATTTTTTTCATTTATCAGCTGTTTGACCAAGGCATACTGTGCGGCATTCGTATCTTGGTATTCATCAATCATCACGTATTTAAACTGCTCTCGCCATTTATCTCTTATTTCAGAGTGTGTTTTTAGCAGAGATACAGTCCGAGCTATCAAATCATCAAAATCAAGCGCCATATTGTCTTTTAGTATCTTCTGGTAGAGAGGAAATATCTGAGCGGCTGTTCGCTGGGCCGGACTGCTGCCAATGCCCGCGTACTCTTCAGGAGTAATCATCTCATTTTTGGCGCCGCTGATAATTCCTGAGAGGACTCTTGGCGGGAAGCTCTTCTCGTCTATCATGGCTGTTTTTGAGGCCTGTTTGATCGCGCTCTGCCTGTCTGACTCGTCAAAGATAATAAAATTCCTTGGTATGCCGATATGTTCGCCGTCCTGCCGAAGCAACCGGACGCATATGCTGTGAAACGTCCCCATATATGGCATGAAGCCGCGATTATTAGAGTTTTCACCTAGTAGTTCGGCTACTCGCTCGCGCATTTCTTTGGCTGCTTTGTTAGTAAATGTAACCGCCAGTATGTTATAGGGAGTCGCCTTATTTTCAGAGATTATATAGGCAATCCGGTGAGTTAAGGTTTTTGTTTTCCCCGAGCCGGCCCCAGCTAGTATCAACAGCGGCCCTTCTGTGGCCAGGACCGCTTTTTGCTGTTCTACGTTCAACCCCGTGAGTAAGTAATCACTCATTTCACACTCTCCGCACTGTTCCAGCCTCCTCCTGGTCTGCCAGAAGCTTCGATTCTTCCCTCAATGTATCCGTAGATACATTTCACGCTAAATAAAATCTTCTGCCCAAACCAGGAAAACTCTGGATTCAGTGGTAGAGAATAAAACGAGTGATACTCAGACATTGGTCAATTGTAACCCGAGTTCGACATAAGGTCGAACTCTTTAAAGAAGGGAAACCCAAAAAGGTTTTCCCTTCTTTAAACAAAGTTTACAACTTTGTGATTCATCCCTTCCAATGACACTGTTTTCACTGGCAAAGCCAGTATAAACAGTGGTGGTTATCTCGAACTGTGGTAATTGTAACAAAACATAAGCCAAAAAATATTGCTAAAATTAACAACAAGGCTGTTCGCTATTCGGTTGTTTTGGTGTAAATCTCGCCATCCGACAGAGTTGCGCTAAGCTCAAACAGCGCACAATTTATATCTTGGTTATCACAATCTTTTGGAGTAGTTTGGTAAGAGTATGAAGTTGCTGAAGTCGTCTCAGTTACGATGTAGTCTACTCCGTTAGGGTCGAGCAGGTTCTCCTTATCCAAATTCGGTAAATTATCCTGCCTAAACTCGGGGTTATTCAGCTGGCCAATTGTCGGGTATTTGTCGTTTTCCATGAAATAACCCTCGAGACTACTTGCGATCATATCTATGTCGGATTTGCGTTCACTATCCAAACCTTCTGCGAGCCCGCCAGGCTCTTGATTGTCCTCAACCATATCTTCCTGGGCTATATCAGATTCTACCGGCGCAGGAGTCACAACTGGCTCTGAATCCTGGCTGGAGTTAACTCCGGGCAGTTTTAAATCAGAGATATCCAAATAGCCATTTAAGGCCGCGAATATTCCTCCGAGTATGACAACTAGCAGGATTACCAATGCTACCAAACGCGACCGGCGATGCTTCTTGGAGCTTTTTATCGGTAGAAAAAATCTCTTGCTCTCGACAAGATTCTGAATAGCTTCCTGTTTTTTGCGCTCTTCAACCGCCTGTTTATTTTCAGCACCTCTATCACGAGCCTGGGCGGCTACGGCGTTAACGGTCGCGGTTTCTTCGGCTGCCTCTTCTTCAATATCTTTAGAAGTTCCCTCGTTTGTTTCTTCTGACTTGTCAGAGGCGGACTCAGTTGGTTCCTCGAGCTTTTCATTTGTCTCAGTTTTGGGCTCCTCAGTTTGTTCTGCAGGTTCTGTTTCTTGATTTTCTGATTCGTTAGAATCGGTGTCTTGGGTTTCTTTAGATTTTTCTACTCGTCTAACTTCTATTTTTTCGTGGCCTTTAGAATCATCAGACACAGACAGACTACTCTTGTCTGGATTCTCGTCATTATTGTTATCTGGATCAGGCTCCGATGGTTTATCGGCTTCGACAGCACCAACTACTGGCGCCCCCTGTTCATCATCGGCTTCAGACTTGGACGCCTCTTTGGTCGTCGCATCTTCATTCTTGACATCAACTTTTTTGGCTTCCTTAGAATCAGATTTCGAGTCACTGCCTTTCAGAGTAGAAAGCGGTTGGATTACCTTGGGGGAATTTCTGGATATTCGGTTATTCTCTGAACCGTCTTCTGGATTATCTTCTGGTTTGTCATTGTCATTCATCATAGGATCGGAGGCCATCGGTTTGCGACTGACGATTATCGGCTTCGAAGTAGAGTCCGGAGGAGTTTTGCCGGGTTTAGACACGTCCATAACTCCTGGATTTGAATTTTTAGAGGACTTTTTTGACGGCATATTATTCTCCCTCGCTGTTGTACCTCAGCCTATATGCCGAATCAACTATGCCCGCGAATTTTTCATAATTTAAGCTGGCACCGCCAACTAGCACTCCATCGCAACCTTCTACGGCCAAATAGCTGCCGACCGTTTCGTCATTAACGCTTCCACCGTAAAGTATTCTAGCCCGTTCAGCTGCTTTTTTGTTAAACATTTCGGATACCTGATAGCGAATATAATCGATTGCCCTCTTAGCATCATCGGGTTTGGCGACTTCGCCACCAAAAGTACTGATAGCCCATACCGGCTCATAGGCTATTACTACTTGGTTCATTTCTCTCGCGGTCAAGTTGGACAGTGCAGTAGTCACCTGGTCGTGCAGAACTTGCTTGGTCTCGCCAGATACCCGTTCGTGTTTGGTCTCGCCAACACAAAGTATTGGGGATATATCATTCCTTATTGCAGCGGCTAATTTGTGTTTTATCTCTTCGTGAGTTTCATTAAAATAAAGTCTTCTTTCGGAGTGACCAACAAGAGCGTAATGTACGAGGTCTCTGAGCATCGTGAAACTAACTTCTCCAGTAAATGCCCCCTCGTCCTTGTGGTAAGCATTCTGGGCGGCCAGACGAAACTTGCGCCGGTCTATCTGTAGACTCAGCGGCTGTAGAACCAAAGAGGTAGGCGCTAGTACGACTTCTATGTCTCTAAATGTTTTTATCCGCTCCTGCAAGCGGTGAACAAGTAAACTGGCCTGAGAGACGTTTAGATGCATTTTCCAGTTGGCCACTATTAGAGTTCTTTTCATGTACTGTTTACCTTGTTCACGTGAGCCTGGGGAGAGCAGGCACGATTTGCCGCAGGCAAATTGGGATTTATTCCGAAAGTGCCGATGAGAGGTGAAGCCGCCATTTTCCAGTTTGCGACAATCAGGGTGCGTTTTGTCATATTTATATGCTTATGTTTCCTTTAGTGTTAATTTTAGCATAGGTAACATGCGGCTTGTAGTTTTAAACCCAAATCATTGACTATAATATTGCCAACCATTAGTATCTCTAGATAAATCAAATCGGAGCCAGATGAATAAATCAAATAAGAATTCTGCTTTCCCAAACTTTCCCCTGGCGGAGCTGCATGCGCACCTAGGCACCAGCATCAGTCCGGCAACCCTGTGGCAAATTGCTCATGACCAAGGTATAAAGCTTCCCAAAAGAGATTTCACGGAATTCAGAGAACACATAACGCTATCCAGGGAACGAAAGTCAACATTAGAGGACTATTTTGATAATGTCTATCACAAGATCCTGGACCCTCTTAGTTCTGGAATTCTAGCTGTAGAGAAAGCCACTTACAACGCAATGGCTGGCGCGTACAGAGAGAGTGGCATCAGCACCATAGAGCTCAGGAATAATCCCATGAAACATAACGGCAAATCGCAATTTGATCTAGATCACATCATTTTAGCGATGCTTAGAGGAATGGAAAGAGCGCTACTCGAGCACGATAAGCTGAATGCCGGTCTTATTCTTTGCATGGCAAGAGAATTTACAGCTAGACAAAATGAAATTATCGTAGAGAAAGCCATCAAATACCGTTCACGCGGGATAGTCGCAATAGACGTTGCCGGTCCGGGTAATGATGAATTTGATATGAAAGATTATGAAGAGGTCTTCAAAAAGGCTAAGGACGCTGGTTTGGGTGTTACAGTTCACTCCGGCGAACAACCCGACACTGATGATATGTGGGGAGCGCTTGAATACGCTCAACCTAGCCGTATCGGACACGGCATCAGTGCGGCTTATGACAAAGAACTTATGAAAGTGATATCAGAGCGAAATATCGTGCTTGAGGTGTGTCCGCTTTCTAATATAGCTACAAAAGCCGTAGAGAACCTGGATGAAATGAAGTTCATCATAAGGACCTTGCTGGAAAATAACGTTAAATTTTGCATAAACACCGACTGGCCGGAAGTAATCGAGGACGCTCACCTACAATCACAATTCAAGCTGCTTCTAGACGAAGATATCCTATCGGAAGAAGAGCTAAAGCGATGCAATCAGATAGCTCACGAAGCAAGTTTTATCCCAAAACCGGGCGGACTCGAGGCGTACTTAGCTTAAACACGAGCCCTACACAGCCGGACCCGTTTAAGAGCCGTTTAAGGATACTTATACCACAGTGGTGACCGAAGCGGTCTATGCGTCATTACATCTGTAGTTTGGCATTTAATATGATTTAAATCATATTTTTTAGCCAAACTTATCTAATAATAAAATTGTGCTTGGCCTGTGGCTTGGTTTGGTGCGTTGCGTAAATCGTATTATTCTTTGTCTTGAAGAGCTTGGACACCAGGTAAAACCTTGCCGCTCATTAGCTCCAGGCTGGCTCCTCCGCCAGTTGAAACATGATTGAACTTATCTATGATTTTTCGCTCCGCCAAAAAACCAACCGTATCTCCCCCACCTACCAGGCTGTGGGGCTTATTGCCAAATTCACCGAGGATTGCTTCTACTACAAGCTCTGTACCGTGCGAGAATGGCCCGATTGGCCCGTTTAGTGAGGGAATTTCTGTCACACCCATAGCCCCATTCCAAACCACCGTAGAGGCAAGTTGCATCCCACCAGCTATGAAGGCTCCGGAAAATGGCCCTATATCAAGTATCGACTCATCTTCAGCAACCTCGCCGGAACCTCTCGGAGCAGTCTTTGGATAACTTTCTATACTCGATATAACATGAGCGTCCCAGTCTACAATTCTTGTCTTAGCATTGCTTTCCATACTTTTTGCAACAACACCGTCCTGGGGGATATAAAATGCAAATGGCTTATCCTTTGCTTTCGCTTCGGCTTTTTCTAGAATCTCATGAGCCAGATCGACTTCATCTGCTTCGGCCATACTCTTACCTATATTTATATCCTTGGCAAGCAAGAACGTATTAGCCATAGCCCCACCAACTGCCACAAAATCAGCTATATCAATAAAGCGCTTAATCACGTCAATTTTGCCGGAAATCTTTGCCCCTCCAATTATAGCCATCAAAGGCCTTTTTGGGCTATCAATAACCTCTGTTATGGCGTTGACTTCTTTCTCGAGCAGAAGTCCAGATACCGACGGCAGAAAATGAGTGATCGCCTCAATAGAAGCGTGAGCCCGGTGAACAGCCCCAAAGCCATCCTGTACGAATATATCGGCCGAAGAGTCTTTTGCCATAGCTTTTGCGAAGTCTTTATCATTTTCTTCTTCTTCGGGATGGAACCTAACATTCTCCAGCAACAGAATTTCACCTTTTTTCAACGAAGAGGAGGCTGACTTTACAGATTTACCAATGCAGTCGCGTTCGAACTTTACATCTTTTTCCAGCAATTTTGATAATTTTTTAGAAACAGGCTCAAGACTAAACCGATCCTCAGGTTTATTTTTTGGCCGACCCATATGAGAAGTAATAACTATTTTGCATTTTTTATCGAGCAGGTATCTGATGGTAGGCAACGACTGTTTTAATCTGTAATCGTCAGTGATTTTACCATTGCTTACAGGCACGTTGTAGTCCGCGCGCATAAGTATCGACTTGCCGCTTAGGTCTATATCTCGAACTGTTTTCTTCCAAAAGCCCAAATTATTCCCACCTTTTGATTAATCAACCATTCTTACTTTTATTGTATCAGTAGTCCCGATAACTCCAGGGTATCTTCCGGATACGCTGACTACTATATCGCCCTTTTTTAATACCTTTTCTTTGTAAAGCCAGTCGCTCAAACGACCGGCCGCGTGTTTGCTGATGGGGCGAACGAAGCTTTTGACATCGAAGGCGATTGCCAGTTGCTGAGCCACCCTAACTTCCGAAGTTACGGCGATTATCGGCTGGTTAGGACGGCGGGAAGAAATTACCATAGGCGTCGCGCCGGATCTAGTCTCGGCTACTATAACCTTAGCCTTAACATCATCGGCGATACCCAATATAGCATTGGATATGGCGTTCTGGGCTGACGAACCGCTCTCGTATTCTTGGTAGTCGTCAGAGACCATCGGCATGTGGTTCTGAGTATATATAATTACCCGTTTCATGACTTTTACGGCATCAATTGGGTACTTGCCACTAGCTGTTTCGTCACTTAACATTACACTATCAGCACCGACGACTACGGCGTTCGCGACATCAGACACTTCGGCCCGGGTAGGTTCTGGAGTTTCAGTCATGCTGGCTAGCATTTGGGTGGCTACGATGGTCGGTTTGGAGTGCTTTCTGCCTAGTCCGATAATTTTGCGCTGAACCACTGGGACGGATTCTGGCTCAGTTTCTAGCGCTAAATCGCCTCTTGCGACCATCACCGCGTCCGATGCCTCGACGATCTCTTCCAGATTCTCTACCGCCGACTTGGTCTCGATTTTTGCGATTATTTTTGCCTGGGAGCCAAGATTCCTGAGAATCTTCCTAAGCTGGTTGATATCATCCGCTGTCTGGACGAAACTAAGCGCGACATAATCTATATCTTGGGTCGAGCCAAAAGCTATATCTCGTTTATCCTTCTCGGTAATGATATCGCCGCCAAAGTCGGTATCGGGTAGATTAATACCCTTTCGCTTTATCAAAATTCCGTTGTTTTCAGCCCGGCAGTGGATGATGCTATTTTTGACGCTGGTCACCCTGACACGCACCTTGCCGTCATATAAATACATGTTTTCGCCGCGCTTAACCTTTTTGCTGAGATCGTACTGGATGGGTATGTGGCCGGTTTCTTCGTAATTGGATTTGTATTTAAATGTTAGACTTTGGCCTTTTTCTACGTTTATCACTCCCTCACAGTCGCCTAGTCTGATTTTCGGCCCTTGCAAGTCCTGGATGATTGACAGCGGCTTCCTGTACTCATCTTGGGCTTTTCTGATGTGTTTAATGGATTGGGCGTGCTGTTCGTGAGTTCCGTGGCTGAAATTAAGCCTCAACCCATTTGCGCCGGACTTAACCAGCCCTAAAATAGATTTGTAATCAAGAGTAGACGGCCCTACGGTGGCAATTATTTTTGTCCGTTTGTAACTTGCAATAGGAACCTTAGGAGCAACGAATCGAGTTTTCATATAAAATATGGTCGCTTATGTTATGTTTAATTTAACTGTACTACCAGATGAAATTTTATGCAAAAATTCAACATGTGCGATAATGTTAATAATTGCACATAAAATAAAAATCTAAGATAATGATACTAACCATGGCAGGAACATTGTTACCTAGCGCATTAGAAAACGGCAACCTATCAAACCTTAAAGACGTATTGCCGGCGGGCTTTGACTTAGCTAACCCCACTCATCACGCTATAGTGAGAGAAGAAG
>Ga0136558_1001844_pt1 | contig 10472 bp, 2 predicted proteins | sample AntRauTorckE6833_FD_101391 | JGI IMG/M metagenome (GOLD analysis project Ga0136558, IMG submission 101391) | Saline lake microbial communities from Rauer Islands, Antarctica - Metagenome Torckler E6 #833 | ecosystem: Environmental > Aquatic > Non-marine Saline and Alkaline > Saline | place...
CGGCATGGTCAGAGGCCGTGAGGGGGAAATGGCCAGCCAGGGAATGGGCGGGCTTCTTGGGAAAGCGATTGGCAAAGCTATTGGCGTCGGAGTGCCCGGAATTGGAGCAGCAACTGATAAAGCGCTCAGCGCGGCGGTAAGTTCGGTGCCGGACAACCCGGAGTCAAAGTATGGCGCAGCTGTGGCCAGAAGCCAGATGGAAAACAACATGGCGCAGGATGCCGCCGAGGGTGTTGCTGCCGCAACGATGGGGCCTGCATTGGGGCTTGCGGTGGGTATGGCCAACGCGGGCATAAACGCCCGTTCAACCGCCAACATTGGCAGGCTGGGCGAAGCGACTGGCATCAGCAGCCCAAGTCCCTCGTCGCCTAACAGTGTTGGCTCAGGTGGCGGCGGGACCGCATCTTCTGCAAAAAATGCCTTTGGCGGCTCAAGCGTCAGCGCAAGCAGGGCTCCCCAGGGTAAAGCGTTTGGATGGTCGCCAGTCGATATAAAGAACTACAGATCCGGTTTGATCCGCAGCAATACGAACTAGAGGAATCGCTATGCAAGGTCTGATCTCAGGGGCACAGCAGCCCCAACAAAACCCGAAAAATACGCAGCAGGCTGGGCAGGCGCCACAATCGCCAAGCCAGCCAGGCCAGCAAGATAAGCAGGGTCCGGGTGCGCCAGGGGGCCAAGGGGCCGCAAGCAGCCAGGAAGCCTACAACGTGGCAACCGGCCAGATGCTGAACTTCGTGTATGACCAGCAGGGCATGGACGCCCTGGCAAAGATGGTCCAGGCCAGCGGCGACCCTCAGCAGGGCATGGCTCGATTGTTTGGCAGGCTACTGACCATGACCGTGCAGAGCGCCAGTATGGCGGGCAAGAAGATTGCTCCAGAAGTGATATTTCAGGGCGGTATCGAGGTGATCCGGGCCATATCGGAAGTGGCTCAAAACAAGGGCATTATCGACCCGGCTCAAGAGAAGGAGATCGCTGAGGCCGCGTTCTTCGATGGCCTGGCGCTGTTTGCCAAAGAAGCGGCAGAGGAGTCCTTAAGCGAGGCCGAGCGACAGCGCTACATTGAGCTTCTGGATATGGCTGAACAGATCGAAGCCGAGGGAGGCGGCATGCCTCAAGGCCAGCAGCAGGTCGCAGGCAATGATCCATCACAGAGAGGCATGAAAGCATGAGCATGGGGGGATTGTTGGCGCAAGCGTTTCTTGGTGGCAGTGCAGAAGTGGGCAAGGGTATTGGCGACCGGATCCGGGCTGATGCTCAAGCAAAGCGTAAAGAGTCATTGCTTGAAAAAGGAACCGAGGAGGCCAACAAGCAGGCAAAGTTCGGAGCTGGGCTGAAAGCCGAAGCGGCAGAATCGCAGCGCGAATTTGTGGCGGGTGAAAGCCAGAAAGATCGCAGCTTTAGATTGAACGAGAGCAGCGCAGATCGAAACTTCAGATCCGGTGAAAGCCAGAAGGATCGCGCTCACGACATTGCATTGGCCGAAATGAATAAGAACGATGCGATGGACCTTGCAAAGTACAAGTATGGCCTGGACCTGAACCTGGCACAGAAGAAGGCAGCGAAAAGCGGCGAGCTCACTGGATGGCAGACGGCCAGCCTAGAGCGTATCAACGGCGACATTGATCACCTGCAAGGCATGGAATCGGAGCTGATGGCGCCCGAGGCCAACGAATTCGGTGTAATGCCGGAGTCAGCCGGTGCCGGAGAAAAGTTGAAGACCATTCGCCAGCGCATTAAGGCCAAAGAGATCTCGCTGAATCGTGTGCTTGGCAACAGCAAAGGATTCAATGCCGTCGATCCGATCCTGACCGAAGCCTCTAATGTGACCGATCCAGCCGATCAGACCGAGTTTATGGCCGCGTTTCGGGATTCGCCACAATACGACGAGCGCATTGAGAACGAGATTATGACCGTTTGGGATGCCCAGTCGGAGCCTTCACAGCAAGGCAGCGGATCCCCGCCCGCGCCAGCGCCAAAGCCAGAGCCAGCGCCAGCGCCCGAGTTAGCGCCAGAGCCTGCTCAGGCCCGGTCCGGTACTGGCACCGGTGTTACAATGCCACAAGCCGCAGGGCAGAATCAGCGCCCAGGGCAAGGCCAGAGTTCAGGGCAGAGTTCAGGGCAGAATCAGCGACCTGAAACCGCGCAGCGCCCGCAGCCTGGCGGCACGAACTTGGCCGAGAACACGCCGAACCGTGGCCTTCTTGCATCACAGAAACAGCGTAGCTCTGCAATGGTAGAAGAAGAACGGAAAAAACCGGCCATGGATCGCAGGATGGGGCCTTATATCCAGGACGGTCTGGTGAGTGGCGCTAAAGCCGTTGGCGACTGGTACCAGGGCGCCCGATCGGAAGAACGCAATGAGCGCCGAGGCGTCCTGATGCAGCTGTCCGAGGGTGAGGATCCGTTTGAAGGCAACCGCCAGGCGCTATTGCAGTTCCTGAAATTCTCGCGAAACGAAATAAAAGACCTGCAGCCGAAGCAGATCGAAGCCCTTAGAGCGCAACTTGGCAGCGACCTGGTTGATCGTTACCTGACCGCAGAGTAAGCGAGCCCCGCATGACGAATAAGTATTCTGACTTTTTTGCTTCCCTCGACCAACAGATGGCCGACAACCCGGATACGTACCTGGAAGTCGACAAGCCTCGTCGTCGCACACAGACAGCGCCAGAGCCTAAGCCCGTAAAGGAGGAGCAGCCTGGCGTGTTGAGCGATATGGCGAGCCTCTACGGCGTGGGCTCAAACGCCATGCTGGAGGGCCTGGGGTGGCTGGTCAGCAGTGACTCAATGCAAGAGCAGGGGCAAAGCGGGCAGGAATACTGGCGTAAAAAGCTGTCAGATAAACAGGCTGAAGCGAGCGGAGAGCGCTGGATCGACGACGATTACGGGCTCGGGGATGCCGCCACCAACTGGCGGTCCTACGCCGGGATCATTGCCGAGAGCCTTCCGCAGCTGGCCCTCAGCGGTGCATCCGCGCTGATGGCTGGCCGTGGCCTTCTGGCATTGGGAGCCACACAGAAAACGGCACAAGCGGGTGGTGCAGTCGCTGCAGCGGGCACTGAGGGTGCGTCAATGGGTGCCTTTGTGGGCGCCGATATTGATAAAACCATTAAGGAAATGGACGAGGAGGAGAAATCCCTTTCGCCGTTGTATCAGGATCTGCGCACGGAATACGATGAATCCGAGGCAACACAGCGCTTTGCCGACGCCGTTGCAACGCCCGCCGCGTGGAAGTCTGCAGCGATGGGTACCGCGGTTGGTTCGTTCTTTAACCGTTATCTGTCCAAGGCGGTTCTGGAAGGAGCCAAGCGTGGCGTAGCACGGGAGATGGTGAAAGGCGGTTCGCTTGAGGGTGGCACCGAGCTTATCCAGGAAGGCGGGCAAGGCTACCTGACCCAGGACGCACTCAATGAAGCCGTCCAGCGCCCAATGGACTACGCCGGTATTGCCAACCAATCCGTGGGTGGCTTGGCAGCGGGTACCGGTATGGGTGCCGGTGTAGGTGCCGCAAGCGCGCTATCGTCACGACCCGAGCAGGAGCAGCCGCCGGCGCCGGATCCCGTCGCAGAAGCCAGGCAAGAAGTGGCCGATCAAGGCGGGGATGCCCTGGATCAACTACGTGCCGGGCAGGAAGCGGAGCGTAACCAGCTGGAAGAGGAAGACTTTGAGCTGCGCGTCCAGGAAGAAGGCCAAACAATACTTGAGCGCCTGGGTGAGAATCAGAGCACGATTGCGCCAGGCATGGCCGCACTGGGCCAGAAAGACTTTGAGGTAATGCTGGACAGTTCTGCCCGTCGCGCCGCAAGCGGCGAGGATCGTGAGTCCGTTCTGAGCGAAATGATTGCCAACCTGGCCGGGCCCGCAGCAGATCAGCCGCTGCCCGAGGGATTGCGCGAGTCCAGCCGTGACACGTCACAACCGGATATTCGTGACGACGGGACCACCGGCTTTGCTGCCGACGACCTTAGCCCGTTCCAGCGCAATCAGCTGCGCGACTACGGCATGACCGACGAGCAGCTTGGCAGCGTGTCCACTGAGCAAGCCCTGGCCGAGCTCGATGCAGCCAACCGCCAAAGCCAGCGCCCGCAGTCTGATCTGACCGAGGAGGGCACCGGCGTTTTCCGTGTGCCTACTGACCAGATCCAGGTGGATCCGGAGCAATACCAGTTCCGCACCAAAGTGGACAAGAAAGGTGTAGACCGACGCCTCAATGCCGTTGAGAAGTGGGACGAAAACAAGGCGGGTGACCTTATTGTTCACCGTCGCAACGATGGATCCCTGTTTATAGCCGACGGGCACCACCGCCTTGATCTGGCGAAGCGACTGGGACAGCCAGCGGTCAACGCTCGCATTCTGGAAGAATCACAAGGTTTCGATGTACCAGCCGCACGAGCAGAAGCGGCAATGAACAATATCGCAGACGGCAAGGCCGAGCCCCTGGACGCGGCAAAGGTGTTTCGCGACATTGATCTGCCGAATGCCGAGATCCGCAAGCAGAACAATCTGCCGGACAACCAGGTAGTTCGGGACGGCGAAGCGCTGGCCAACCTTTCAGACAACGCTTTCGGCATGGTCGCAGCGGGCCAGCTGAGCGAGAAAGACGGTGCTGCCATTGGTGCCAACTTCAGCGATTCAGGCGAGCAAGAAGCGGCGGCAAAGGCCTTTCAGAACGGCGCGCCGAAGTCTGGCTTTGAACGACAGCTGATGGTGAACGAGATCAAAGCCGCCGGTTTTGCTCAAAGCCAGGGCGATCAGGGCGGATTGTTTGGCGACGATCCCGAGGAGATCAGCCTGCTGCAAAGCCGCCTGTCCGTGCTAAATTCGTTGAGGCAGGATCTGACGTTTGATAAGAACCTGTTTGCCAGCCTGAACAAGAACGCCGGGCGGGCAGGCGAGGCGGGCAACTCGATTGCCACCGAAGCCAACCAGGACATTACCGACGAAAGCGCCAAAGCGCTGGATATGATTAACCGCGTATCCACCAACCCCACACTGAGCGAGATGGTCAACCGTGCCGCTCGCCGTGTGGCCGATGGCGAAAAGAAAGCGCCCGTTGTGCGCGACCTGAAAAAGGAGCTACAAAGCTATGAAGCAGGGCAAGATCAGCCGAGAGTCAATGGACAAAGCAGCCCGCGACCTGCCGATTCACCAAGCGAACAACCGCCTGTTAGCGAAGGGGTGGACCCGGGAGCAGGTGAACCAGTACCTGAAGCAGACGCCGATGGATCAGATCAAGTCAGAGAACTTGAAGGCGCAACAGAAGAGGTAGCGCCCAGCCTAGACCTGGTTGAAGAATCGGACCCTCTTCAGCAGACGAAGGCCAATATTGCAGGAATGGGTGAAGCGGAGGCTTCGCTGACGATCTTGCGCGATGCGCTGGAGCTGGGCACCGACAGCATGAACGATGGTCAGTTGCCCGATAGTATCCGGAAGCAGGCGATTGACCTGGCTGATCGAATCACCGAGGCCGTGGAGGATGGCAGCAACCTTGACGCCATTACCCGCGAAGCAGCCGAAACCCTGAACGAGTGGGACAAAGCAGGCGATTCTGAGCCGGAGCTGCGGGCTATTCAGCGGAAATTGGAAGCCTTTGCAGGCATTGAAGCCCCTCAGTCAGAGCCTGGCCTTGAGCTTGAATCTCAAACTGAAGGGGATCTTTCCCGGCGCGATCGTGTGCGCCAGCAGGCCGAGAAAGCCCAGGCCGACGCTCGCAAGAAAGAAGACGACCGGATCCGCGCCGACGAGCAGGTGAACGATTTCAACCTGACCGGATCGGACAGCCCGACAGGCCAGGCCGAAGCCGCTGGCCAGGGCAATATGTTTGACGAGTCGGCAGATCCCGCGCCGGTCACCACGTCCGATCTGCAGGTCAAAGAAGTGAAGCCTATGGAAGGGCTGCCCAACATGCGCCCCGTAGAGGTCACCCAGGATATTGAGGGCAATCGCACAAAGATTTTGGAAGCCAATATATCCCAGGCCCGCAATGGCGTAGGCGAGCGCCTGCAATTTCATCCGTTGAGACTCTTGGATATCGATCTGAGCAAAACAGATTCGTACATGAGAATTTACCGGGTGATGCCGGAAGCGACTGACAGCCAGGCAGCCATTGAGAAGGCCGTTCAGTTTGCCCGCGACAACAACCTTGATGCAGTGATGATCGACACCACCACGCTGGACAACGACCGCGAGAAGCTGATTACGGACGACGTGCTTGGTCAGCTGGGATTTCAGAGGCTCCGGCCCAACAAGCAGGGTGATAAGAAGTGGGGCATGCGCCTTGAGGGCGCCCCCGTTATCGATCGCCCGGACAATACGACGCTCAACTCCGATGCGCGGGATCTGTACGGTACCGCAGCGCCGTCGCGTCAGCTAAGCGCCTATGCTGACGACCAGGAGGCCGAAGTCAGAGAGCGCCCGTCTTTTGCATCCGGCCCAACGAAGTCGCCCATGTATGGTCCCGATCGCCGAGGCGAGGGCGAAGCGCGCAAGAAAGCCGTTGAGCTCGCCAAAGATGGCGGAAGCCAGGCCGTTGTAAAACTGTACTCAGGCCTTGGCGGCAAAGCAGCCGGGCACCTGGTCGTGCCTGCACTGGACAGCCAGGCGGCCATGGAGGAATTGTTCAGCCAGTTTATGAGCACCGGACGCGGCGGCGATATCTCTACCGACCTGGTAGAGATCATCCCCGGCGAGAACGTGCCAGAGAGCACCAGACCGGTTCAGGACTTTGTAGACGGCAAGCGCGACGACGTGCCGACGTTCGATGAAGTGGATGCAGCCGATAACCGCCCGATCCGGGACGAGCCCGCTGAAGCAGATCCGGAGGCCGTGTTTGAGGACTACGCCCGCCAGATCCGTCGAAAGCAAGACTACGAGCTTGCCAATAACGAGCTGTACGACGAGATCCTGCAGAACTTTACACTGTCCGATGGTCGCGCCGAGGAGCTTGTTGGGCGCCTGGAAACCAAGGTTAGCGGATCGAGGAACGAGGATCAGATCAGTCGCAAGCGCCGGTTCTTCAGGCGTGTTGAGGCGATCAATGAAGCTGAGACAGTCAAGCAGGTAAATCAGCAGATTGCGCTGGAAAAAGAAGACCAGCCGCTGCCATCCGGCATCACTGACGATTACACGTCCAGAATGATGAACCGCGCCAAAATTGCGCAGCGCCGGATCAAAGACAATGAAGCCGCAGACCCGGATCCTACGTCGGTACCGGACGAGCCAGACCAGCAACCGGAAACGTCTGGTCTGAGCGGCATCCGGCAAGTCGGCAAAATGAGCGGCCAGAAAGGCATGCGCCGGATCGCGCCCAGCTACCTGACCGGTGAGCAATCTGTGGCCTGGCTGGAAGGCTACGATTCTGCCAGTGCAGAGGGCGAGGCAAAACCGAAGAACCTGGACGACGAGATCAGCAACATCAGCAGCGAGGATCTGAGCTCCCTGTTTGATGATGTAGTGTCCGACGAAAAGCCAAGCGAGCCCGTAAGCGAGCCCGAGCCCGGTACCGAGCCGACGACCAAGACCCCCGATGACGCCACCAACACGCCCAGGGCCGAGAAGACCGACGAGCAAAAAGCCCAGGACCGGGAGAAGCGCCAGCGCGCCACCATCCAGAAAAACCGCAACAGTGGGCAGTTGACCCGCGCCAACGGCCAGAGCTTTAGAACAAAGTCCGGCGCTGCCGACCAGCTAAAGCGCTGGAATCTGCAGAACACGCACTACATTTACGGCAAGAAAGGCGAAGGCTTTACGATCAAGTCATTGCCTGAGATTGGCTGGGACAATGCGCGCAGCGTTGGCTGGTTAGGCGATAACAACAGTTTTTACCTGTACGGATTCAACCAAGGCAACGTCGACGCGATCAATGCGTGGGTAGACGGTAAGATCGTCAACTTTAAACCAGAGTTCGATGGTGGCGATGGTGGCCAGGTGAGCCCGAGCGCACCGCTGACGAAGCCGGAGGCGGGCCAAAAGGTAATCAAGATCGAGAACCCTGACCAGGCAATGCGCCGACTCCAAGCTGCAGGCATGGAAATGAACGCCCGCCTGCCGTACTTGAACGACGATTATCCGGACATTCTCCCGCAGGAGCGCAGCGCGGCAGAAATTGCCAAGAGTTTCGGCAGCAACCTGACCAGCGCTGGCGTGGAATCGCTCAAGGCCCTGGAGAACCTGTTCGGTGGCCCTGGCCGGTTAGGCTCTGGCCTGCAGTTTGACGAAGACACCTACGCCCGCGCCAAACCGCACTTTAAGAAGATGCTGGAAGACTCCCGGGCCGCTGGCGATGACCTTCGCGCCTTTATCCGCAAGATCGTGTCGTACCTGGGACTGGGATCAAAGCCGTATGTCATGCGCTTTGTTGAGGAGCTGCAGTCAGAGCAGGTAAAGACCACTGACAATGCAGAGCCCGATAGCGCCCCAGCGACCAACCCCGAATCAGACTATGCGCCCAAGCCGGGCACCCTGGCCCGCAAGCTATACGATCGCCTGGACGAGATCACCGACAACCGCAAGCTGAAAGCCGTCATTGCTGAGCACTTCGACGTTTCCGCCAAAGAAGTGACCGACCAACAGATGAAGCAGGCGCAGGAAGCGCTTGAGCTGGCATTGGTTACCCGGGCCCGGGATATCGTTCAGCGCGATTCGACCCGCACGGATCGGGCTGTCTTTGACGAGCTGCAAGCCATGTACGCGGCCCAGCCGAATCTGAACGTGCGCAGTTCTGGCAGCATGCAGCGCCAGGCCTACAGCACACCCGCGCCCCTGGCCTTCCTGGCGTCCCGTCTGTCCGGCATTACCGAAGCCACGACCGTCTATGAGCCAACCGCCGGTAACGGCATGCTGCTGATCGGTGCGCCCGCTGACAACATCGTGGCCAATGAGCTCGATGCAGAGCGCGCTGAATTGCTGGAAGCCCAGGGGATCGAGGTATCCCAGGAGGACGCGACGACGTTCATCCCAGCGGATCAAGTTGACTCTGTAATAATGAACCCCCCTTTCGGGCGATTGAAAGACGAGGCCGGAAAGCCGCAACCTGTAAAGATCGACGGCTATACGATCAAGGCGATCGATCACCTGATCGCAGCGAAAGCGCTGGAAGCGATGCAGGACGACGGCCAGGCAACCATGATTATTGGCGCCAGCAAGCTGGCAGGCGATATAGCCGCAGCGGATCGGACGTTCTTTAACTGGCTTTATCGCAACTACAATGTAACCAGTCACTTTGAGGTAGACGGGGATCTTTACAACCGACAGGGCGCCGGATGGCCGGTGCGTGTCATTACGATCAAAGGAAGACAGGCCAGCAACCGAGTATCACCCAAGTCAGGCGTGATCGAGCGAGCCAATAAATGGAGTGAAGTGTATGCGCAATACGAACGCGGTCTGGCTGCCCAGCAATCTGACGGAAGCCGCACAGAAGATACTGGCGGTACCGACAAGCCCGACGCAACGGATGGACCGGTTCCTACTGAAGCTGTCATTGGCGAACAAAATCGTTCGGATGGCGACGGACGAGGAAATGACGGACGAGGAAACGCGCTCGATCCTGATAATGGATCCAGACCTGGCGACCGCGATAGGACCGGTGACGGGGATTCGACCGATGGCCGAGGCGGCGTTACTGGCGGACAACCTGAGCCTGCTGATATCGGAGTCGGATCTGAGCAGCAAGCCGGTAATGACGCCCAAGGCCCTAGAGTCACTGGAACAACAGACACTGGTGGATTGGGTGGGCAATCTACAGCGGGCAAGCCTGGAAAACTAAGCAAGTCCGAGTTTCAGACACCTTACAACGCCAAGAGCAAAGGCAAGAACGACGCGGTATTGACGCCGAATAACATGGCCCTACCGCTTGAGCAGGCCCTGACGGATCTGGAAAACGAAGTAGGCGACCTGGACACCTATGTTCAGGAAAAGCTGGGTTACGACACCGTGGCTGAAATGCACGAGTCGTTTATGGGGCTGCAAGTGGACGCGGTTGCGGCGGCGATCTACAACATCGAGAACAACAAGGGCATCATCATTGCCGACCAGACCGGCGTGGGCAAAGGGCGCCAGGCAGCGGCGATTATTCGCTATGCCCGCCGGGTAGGCAAGACCCCTGTGTTTATGTCGGTCACCCCCAACCTGTTCAGCGATATGTACGGGGATCTGCAGGATATCGGCGATTTTGACGTGAAGCCGTTCATCGTCAACTCTGCCGAGCGAATCACCTACAAAGAACGCGAGGTCTACAAATCGGAAGGTGGCAAGCGACACAAATCCCAGCTGCAGGCCATGGCCGCAACCGGGAAGATGCCCGGCGATGCTGACACCCTGTTCCTGACCTACTCGCAGATCCAGACCGACAACCTGCAGCGCCAGGTTATGAGCAAGATGGCCGAGAACGCGATCTTTGTTCTCGATGAAGCGCACAACGTCTCCGGCAATCGATCAACACCAATACCCGCGTCCAAAGGCGGCGGCGAGAA
>Ga0136558_1001847_pt1 | contig 10465 bp, 8 predicted proteins | sample AntRauTorckE6833_FD_101391 | JGI IMG/M metagenome (GOLD analysis project Ga0136558, IMG submission 101391) | Saline lake microbial communities from Rauer Islands, Antarctica - Metagenome Torckler E6 #833 | ecosystem: Environmental > Aquatic > Non-marine Saline and Alkaline > Saline | place...
ACGTGAGGACTTCGCTTTGGCCATAGCATCCACAAACACCTCGTTGGATCCCAATGCTTGATCCACAATCGCTTTGTTGATGCGTGTGAAATCTTGGTAAACAACCCGACCCGCACCGAGATTCAAGTGACCCACTTCTGAATTACCCATTTGACCGGCAGGTAATCCCACATCCAAGCCTGATGCGCTGAGAAGACCACGAGGGTAGGATGCCAAAACCTCATCATGGAATGGGGTATTGCCCAGCAAGACAGCATTGCCATCTTTTTCAGCGGTTTCAATTCCGCCTAGGTTCTCGCCCCAACCGTCTCGAATGATCAACACTACAGGTTTCTTTGCCATAACGCTGCGCATGTAACTGCAGGCCGCAACACGAGCAAGTCCCGAAAGGTAGAATTGCCTTACTTCCGTGCATTCCGGCTAGGCCAGCCCGACTTTGAGGTCAGCCTCAGTTCTTGCATTGCGGTGAATCCATACGCTCTGGACCAAGCCCAGCAACATCATGCAAATCACCACAAAGGTTCCCGAATAACTCACCAAGGGCATCGGAATACCCGTGATTGGCATCAAAAGAACACACATGCCGATGCTTTCAAACACGTGAGCAAAGAATAATGCAACGACCAGCGTCACAATCAACCGCCCACACATATCTCGACTGTAAAAGGCAATGAACAGCCCCTGAATCAACAATAAAGCAAATGCACAAATCAACAACAGGCTACCGCGAAAACCCAATTCCTCACCAATCACCGCAAAGATGTAGTCATTGTGCGCAGTGTCCTTAGGAATAAAGCCTTTGGCTAAAAGCGACCCTTGCTCCTCCGTGGCCTTCCAGCCTGTTCCTTTCCAGTATGCTTTACCCACTGCCATAGAAATATGGTGAGGAGCATAACCTTCATCTTTAAGATCCACCTCTTTTTCCTGCATCATGCGCAACCACGTTTCAATCCTCTGAGGGCCGCGATCTGATACAGCAGGTAAGACGATGTAATAAAGAATGGGTAAGATCCCAATTCCCACCAATAGCATGAATGTAAGATGCCTGAATGGAACGCCACCGACAATCAATGCCACCAATGCTACTGGCAGCCACACCAAGGCTGACCCCATGTCCCCCATTTTCACCACCATGAAAAATGGCAACGCCGACAAAACACCGATGATAGCAATTCTAACAAAAGGTGCACCAAACCATCGATGAAGCTTGGGCAAATCCTGCATTAACCAAGCGATCAATAATAAGCCTGACGAAATGCCCAGTTGAGCGGGTTGAAATGAAAACCCGAAAACACTGAGGCGGTGAACCGAATCATCCTGCTGCATCGCGATCATCATTAAAATCATGCTCGCCACATAAAATGGAATCCCCAGCCAACGGATCCATTTGTAGTCGATAAATGCTGCGCCAAAATAAGCGAAACTCCCCAAAACAATCCACTTCGTCTGCATCGAGGCGTAATAGGCACCAGATGAACCATATTCTTCTAAAACACCCTTCGAAACCGCCAAATGACGCGCTGCGCTCTCAATCATATAAACGCCAAAAATAAGGAGCGCGTACATCACAAGTACAAGCACCCAATTCATGCCTAGGATCTTTTTAAGAAATGGAGTCACGAGAACAATGTGACCATACGCAACCCACCATACATGGCAAGGCAGGCTTGCTTGAATTCAAAAGATGTCACTTGCATCACACGCCTTTGAGGCTAGCGTTCCACCATGATCCGAACTTCCATCGTATCCGCACTAGTGGCTGCATTTTGCACCATCAGCAACGCCGAAGTGACCCTAAAACCCGTCATTTCGGACTTTGACCGACCCGTCTGGGCAGGAATGCCAAAGCAATCCAATGACAAACTTTGGGTCATGGAACAGGCCGGTAAAATTTGGATTGTTGATCTGACAACTGGTAAACGCTCAACCAAACCGTTTTTGGACATCACGAAGAAAGTCACCCGGAAAGGAAATGAGCAAGGCCTTCTCGGCCTTGCATTCGCCCCGGACTTCATGTCGTCTGGCCGCTACTACATCAACTACAACGACAAGAAGGACCACACCTGCATTGTTCGCTTCGTTTCAAAAGACCTTCGGACAACCGAACCTGATTCAGGTGAAATGTTGATGCGCTACGACCAGTCATTCCGTAACCACAATGGTGGATGGATCAGCTTTGGACCTGATGGCATGCTATACATTGGCAATGGAGATGGCGGCGCCGGCAATGACCCAGAAAACTGTGGCCAACGACTCGACACTTACCTTGGTAAAATCCTGCGCATCGATGTTTCACCAAAGACCCACTACAATATCCCCAAAGACAATCCATTCCTCGACAAAGATGACATCAAACCTGAGATCTGGGCCTATGGTGTGCGTAACCCGTGGAGGTGCTCTTTCGACCGCAAAACCGGCGACTTCTGGATCGCTGATGTCGGACAAAACAAATGGGAGGAAATCAATTTCATGCCGAAGGGAAAAGGCGCCGGTGCCAATTACGGATGGCGACTCCGTGAAGGCCTGATAAAAACTCCAGCCAAACCAAAAAAAGAGGTCGGAGGTAAGCGCCCCAAAAATAATGTCGATCCGGTCTACGTCTACGCACATGGAAGCGGCCCAACCGAAGGGCTTTCCGCAACCGGCGGATATGTCTATCGTGGATCCATCCCATCTCTCCAGGGACGTTACATTTTTGCGGATTACCAAATGCCGCGCATCTGGTCGTTTAAACTCAAAGAGGATAAAGCGAGCGACTTCCAGAACCATTCTGAAGCATGGAAACCAGCAAACGGTGGCTTCAATTTGATCTCATCCTTTGCTGAAGACAATGATGGTGAAATCTATGTAGTGAGCCTTAGCGGCACCATTTACAAAATTGTAAGCAATTGATCATCAATGACTTTTGTCCAACTCTCCATCTTGAATCAACGACTTCAATGTTTGATGTTGGCCATCAAGAGTCGGGTCGTCAGCCAGTATTCCATCAGCCATAGCTCGCGCCTCTTTCAACAAAGCCGTATCGGTGAGAAACTCCGCAAACTGAATATCCGACATTCCACTCTGGGCGGTTCCAAGAACATCGCCAGGCCCTCGGATTTTAAGATCCTCCTCTGCTATCACAAAGCCGTCTGAGCTATTTTCTAACACAGATAACTTATCAAGCGCTTCAGGATTTTTGCCATCCGTTAGAAGCACGCAATAACTCTTGTGCTCACCTCGCCCGATGCGCCCACGCAACTGGTGCAACTGCGCCAAACCAAACCGCTCCGCGTGATGCAAAATCATCACATTGGCATTCGGCACATCCACGCCGACTTCAATCACTGTCGTGCAAACCAAGGCATGAATTTCCCCATCCCGAAACTGCTTCATCACACGTTCTTTTTCTTCCGGCCGCAACTTCCCATGGACTAATCCAACGTCATAGCCGCTAAGCCTCTTCTGCCACTTTTTAAATGCTTCGGTCGCAGACTCCACCTTCAATGACTCGCTTTCTTCAACCAATGGATAAACCAAATACGCCTGCCTCCCCTCACCCAGCTGCTCTTTGATAAAGCGATTGATATCCGCCTGCTTTGGCTTCGCTCGCACGCCTGTGATGATTTTCCCCCTACCCGCTGGTTTCTCATCAAGCAACGATACATCCAGATCCCCATACACCGTCATGGTTAAGGTTCTCGGAATCGGTGTCGCGGTCATCACCAATACATCTGGAACTACCCCAAGCCGAACCAATGACTCACGCTGCGCGACTCCAAATTTGTGTTGTTCATCAATGACGACCAATCCCAGATCTTCAAACAATTCGTCGTCGTACAACAAGGCGTGAGTTCCGATGACAATTTGCGGCGCACCACTTAGCTCAAGTCCTGTGGCTTCACTGCGATGGCTCGTCTTTAGCGCAACTCGAATACCAAGTGGTTCAAGCCAACGCCGAAATGTCAGGTAATGTTGTTCTGCTAATATCTGGGTAGGCGCCATCAATGCCGCCTGCGCACCAGAATCAACTGCCAACACCATCGCGGCCATCGCGACAAAGGTCTTACCCGCCCCAACATCCCCTTGAAGCAATCGATTCATCGGAATTGGTTCTCTCATGTCACCGATGATTTCACGAATCGCGCGCTTCTGAGCACCCGTGAGGTCAAATGGCAGACCATGATAAAACTCCTTCAGCAAGGTGGTCTTCTTTCCCTGAGCTCGCCCATTGCGTTTTGAATGACGGAGCTTTCTCCACGCCACATTCAATTGAATCATGAAAAACTCCTCGAGAGCAAACCGCCGGCGGGCAGCTTGGGCATCATCCAGTGAGTCGGGGAAATGAACATCCTTGAGGGCCTGAAAACGAGACCTGCCATCCCCCACATCAAAACCAAGCTCAACCGATTCTGGACTGACCTGCGTAACAAGCATGTGCATCAACTCACGCAGCCTCCGTTGTGATATCCCTGAGATGTTCCGGTAAATTGGGACAATGCGATCCAAGTGAACTGAATTCGCGATATCTTCATCTTCTCGGACCACTTCAAACTCAGGTTGATCCATCATCAACCGACCTTTGGCATCCTTCACTTTTCCATAAACAATCACGTCTTGGCCTGCTGCAACCAACTTGTGAATGAACTGCATGTTGAACCAGCGGCATGTGATATTACCCGAACCAAAAACCCCACCTGATTCATCCATGATCACCGCTTCGTAAAAACCACGACCTTTACCAAACCTGCGCCGGGTAGAATCGATCACCTTACCGCGCAGCGAAACCGCCTTGGATGTTGGTTGATTGGGAAATGAATCAAACCTTCGCCGGTCTTCATATCGTTTTGGCACACGCATCAACAACTCCACAGGTGTGTAGTAGCCAGCCCCCGATAGTGCCTCCAATTCGCGATTGGGAAGCAAGTTCATGGATGAGAATTGCTCTCCTCCTGAAATCACTGCTGATGCATCCGGATCCATTCCATCACTCATCTAGCAAAGCTGCTAGCTTTTGAAAATAAGCGAATGTGTAGATGCCCGTCGAATGACCATCTTCCCAAAACAACTGCAATGCGTAGCCACCAACTAGATCAAACTTTTGGAGATTAAATGCCTTCTCGCCATACTCAACCATAGGCCGAACGACCCGCCCCATGGCGTCTGGCTCACCTTGGCAGGCAGCGCAAGGGCAAGCACGGCGCAACATCGACAAAGGGAAAAATGCCTCCAGTCCGTCTCTGAAAGAAATTGCAAATTCCTCACCTATCATTGCTGCTCGCTCCAATTGTAATGACATATCAAATTTTCTAGTTCATCCCATTTCACCCTCAACTCGGTAACTTCTATTCCCAAAAATTGCCGAACCAACACGCACATAAGTCGCCCCCTCCTCGACAGCGACTTCATAATCACCACTCATGCCCATGCTCAAATGTGGAAGCGAAACATCATGTTGTTGCTCAATTCGCTCCTTTAGTTCGCGCAATTGTTGGAACCATTGGCGGGCCGACTCTGCGTCAGGCTCAGCAGGCGGAATACACATCAACCCAAGGATCTCCAGCGAAGGCAGTTTTAGCAGTTCACCCATTTCATCAACAAGACCATCGGGCTCAAAACCACCCTTGCTCTCTTCTCGACCAATGTTGACTTGAATGAACACCTTGGCGCGCATCCGAAGCTCTTCGGCAACTCGGTCGGTGTATTTGGCCAACTTCATCGAATCAATTCCATGGACGACATCCACAAGCGGAAGAATCTTCCTCACTTTGTTGCGCTGAACTCGACCAATAAAATGCCATTCAATGGATGAACTTAATGCCGCAACTTTTGGTTCGGCTTCCTGCAACCGACTCTCACCAAAAACCACATGCCCCGACTCCATCGCATCCTGAATCGCCACTTCAGGAAATGTTTTGGACACAGCAACTAGGTGCACCGATTCCTTATCACGACCCGCTCTCTCGCAGGCGGCCGCAATACGGCTCTTGATATCTAGCAAACTCTGAGCAACTGGATTCATTGAATAAGCTAGGCAGCAATATCACTTGATAATTCCTGCCATTTTGGCGTTTTCAGTGAGCTCAACAAGATCACCCAAAACATTCAGTGACTCACGTTTCACTGGATCCAAACCAGACGGCCATTCCGGAGTTTCATCCAAATCCTCTGTATCATTCTTTGCTCTGCGCATGTACGAGCTGGCATCATTTTCAGGATCATACGGTTTCAGAACTGTCTCATCATCAAGGTCGTCCAAGGTCAGTTTGTAAAACTGCTTCTCTTTCGCATCCTTCATGCTGATTTTGGCAAAGCGCTTGATGCGCTCAGCATTGCGCTGCTTTTGTTCTGCGTCAGATTTAGCGAGCTCCTTTTTGCGATCCACCTTATTCAAACTCAAACGGTTGTTTTCGATGCGTTTCTTAGTTTTGATCACATCTTCAATGATGTAAGCAAAATCTTGATTCTCGTTGATCCGGTTTTGGCTCAATTCCTTCAATCTTGGAATGAAGAGCGCCTGGTTGTTTTCGACTTTATAATCTGAAGCTCGGCGGATCCGATCGTGAGGTAAGGCATGATCCAAATATGACTCTCCAACCTCAACGGCATCCATGATGTTAGGGAAAACCACATCGGCTTCGACACCTTGCATTTGCGTGGATGAACCCGATGGGCGGTAAAACTTTTGGATTGTAACCTTTAAGTAACCCGCTCGGTTGCGAACTGCAAACAAGGGAAGCATGCGACCGATGTCCATCGGTTGTTGCACCGTACCTTTACCGAAGGTTGATGATTCACCTACCACAACCGCCCGATTGTAATCTTGAAGAGCTCCCGCCAAAATCTCGCTGGCCGATGCACTGCTCTTATCAATCATGACCACCATGGGCCCACTAAAGATCGGTTTACCATTCTCGGAGCTCTTCACTTGAACCTGACCCAGCGTATTTTTCACCTGTACTACAGGGCCACGATCAATGAAAAATCCCGTCATACGGCGAACCTCTTCAAGCGATCCTCCACCATTTCCTCTGAGATCAAGGATCAAGCCATCTATTTTCTCCTCAACCAAGCGTTTGAGAACGCGTTCGACATCTACGGAAGACAGCACCTTGCCCTCTTCAAAATCTGCATAAAACGAAGGAAGCGTGAGAATACCTAGTCGCTTTTTCTCTCCATCTTTGGATTTCATTTCAATGATCTCCGCACTGGCTTGTTCATCTTTCATCTCAACTTTGCCGCGCTTAATCACAATCACCCTAGTCTCACCTGGAGCAGCCCCTGCAGGCTCAACCTTCAAAGCAACCTCGGTCCCCTCTTTGCCTCGGATCAAATCAACAACCTTGTCAATTTTCATGAACATGATGTCCACCACATCTTCAGCCTCACCTGTGTTGAGTGAATTCACACCCACGATTCGGTCATTGAGCTTGAGCGTTCCCTCTCGATCCGCCGGACCACCTACCACAATACCCATGATCTTGGTCGCTCCATCTTCTTCCGCTTGTAGCAAAGCTCCGATGCCAACCAATTGATTCTTCATGCCATCTCTGAAACGGCTCATTTCACGGAAACTCATGTAGTCCGTGTGAGGGTCATACGCACGAGCAACCGCACTCAAAAAATAATTTGCGATGTCTTCGCTATCGACATCTTCGACACTCGCCAAAAATCGTTTGTAACGAAGAGACACTTTTTCAATCGGGCTGCGGTCATCAATCCCAGGATCAGGCTTGTCTTGCTCCTTCGCCAATCGCGTCAGCATTTCACGTCGAAGTTCTTCACTCAAAACAGCCTCTTTGATCTGCATTGCCCACAAGCGCTTCGCTTCCTTATCATTTTTTGGCCAATTGGCTTCTTTGCGGCTAATCATCACTGATTCATCCAAGGAAAAATCGAATTCAGGATTCTCAAGCAGCTTATTAGTTTGCGCGACACGTGCTTTCACCCGCTCACGGAAGACCTCATAAATTTCCTCTGCAACTGGCATCGATTCACCTTTGAGTAGCAGCTTGTGCAATTCATCGCCGTATTTGTCGTTGAATCCTTGAACGTCCTCTTGAGTGAAATAGAGGCGCTGAAAATCAAGGTCGGTCAGGTAGTCCTTGAGAAAACGCTGACTCAATTCTTCATTGTAGGGCAATCGTGCAAAATGGCTGTTTTGCAGCATGATTGCCATTTGCTTGCCAACTTCATTGAAGTCCGCTTTTTGAGCCACGCTTGGGGAAGCAGAACTGATGAAGGTTATCGCAATTAAAATGCTTTTAATCCATTGGGTCATAATAAATATCTAAAGTTGTATGATGATGTTATGAAAACTGACATGAAGGTTTGAAATGTCGATTTTCAATATACGCTGAATTCAGTTGTCAGCTTTCTTTTTCTCAAGCCATTGCTCAAAAAACTCTTCCTTGGCTTTTTCTTCCAATTGCTCTTCCGACTGTCTGCCACCGAAGCGTTGATCAAACACCTGCACGGGCCGGCGACCAATAACCACTTCAATTTCTTTAGCTTCACCATCGCGTAGCAGCAATAAAGTGACTTTTTCTTTCGGCTTTAATACACCAATAACCGCTCGAAACTCGTCCATTGTCACTCCATTGGGTGCCTTGTGCCCCTTCATTCCGTAGATCTCATCCTTGACCTTAATACCTGCTGCTTCAGCTCCGTGACCCGCAAGCACACGCGTAACGGTCACCGCGTTTGCTATGTCTGGCAGCACTTCTGAAGTTACTTTTGCATCCTGCATCATAATGCCCACGAAACCTGGCCCTGTATTTTCGTAGTAGTCATAAAGCAACAGGCGAAGAGTTGCCATGCATCGACGCCGCACTTCTGGGTGATCACTTGTTTGTGACAATTCATACAATTGCACTTTTGCTTCTTCGTCACCTTTCTTTCCCCATTCCAAAAGAGCCAACTGTGCTTTTTCTCGAGCTTCGAAGCTCTCATCTTTCAAGCCTGACAAAATATCACTCGGCAATTCATCCGAGAGAACTGGCAGCGTCAGCATACAGCTACAACCGCAAACACAGATACCAACAACCCATCTTCCCAACTTGCCTGCCAACAGACGCGACAAACTCGTGTGAAATGAAACCATCATGTCCATGCTAGGCTTATTATTGGCCTAAAATCGTTTTTTGCGGGACGTTGACCGTATCCCCAGGCACTAGCTTAATTTGCTGATACTTTGGCTTTTCAGCATCATACTCTTTGCGTTGACCGCGCCTCGTTAAAGCCACTCGGCCCATGCTTCCAAATTCCGTTGCTCCACCTGCAGTTTGAATCGCCTGCCACAATGTAAGATTTCGCGTATATGGAACAGGTCCTGGCCGTCTGACATAACCACCAACAACCACCACCTGCTGCTCGATCTTTGCTTGGTCATCTGCAAAAACTTGAAATGTCGGTTGCGTGTAAATCTCAGCGTCTTTGTATTTTTTCTGAAGAATCGTTGACAACGCCTCTGGTTTGAGGCCCGCGGCGCGGACTTTACCAATCATCGGCATGTTGATGGTGCCCGAACCTGAAACTGGATACATTTGATCAAAGCGAGCCTTCTCCTCAGTAGGCACTCCAGCAATGGTGATTTGAATCGCCTGACCTGCCTTGATTTGGCCCATCAGTGGTGTGGACAAACAAATGATAGAGAGGAATGCTAAAATGAATCTTTGGGGTTTCATGATGTCGGAATGGTTTGGGTTTAGTAGAGATCAGTAGAGGTGAGACTCATTTTTATCCGTGGATGCAACGAGCTCAGGAGAGCTCCCCGCATTGCCAGCAGTGGATTTGCTATAAGCTGTCGTCTCATTAGGAGCGTAGTAAGTGTAGTAACTTGTGTAATATTGATACTGGCTGTCACTTCGGACATCCACATTGTTCAAAACAACACCAATCACGTTGCCACCTACATTCTCTACAGCCTGCTTCACGCGGAGGAGCATGTTTCGTGGGAGTTTACGGTGTTGGACAACAATCATCGTCAAATCAACTTCACTGGCCAATACAGAGGCATCACTTACCCCAAGGATTGGCGGGCTATCGACCAGCACGAGATCAAAACGCTGTTTCACATCCTGAATCAGCTCAGACATACGGCGTGAATTCAAAATACCAGCCGCATCCGATGGCAAGATACCAGATGGCATGAAATAAAGGTTATCGATAGGCGTCTGGAGGATGACGTCTTCGAGCATCAAATCCGTAGTCAGGTAATTACTCAGGCCCACTGAATTATTGATTTCAAAGAATGTATGAAGTCGAGGGCGGCGCAAGTCAGCGTCGATCATGAGCGTGGTGTATCCGCCCTGCGCACAAATGTATGCCAAGTTGCATAAGGTGGTGGATTTACCTTCACCCGCTCCACCTGAGACAACTGTGATGGCGTTGTCTTCCGGGTTCTTGCGGTTGAACTCGATGTTCGTACGGAGAATTCGGTATGCCTCTGCATCGGGGCTCATTCCATTTTCAGTATGCAAGATCC
>Ga0136558_1001855_pt1 | contig 10429 bp, 18 predicted proteins | sample AntRauTorckE6833_FD_101391 | JGI IMG/M metagenome (GOLD analysis project Ga0136558, IMG submission 101391) | Saline lake microbial communities from Rauer Islands, Antarctica - Metagenome Torckler E6 #833 | ecosystem: Environmental > Aquatic > Non-marine Saline and Alkaline > Saline | place...
CAGAGCATTTGATGATAAATACTGGGCATTTCACTTAGGCGTTAGCGGAACTAATGGTAAATATGATAAATCATCTATTGGTATCGAAGTCTGTAATTATGGCTACTGTAAAGTTGTCGATGGTAAATTCATTAATTATGTCAACAGAGAGATACCCGCTGATGAAGTTGTTGACCTAGGTAAAGAATTCAGAGGCTATAGATACTGGGAAAAATATACAGATGAACAAATTGAAAATCTCAAGGAGCTATTGGTTTATCTTATAGATAAACATGATATAGACTTCGAAAGAGGTATTTATGACTGGGATTGGTTCGAGTATAATGCTGAGCATTTAAAAGGAACAGGCATTAGAACACACACACAGGTACGCAAAGATAAAACTGATATGTTTCCTCAAAAGGAATTAATAGATATGTTAAACAGTCTTTAAATATTATGAAAAAGCCACTTATTAAAGTGGCTTTTTTGTTTATTTATCTTTTTTGTTGTGATTATATTCCCACCTTTTCCAATTCTTCAAATTTCTTTTGTAGATGAGGTAAGGATGTAACCAAGTAGCTAGGAAGTTTAACGCTGTCATACAACCGGTGATTAGTAATGCTAACCAAAGTTGCTCTACTTTATACGGACCAATCCATGGTGCTACCATGAATATACCGATAAATAAAAAGCTTAAAATTATTCCTTTTTTATGATGCTTCATCATCCATTTCCATGCCGATAAGTCCTTTGTATCTTGATAGGGATTTTCCATAATTTATTTATTATTTTATGTTTTATATATTATTTCATGAAGTTAGTTACTTCAATATGTCATCTATCTTTCGGTTTCTCATAACCATCCAAACTTTGTTTTTATTAGAATCGTCTTTCCTTTGCTTGAAATGTTCATATAGACCATTTATTTCGATTGCATCAATCTTATCCACAGAGTCTTTATGATAATCATAACGTTTTCGCAAATAGCCTTGTAGTTTATCATCTCTACCAGACGCTTTATCTTGAGAAGTTAAGTTATCTAGTGTATATACATTTATACTAGTCCTAAATATATTATCACCATCAGTGAAAAAAACTGAATAATTTCGACTAGTAGGTGTCTTGAAGCTATATAATATTTCGAATGACATCGAGATTATGAGGTGATTAATAATTTTTTAATTATGGGCTCTAAATCATATTTAAAATAAAAATGATTCACAGATATAAATAAACAAAATATAAATAAAAAAATTAATAAAAATATAGCTGAGGTATCCTTAAGTAGTAAACTAAACTTGCTTTTACCATTAATAGCAGAAAATGACTTATATAATATAAAATAAATTATTAAAGCACATAGAAACATCAACCAGTTATTTGATAACAAACCAATTAGTATCCAACATACTGCTACAATCGAAGAGGTTGCATATTTTATTACATGTATGTAATCACTTATATCATCCTTTCGTATTATAGTTTCCTCATGTGTATTACTAGAAGTGCCATAATTTCTCCTAATATTAACAATACTTTTATATTTAAAAAGCCCTGGTAATAAGGATATAGATATTATAAATCCAATGAAGTAAAATATACCTGTCATAATTATTTAATTTTATTGATGCGTCAATGTATTCTTTGTCACACTTATTCTTTTATTTTTCTAGCAGACTCTCTATCGATATCTCTTTCTTTAATAGCCTTTCTCTTATCGAATAATTTTTTACCCACAGCCAAGTATATTTCAAGTTTTGCTAGACCTTTAGCATTTAAGAACAACTTAGTTGCAACAACTGTATATCCCTTGGATTCTATTTTCTTTTTTATTTTATCAAGCTCAACACGGTTGAGTAATAGTTTTCGGTCTCTCTTAGTTTCATGCTGTTCATTCTGATATGCTTGTTCATACTCAGCTATATACATATCCTTAACAAACAATTCATCACCTTTGAAGTAGCAATAAGCCTCATTTAAGTTTGCATTGGCTAATCTAATTGACTTAATCTCACTGCCGGTTAATTGAATACCAGCAACGAAGGATTTCTCCAATTGGTACTCATACCTTGCTTTCCTATTTACTATTTTTATATTATTTTTAGACATCTTATTTATTTTCACCACTATTTAGTAAAATTACGTATAATTTATGAGTCCAACAAATCTTTAATTGCTTTATCTCGTTCATGCATATCAAACCATGTATCTAAATTTCTTTCAAATGCTGAAGTAGGTTTATCATTGACCACAAATTCATAGGCTAACATTTTAATAAAATCTAAATGAAATCCATTATTAGATGGTAATTTTTTATATTGTTTAGGCAGGAAAACTACTTCATTTCCTGACCCATCTTCCATTTTGAAGCACCATATATGACCGCCTTTAATTCTCTGTTCATAAGTTAGGTTAGCATTAACCCAGGCACTTAGATGCTTTATATTTTTGTAGTTACCAATACTACTGAAGCTAAACCTACCATAGTTTGGATTTTCTTCACTCGGTGGTTCAAAAGACTGCATTACTGGAACACTATTATAAATATGTGTGACTCGTCCAACAACATCTTGATAGTTCTCTAAGTCTTGAATCTCAGAATCTACCTCACGAACCTCCATCTTAAGCTTATCAGACTTAGCTTTCAGTGTAGATAGTTTCTTATCATTCAAGTCCATGTTATTAACGCCCTCAATAACCTCTTCATTTGACAAATCTTCATAGTGCCTAATTTCAAAATTATTTTTCGCTTTATTATATTTCACAGACATAATACAAAGTTAGTTAAAATTTATTTAACATACAAATGTTTTCAGGACAGTACCTATTAGATATATAAAATATGTTGAATAAAGTTGTATTTAATGATAATAGGTTTATATTACCTGATATTCAAACTGGCTCTATAGACCTTATACTCACTGATGCGCCGTATCAAATATCTAAGGATTCCAATTTTGATAAATCAATGAATAGCAAAGAACTTGAGGTGAAATATGGTAATATCTCAAATGATTTTGGTGAATGGGATAAAAACGCAATTGATTGGCTATTCTATATGAAAGAGTTTCATCGTGTTCTTAAAAGAGGAGGTAAGGTCATAATGTTCTATGATATATGGAAAATGAATGTTATCAAAAGTTTAGGAGAAGAGCTTAATTTTTCACAACCACGACTAGGAATATGGGAAAAGTCTAATCCAATTCCCATCAACTCTAAACAGAACTATCTATCCAATTCAAAAGAGTACTTCATATCTTTAACAAGACATGGCTGGGTTGGTCGCTCAAGAGCTAAATCCACATTCAACAGTGAATATGACAACGCCATCTATAAATACCCAACCATAGCAGGAAGTGAAGTTACTGGACATACAACTCAGAAGCCTGTAAAACTATTCGAAGAGCTTATCACAAAGCATACTAATGTAAATGAAGTAATTTTAGACCCGTTTATCGGAAGTGGCACAACAGGAGTTGCATGTAATAATATGAATAGAAACTTTATAGGAATCGAAAACAATCACCAATATATTGAAATGTGTGAAAAGCGGGGATTAACCATCGAGTAACTTATCAATCTTTACATCTCTATTTTTTATATACTCTTTTAAAGTCACGAAGGCATCATTTCTAAATAGAACATTAACCTCATTATTATTTGCTCTAACATGAATGAAACTAGTACTATTAGTAAAAGGATTCACAACAATAACTTGTGAGCCTTTTTTAAAATATAATTTATCTTCGTGTAGAATATCTTCTGTAATAACTAATACATCACCAATATTATATTCAACTCTCATATATAATTTGATTTATCTTGTGTTGTCTATTAATTTTATTTGAGCACATCTCTATAAAATCCTCACTATACGTTTTGAATTCTATATCCATAATTTTCTCACCTACTGAGCGAACTAAAACTACCCAACCCTCGAAACTTTCAAACTCATAATAAGCTGTGTCTGTATAATAAGTTCTTTCTAATACATCACATATATTACCACTCTCAACCTCTATCATTTGCATATAGGCATAGTCATATACCTCATATTCAACATCCCAATACCAGGTGTTATCCTTACACTCATCTTTGAGTCTAACAATATCTCCCTTTTTGAATTTCTTCGCTGTAATATCTATCATTGAGTGAGTAATTTATCAATTTTTTCTCCTCTAATTTCTACAATACTTTTAAACAATTCAGCCAACTCTATGTGGTTTATTAACATTCCAATCTTAACATCAAATTCACCAGAACCATCTTCTAATTCCATACCGAACAAGTCGGAACCCACAATGTAGTTATCAACATTCATATAATCATCATCTGGCTCCCAACAGGACTCAACAAAACACATAAATTCATCACCCCGTTCAAAAGATTTAAAATCTTCCATCAAAACAAATATCTCACCACGAGGGTCATCCTTTAAATCTTCTACTCTAAACATATCAATAATTTTTCTAATTTATCATGAACGATTTTATTATACTCACCAAAGCTACCATCGAAAACAGTCTGCCAATCAGTCCATTTAACTACATGTGGTTCATCATAATCAAAAACTGAATCATCCATATCTGATACAACACTAACGTAGTAGGTAGCCTGCCAGTATTCGCCGTGAGAGCCTTCGTGAATCTTTATGAACTTCTCTCTTCCGAACAATAGACCAGTCTCTTCATATAACTCTCTTATACAACCATCTAATACAGCTTTATCCTCTGGTTCACATTTACCGCCTGGTAAACCAAAATCGGTATGCTCATCCTTTCGACTAACGCCAACAATTTGACCTTTATTATTCATGACAATAACACTAACCGCTTTCGGAACCTCTTTTTTAAGCTCTTTATACCTATTATAACTCTCTTGAATTTCCTTTAATTTACTCATCTTCTAGTGTTTTAAAAAAATTTTCCAAACCTTCTCTACTTATTAACCTTCTCATCCTAAAAAGCGCCCTATCTCTATTACGGCTTATACTTGCTGGAGTAACTGACCAACGCTCAGCTATACAATCAATAGACATTTTATCACAACCAATACCATATAAACTTACTATCACATTCCTCTCTCTTTCTGTCAATTTTTTCAACAACGCACTTACTCTATTGTTAACATCAATGTCTTTCAGTAGATGGTCTGTTGAGTGAGATGTATTATCAGACATAGAATCAATCATCGGACAACCATCCTCCATTAAAGAGTGGTCATAAGAAGAAACGGAAGCTTTATCTGAGTTTAATAATGTTCTTAACTCCTTCTCTGTATAACCTGAGCCAAGCGATTCATATATTTCATCAAATGATGGCTCACGCTCTAAGCTCTGTTCAAGTGACTCTATTAGCTTCTTTATTTTTCTAAGCTCATCGCCCTTTTTAGCTGGTATTCTAATTGTTCTAGAATCTTTACTAAGTGCTTCTAAAATTCTAGCACGTATAGACCAAACAGCATATGAAATAAATTTATTGCCTAACTCAGGGTCATATTTACCAACACATTCATATAAGCCTCTATTACCAGCACTTATCAAATCAATCAATTTAACACCTTTATTCGGATATTGTTTAGCAACACTTATGACAAATCTAAGATTAGCTTTAGCTAATTTTTCACGTGCGGCTATATCACCAGATTTAACTTTCATACCCAATTCAAACTCCTCATCATTAGACAACAAGTCTATTTTAGAAACTTCATTGAAATACTTACGAAGCACCTCATCACTTCTATCTGTTATCTGTTTCGTTATAGTTAATGCTTTCATTATTGTTCTATTAATTCTTTAATTTTTTTATTTCTCATTTCTATTATATTATAGTCTAAAAAAGTCTCAGCAATCAAAAAGTATTTACCAGTTGATAAACTTCGAACCCTCACTAACCAACGTTGGGCTATTTCATCATCAATTAACTTATACGCATCTACTTTATTATCATGTAAGTTAGTACACGGACTATTTTCCAGACCATTTATATCGATTAATAAATAGTGTGAAACAACTCGGAATATATCATCTTTATACCAACTATATCTACTAATCGATGGAAGAATATCAACAATATCATTTCGGTTAAATACTTTATTTGGTAAGTCTTTCCTATTCATATTATATTCATATTATACTACTAATAACAATACCATTTCTTTCTTTTTATATTTTTTTGGTAATATCATTTTAATAACTTTTCAATCGTTTTATCTCTATTCTTTAATTTATTCAACTCTATAAATTCTTCAGCAACCTTAGTATATTTAGAGGTATTTAAGCACTTAACGTTGAGAATCCTACGCTCTATTTCTAAATCATTAGTGTCTATTGATTTCAATTTACTTTCGTGTAAAAATTCATACTTATCATCACCCACATAACACAATAAATAATGTGACACCACTATATAAAAAGCGGTTTCATCATACCATGAGCTACTTTTATACATAGCTCTCATATTTACAATATCACCCTTCTTAAATTTACTCTTAGTTGGCTTCATATTAAACATTTTAATTTTATTTCACGAACTTCACCATTCAATTTAAGATAAGTATCTTCTATATTAATAATAAAATCTTCGTAAAACATTTTATACTTGCCTGTTTTAATCGATTTAGCCCTTACTTTCCAACCACCAAACATAAAAACATCTTCGTTTTTAAATTTATTTACATGTATAGATATAGTTTCATACATAGTATTACACATACCTGTTAAGCGTATATAATGAGCATAGTTAGAAACCACGATGTAATAATCATCATCTGTATATAAAAATGCATGTCGTTTATTAGGCAACTTCGGTGCTATAATATCACCTTTGCGAAATTCTATAGAATTTTCTAAGTTTCTGAACATTAAAAAGTAAATTTATACTTCTTACCATATTGTCTATAGTAGAAGTAATTATTATCACAAATGTACAACTTTTTATTCTTAAAACCAAAGGATATAGAAGGGTTTAAACTTCTTAACGAAAAATCATAATGATAGTAAGGCTTGTCTGACATATATTCCCAATAATTTATTCGGTAACTATAACCTAATTGGCTTAGGTCACCTATGAACGAATGTTCAAGAGTAATTGTATCTTGTTGAATTATTCGCTGTGTGTAAGTAGACATACTAATCAATAAAAATAGTAAAATAATGTATTTTTTCATAATATCAAAAGTCATTTTTATTATATATAAAATATGATACTCATCACACAGTTTTGGAACTTTGGAAATCCTAAAAGAAAGGAAGAAATCTATGAATGCCTTCTTAGAAATGCTAGAAATCGCTATATAAGTAAGATATATGTATTCAGCGAAGATGACTCTTATATAAAATTCCAACACAATAAAATAGTACCATTAAAAGCAAATCATAGATTGTCATACTTTGAGATGTTCAAGTCAGTTAACCAAAACTTCAAAAACCAAATATGTATCGTTTCAAATGCCGATATACATTTCGATGAGTCTATCGTGAAGTTAAACCATGTAGATTATAATAATAAAATAATTGCCTTATCTTCTTATGATAGTAAGACAAATATAATAGAGGATTATTCAGTTGATTCGTGGATTTTAAAATCCATAAATTTACCATATAGTGAATATGAAATTGGTAAATCACATGATGATTTAAGATTAATAGGAAGCCTTAAAGCTCACGGTATAGAAATATCGAATCCTTCTAAAGAAATATTTTCATACCATATTGATGATAAAAAAACACTAAAGTATATTCCAACTGAGAAGCTTGACTACATAGAACCTTCTATACTTGATGAAAAGCCAGTCGACAAAGGCATCATCGATGTTACAACAGCACCAGTAATAGAAATTAAGGAAAATAAAACTAATAACTTTAAAGGTAAATCTAGACAAAATCCGTTTCCAATTAAGGAAAAAATGGAACCGTCAAGACCAGTTATTACCAATGTAAATAAAACAGATATCAAAATTGCAGTACATTTACACCTTTATTATCAAGATTTATGGGATGAGTTCAGTACAAGCTTTAAGAGCTTAAATGGTTATAAATATGATATCTATATTACATTAACAAAAGACTCTTCTACGCTCGGTCAAACTCGTTGGCTTAAAGAAAAAATTAAAAAAGAGTTCGAAAACGCCACAGTTATTGAAGTTGATAATAAGGGATTGGATATAGGTGCTTTCTTGTTAATTTTAGAGCACATTAAAGCACATAACTTGAATTATGAATATCTCATTAAGCTACATACTAAAAAGAGCGTTAAAACCGCAGGTATTGAGTTTGGCGAGAATTGGAGGAAACAGCTATATAAACCAATATTTGGTACCAAATACATAGTAGATGCAATAGTAGATAAAATGCAAAATAATGAAAATATTGGAATGACAGGTAATCTAACCTGGATTTCAGATTACGAAGGTCTTAATAAACCAAAAATCGAAGAGTTGAAAAGCTTACTTAATATAAAGACCAATAATAAACGGTTTATAGGCGGTACAATGTTCTGGATTAAATACTCTATTTTGAATAAATACTTCAATGTGAATAACATTACTAAGATATACAATTTATTAGAATCTGGTTATTTCACAGATTATGAAGCCGGTACGTATACACATTCATTAGAACGAATACTTGGATACATAGTATCAGATTCAAATAAAATAATAGATGGTGTATAATGAAAATTTGTTTATTTAGCTCATATAGTGATAAAAACAGAATTGATAACTATGTCAAGTTTTACCTTGAAATGCTTAAGAAACATTTCGATAAGATAATATTTATAACTAACGAAAGAGATATTAATGCTACTGATAAATTATTCTTAGAGGATATTAATGTTACTCTTAAACTAGTTACTAATGAAGGTTATGACTTTGGTATGTGGTATAAAGCATTACAAGATATCAATAAAGATGATTATGAGCAAATTGCATTCGTTAATGACTCGTGTATATTATTTAATAATTTAGATTCTGTCATGAGATTCGTTAATGATTGTGAATATGACTACTGTGGTATAACCGATTCAAAACAAATATCTTATCACTTACAATCATACTTTACAATAGCTAAGGGTGAAAAATGCATAAGTGCCATTTATAATTACTATACATCAAATGGTGTGATGAGAACATCGGAAGTTAGGGATATAATAAACACATATGAAATTGCTATGCCAGGATTCTTAATTGAGAATGGCTTAAAAGTTGGTGCTATGTTTAAATATAGTAATTATCCGGAAAGTCCAAATACATGCTTAATGAACGCTAGTGATATGATTCAGAAAGGAAATCCAATGATTAAAAAGAAATTGATATACAAAACATTCCGTGACCACGAAAGGTCTTTCTTAACACACCATGGATTTGATTTAAATTTCGATTATATAAACCAGATAAAAGGTATAATATACCCCTATAACATCAGTATAAATTATTTACTAGATGTTTAAAATTAATAAATAGATTATGAAAATATTATACGTACAGCCGATTTTCTTACCTAACGTTGATATGTTAGAAAAGAACATAGAATCTATAAAAAGCTTTTCGAAAGTTTTGAATAGCACTGATATACACATCGATATCGAGTTAGGTGGATGGTCAATGACTGACGAACACTGGAATTATTTTGTCAGTAAAGTGAATTCACTAGGCTTTAAAAACTTAAATATAACCAGGTTTAATAAAAATTACGGTAAAGCATATGTTGTTAATAAACTAACAAATGATGTGAAAGGTTATGATTATGTATTGACAGCGGATTCTGATATAATATTTAAAAACATTGATAGCTTCATAGAAAGAATACTCGCAGTTGTCGATAAGAGTGAACACTTTACTGATAAACCATTCGGTGTAATGGGTATAAACCAAGAAGTAGCTAATTGTCACTTAATGGATTACCTCTCAGAAAATAAACGTGACTTTTTAGGTTATGATAATAACGATGAATCTATAAGGTGGCACAACTCACCAAGTGGAATTGCGGGTGGTTGTTTATTCACATCTAGTAAAAACTGGATAGATACTGGTGGTTATAGAGAAATGGGCGTTTATGCTGGTGATGATGCCTTATTTTTATTAGACACTGGTAATATAGGAAATTCATACTTTCTTTGCGAAAGCATCAGTGTTATACACCCACCCGAAAACAACCAAGAATACCAACAATGGAAAGTTAAGGTCTGTCAGAGGGATTCACATGGTGGTAGCACAGGAATAGATGATATAAAAATAAATGAAGCAGAAGGATTTTGGAAACAGTAGATAAAATAAAGGTGTCACTATTAGTGCCTTGTACGAGCAGGAAGAGAGAATTCAATAAACTAGAGGACTCACCTCTCATCACAACATTACTAAGAACTTTTTTGAATCACATAGACTTAAAATATAAATATACTTTTTATGTTGGTTATGACGAAGGTGATGTATATTACACCAATATGAA
>Ga0136558_1001856_pt1 | contig 10429 bp, 6 predicted proteins | sample AntRauTorckE6833_FD_101391 | JGI IMG/M metagenome (GOLD analysis project Ga0136558, IMG submission 101391) | Saline lake microbial communities from Rauer Islands, Antarctica - Metagenome Torckler E6 #833 | ecosystem: Environmental > Aquatic > Non-marine Saline and Alkaline > Saline | place...
GTAATAAAATTGTTATAGGTAGCAATCAGCCAGATAATAATCAAGCCAACTACACCGAGAGCGATCCATAGAATAATCATGAGAAGAGTAAATTAGTGTATTAGTAAATTAGTGTATTAGTGAAAGATTTCACTGTACACAGTATAGCAAATTTTTGATAAAAATACGCTATGCCTTCTCGCCCTTGTTCCAAAGCACCAGCAACGGACTAGCAATGAAAATAGAAGAATACGTACCCACGAATGTTCCAATCAATAATACGAGCGCGAGCTCTTGGATAGCTACAGGACCCACGGCAAGCAACGCTCCTAGTACGATCAGGAGTGTTAACGAGGTATTAATAGAACGTGCCATAGTTTGACGCAATGCACGCCCAACCGTGGCAGCAAACGATTCCTTGGTTTTTTCTTCTTTATTGGTTGTCAGATTCTCTCGAATACGGTCGAATACAACAATAGTGTCATTTACCGATAATCCAAGAATTGATAATAACCCAACCACAAACAAGCTCGAAATTTCTATTTGGAACAAGGCAAAAACACCAATAGGTATAGCAATATCATGGAGAAGTGCCAAGATAGCAATAAATCCATACTTCCATGATGACGGAATCTTTTCAGCATCTTCCTCGATTCCAGGAGAGACCTTTCGGAAAACAAAAGCAATATACAAAATAATAGCGACAACCACAAGAGCAATCGCAAGGAATGCTTTTGATCGAACTTCTTTACCGATACTGGGCCCAACCGTATTCAACCGCTCTACCTGCGGAGCTTGTTCGTCAATATTAAGAGCTGCAAGCAATACTCCCCTATCTGCTTCTGACAATTCACGCGTGCGAATAATGTATCCCTCTTCACCAAAAGCTTGCACACTCGGCCTAAAATCATAACTTGCAAGAGCTTGGTTAATTGTCTCCGTATCAGGTCGCTCATCATATGACACCTCTACTACTGAACCTCCCGTAAATTCAATACCGATATTCAACCCCTTTACGGCAACAATCACAATAGATGCAACCACAAGGAGTGCAGCTATTGTCAGAAATATAAATTTGTTTTTAATAATACTCATATACTATTTGTTAAGGCCAGAAGTAAATAATGTTCGCAACCATTGAGGTGATTTCTTTCCAGCAATACTCAACAAGAACCATCGAGTCATAGTAATAGCCGTAACCATAGAAACAATTACCCCGATACCAAACGTCAATGCGAACCCTTTAATAAGACTTGAGCTGAGCATAAAGATAATCGCCGCTGACATAATGCTTGAAATATTTCCATCTCGAATTGATAGCCATGCCCGAGAAAAACCTATTCTCATAGCATCATAAATAGTGGCACCTTTGGCGAGCTCTTCTTTGGCGCGCTCAAAAATAAGAATGTTTGCATCCACCGCCATACCAAGCGAGATAACAAATCCCGCAATACCTGCAGCGGTTAATGTCACAGGAATAAATTTAAATAATGACAACATAACAACGGTATATACAACCAGCGCAACCACTGCAATAATTCCAGGAATGCGATAATATAAAATAAGGAATGCAGCTACAATGATAAATCCAATAATTCCGGCATAGATACCTGCCTCCACTGATTCTGCGCCCAAGGATGGCCCTATAGATTGTGTTGCAGGTTCTAATGCAATAGGTACAGGTAATGCTCCTGCATTTAATCGCCCCTCAAGCTGACGTGCTTCATCAAGCGTAAAACTACCGGTAATAGTTGCTTCACCACCAGTAATCTTTTGCTGTACTACAGGTGTTGAGATAGGTGCACCATCAAGGTAAATAGCAATTATTTTACCAACATTGGCAGCGGTAATTTCTTCAAATAACTTTCCTCCTTCTCGATCAAAATTTAAAACAATATATGGTTGACCTGCCATTTGACCTGGTGTTGGCTGTGTTAATTGCATTTGCGCCCCGTCCAAATACGCACCCGTTAACGGTGTTGATATGAAGGGCTCAGACACAGCTTCATCTTGTTGTGAAACGATGCTATCAGCTAGTTCAGGGTTTGATGCTTTAATGTTATCAAGTAGCAGTGCTTGTGTTTGTTGATTTAAGGCTGTTTGGAATTCTTCTTCTGATAGTTCTGGATTTTGCGCTTTGAATTCTAATAATGGTGTCTCTCCAATCATTGCCACCGCCTCTTCTACGTCAGTTACTCCAGGAAGTTCTACGATAAGACGAAATACACGCTCTTCTTGACCCAGTCGTGCAGTTTCCGTTTGCACATTTGGCTCTGCAACGCCAAACAAATTAACACGCCTTTCAATAACATCGCGTAAAGCGACCATAGAACTGCGATGATCTTCTGCTGGAATTCCTTCCAATTGAGCTTCGTATTCTAAATGTGTTCCTCCAGATAAATCAAGACCGAGAGAAAACGGCTTTGCTTCTGGTTGTGCCAACACAAACCACCCCAGAGCTACTGCACCAGCGAGAATAAGCAGTGATATAATACGTATATATATCTGTTTCATATCTTCCATCCTACACCCTTTAGCAGTATTTTCAAGTTGACGAATGAATTTTTACAACGCAAAACGAATTGCCAACATCATTATAGCAACGACAATGAAAATCACACCCACAATTTTACCCAACATTTGATCATCTACGTTATTAGCAATGTAAGCGCTCGTGTAACCCCCAACGGCTGCCGACCCTCCGATAATGAGACCTGCCAACCAATTCACATTGCCTTCAAAGAAATACCCTATTGCACCAGAGAGTGCCGTAATAATCATAATAAACGCAGCTGTTCCAATGGATTTTTTTAAAGATAAACGTAGTACGAAAAATAAAACGAGGAAAATCATTATTCCTCCCCCGGCGCCAAAAAATCCCGTCATAAGTCCTAACAATACACCAAAAATACCAATTATAATGTTTCGCTCAGGCTGCCTCTGTATTAAACGCGGCAATGCGAAACTAGATTCTTTAACGCCTCCTGCCCTACTTCGCACATTACCTTCACGCCACATTTGAACACCTAGAATTACCATAAATAGACTCAAACCTATCATTAAAATATTCTCTGATATTAGTACAACATTGTGAGCACCAATCTGTGCACCAAGTATTGAACCCACAGCGAGCCACATACCGTCTTTTATTGCAAGGTTTTTTGCACGATGATAGGCATATGAAATTGGAATAGATTGAATTACGTCAGCCATCAGACTGGTTCCGATAGCAGCATAGACGGGAAACCCAAGAAGCGTAGACAGTACGGGAATTACAATCATCACGCCAGACGCCCCCGTCATACCAGAGATAACCCCCGCTACAAGCCCTGTAACTACTAATAAAATGATAACAATTGCTGACATATATATAGTATACCAGCCTAACGCTGTTTTTGCTCAGCCACCATAACAACATTACGGAAAAGTAATGCTACCGTTAGCGGACCCACTCCTCCTGGTACTGGAGCCAGATAAGCTGCTTTACCAATAACGCTTTCTGTATCAATATCACCGACGATACCACCGCCAGACTCTGTTGTTCCTGCGTCAATTAAGGTAACCCCCTCTTTGATGTCATCTTCTGTTATGAGCGACGGCACACCAGCCGCAGAAATAATGACGTCAGCATTACATGTGAGTTCCTTTTTATTCATAGTTGATTTAGTCACGGGAGTTACGGTGCACCCATCGCAACGCAACATATGCGTTAGCGGTCGCCCTACAAGCATACCTTGACCTATCACCACAATATTTTTATCAGCTAGCGACGTATCTGTACTTTGCAATAATTCATAACATGAATGTGCAGCTGGATATGTTAAGACGCTCTTATTATTATAAAAATTCTCCTGCGTCACGGTGCTCAGTATATCAACATCAATCTCCGATGGGATCGAGTCCAACACACGCTGGGTATCAATACTTTCTGGTAAAGGAAGTTGCACTATAAGTCCTGACATGTGTGGAATTTTAGCTAACCTTATTACTTCCTGACATAATTGATCGGTTGTAATGGAACTATCAAAAACTGCAGGTTCAGCTCGCATCCCTAGTGATTCGGCAAATTTATTTTTCATTGTCACATATTGTTTGCTTGCCGCATCATCACCTACGAGGATGTCACAAAAAACCGGTGTGCGAGACAACTTTTCAATACGTTTTGCAAGATCTTTACGAATCTCGTGTGCCAATGGTTTTCCTTTAAGTAATACAGTTTCCATATAATTACGGTGTTAATTCAATTTCACGATGATATTCTTCACGATGTCCTGTACGCGCATATTTACGCATGCTCATTAATATACCGAGTGCAATGAATTCCGTCAATAAATGAGAACCCCCATAGCTCATAAATGGCAATGGCAACCCTGTAACCGGCATCAGACCAATATTCATTCCAATATTTATAATAATATGACTACCGAACATAGTTGCTATCCCTACGCCGAAAAGTATTTCAAAATTGCCTGCTCCACGCATCGCATGACGTAGTATGCGCCATAAAATGATACCAAACAACATAATAACCACCGTACTACCTAGAAACCCCCATTCCTCGGCAAATGCTGCAAACATAAAGTCCGTTTCATATTCAGGCAAAAAAGAAAGTCGTGATTGAGTTCCGTATCCTACCCCTTTACCAATCCACCGACCAGACCCAACTGCAATGGCTGATTGAAATGCATTATAGCCTGTACCCTGAACATCTTCTAGTGGGTGTAAAAATGACATCACGCGAGATTTTTGATACGGCTCTAGCACAAAGCTCCACATAGCAAGAACAGCAAACACAACCAAAGCAATCATACCAAACAAATGTTTTTTTGATAATCCTGAAACCATTACCATGCCAAACCATATTGCTACTAAGATAAGAGCTGACCCAAAATCGGGCTGAAAAAATACCAGCAAAAACGGAATAATCATGTAGGTTGCTGAAATAAGGATATGCTTTATATGTGCAATCTCAATATGACGCCGCGAAAAATACTTGGCAAGCATCAGGATTAATACTAATTTTAACGGATCGGCAGGTTGTAACGTAAACCCTCCAATACGGAGCCAGCTTGTAGCACCTTTAACTGTTGTACCTAGAACAAATAACGAAAGAAGTAGTCCGATACTGATAATAAATAGAGTTACAAGTACCCGTGTATCCTTGAGTATGCGTACATCAATCTGCGATAGAGCAAACATTGCTATCAATGAAATGACAATCCATAAAATCTGTCGCCAAAATAACGCATTACCACCCCCAAATGAAAACATAGTGATACACCCAAAAATGGCAAGCATAACGCTTGCCCCAACGAGTATCCAATCAATATGCCTCAGCCACCTCCTAGTCTTGAGCATACTGTCGTTGATTACTATCTGAGAATACATTTATACGTGGCACAATCTCAATGCGTGTTATCTCATGAGTGAATGCCGTGGGCCATGTGAAGAATACTTCACGTGTTGATGAGCCCGCTATGCTTGGCATCTCTGTTGCACTACTTGCTCTAAGAATGCCCTCAGCATCATAGAGCAAAGCGATAACCTGTATGTCATACACCGGTGTAAGCACGGTAGTACGTAACGTAGCCGTCAATCGCGGACGTGAATCAACATTCTCAAGTTCCTGATCTTCAATGACCACCAATCGTTGCGCAAAATCTTCGTCCGTTTTTTGCCAACGGACAACAGAGGTAATTTCGAAAAATGTCTCGAACGGTTCGCGTTCCCCTGTTGTAATACTTGGCTCAAAAATAATAGCACGCTCATTTGGTTGAACGAATGTCGTACCAGTACGTTCGGTTATGATAATGTTCTCATCATCATACACTTTGAACTTGTAGTTGAATTGCTCAATTCCTGCATCGGCATTTTGATTTTCAATATATGCAACACTATTATATACATCATCCACTACAGGAACCGTACGTTGCCATTCAATAATTAAATTACGTGTATCACTCATACATACCAAAGCACATGCACCCCCACAATCCACGCCACGCTCATCCTGGTTTTGTTTACCATCAAAACACGTAGGCTCAGTTTTTAAAAACCACGCGTACACAAAGTACCCGACAATACATACGAGTATTACAACTATTGTTAGAGTTATAGAACGTTGTCTTTTTTCACGCCATGACATACCTACAGTATAGAAGTATCGACCTAATAATACAAGAACACCCCGCCGGGTGGCGGGGTGTCGGTCTAATATCGTGTCTTGGCGGTTACCTACTTTTGCCCCGAAGGACTATCATCGGTTCTACTGGACTTAACTTCTCTGTGCGGAATGTAAAGAGGTGTGACCCCAGCGACAAACCACCAAGACACGATATTAGACACATTGTTCTTGGTGACAAACAATGTGTACATATTATATATTTCTACATATATCTCTATATGTTTCCTAATAGGAATATGAGCAATTAGTACACCTCCGCTATAACACATCACTGTGCTTACACGTAGTGCCTATCAACCTGATCATCTCTCAGGGCTCTAGATACCTAATCTTGAAATTGGCTTCCCTCTTAGATGCTTTCAGAGGTTATCCATGCCGAACATAGCTACTCTGCAGTGCCGCTGGCGCGACAACAGATAGACCAGAGGTTCGTTCATTCCGGTCCTCTCGTACTAGGAACAAATTTTCTCAAGTATCCACGCCCGTAGTAGATAGAGACCAACCTGTCTTACGCATGATTTCACACATTACTGTGTGCATTGGACTATACCTTCATCCGTCGCAACGCGATGAGGATGGCTTGTTTGTAGTCTCTACAAGGAATTACTTCCTCTCGGTATTGACCTTTTTTCAAAGGCTTTCACCGATATGACAAGCTTGATCATCAGATATCTCTATCTGTGACCGCCGTAAGTCGATTGTTCTATCTCTTTTTATGTATTATTAAACGAAAAGACCTGATTTAATGTCTGTTATGTTTTTTGGATTCAGACGGTCTGAAGACCAACCTGTTGTCCGTCTCCTGACGGTCTGAACCCAGCTCGCGTACCTTTTTAATTGGCGAACAGCCAAACCCTTGGGACCTTCTCCAGCCCCAGGATAAGGTGAGCCGACATCGAGGTGCCGAACATTGCCGTCGCTATGGACGCTCGGGCAATACTAGCCTGTTATCCCCGGGGTAGCTTTTATCCGGTGTCTCCTGCCGCATCTAACGCGTACAGTCGGTTCACTATGCTCCACTTTCGTGCCTGCTCGGGATGTCCCCCTTACAGTCAAGCCAGCTTGTGCCATTACACTATCGGCATGGTTTCCATTCACGCCTAGCTGACCTTTGTAGGCTCCTCCGTTACAATTTAGGAGGAAAGCGCCCCACTCAAACTGCCCACCACACACTGTCCCTGATCGTTTTTGCCGTTCAGGTTAGACTGCATCGGTTCTAAGGATGGTATCTCACTGGCGACTCATCATAAACCAAAATCTATGAATCAAAGTCTCCCATCTATGCTGCGCGAAGAACTAATACAGCCAATATGAAGTTGCAGTAAAGCTCCCGGGGTCTTTTCGTCTAACTACGGGTAACCGGCATCTTTACCGGTATTGCATTTTCACCGAGCAAGTCCTCGAGACAGTTCCCCAGTCGTTACACCATTCGTGCGCGTCGGAACTTACCCGACAAGGAATTTCGCTACCTTAGGACCGTTATAGTTACGGCCGACATTCACCAGGGCTTATATAGTCCAGCAATAAATCCGAAGATTTATCACCCCCCATATTTAACCTTCTGGCATTGGTCAGGTGTCACCCCCTATACATCCTCTTACGAGTTCGCAGGGAGCTGTGTTTTTGGTAAACAGTCGCCAGGGAATCTTTCGCTGCGGCCCCGCTACGCGGGGCAGGCCTTATCCCGAAGTTACGGCCGCTTTTTTGCCGAGTTCCTTGAGGACCTCTCACTCGTTCGCCTTAGTCTTCTCGACTCTACCACCTGTGTTGGTTTGCGGTACGGTCTCGTTATAGTTATGCTTAGAGGTTTTTCTCGAAAGGCTGCTTTTACAAATCAAATTGGCCGAAGCCGCTCTTTTTGGTATTACTCGGAGTATATGTAGCCCGGATTTACCTAAGCTACCTCCCTGTAATCTCAACGATAATCCAATAAATCGCTTGTAATACTAACCTTTGTTACCCCATCGCACTATAGCGAGGTTACGGAATATTAACCGTATATCCATCGGATGCGACTTTCGTCATTTCCTTAGGCCCGACTAACCCCGGGGCGACAACCGTTGCCCGGGAATCCTTGGTATTTCGGCGGGCAGGGATCTCACCTGCCTTGCGGTTACTTGTGCCAACATTCTCACTTCATGACGCTCCACCGTGGGTTACCCCTTCAGCTTCAACGCAGACATGAACGCTCTCCTACCACGCCACAATTCCGAAGAATTGTGACATCCTAAGCTTCGGTACGATACTTAGCCCCGTGAATTTGCGGCGCAGAATCTCTTGATCAGTGAGCTGTTACGCTATCTTTAAAGGGATGGCTGCTTCTAAGCCAACCTCCTGATTGTCTGTGAAATTCCACATCCTTAAGTGCACTTAGTATCGATTTAGGGACCTTAGCTGTAGATCTGGGCTGTTTCCCTTTTGACCACAGGACCTTCGCGCCCTGAGTCTGACTGCCGCATTGTTAATCTTTGGTATTCGGAGTTTGATAGGGTTAACGAGGTTTCCCCCTATTTAACCCAGCCAGTGCTCTACCCCCAAAGGGAACATGCGACGCTATACCTAAATATATTTCGGAGAGAACCAGCTATTACGAAGTTCGATTAGCTTTTCACTCCTTACCACAAGTCATCCCCGCGTTTTGCACGGCGCGTGGGTTCGGGCCTCCACGACCTGTTACAGTCGCTTCACCCTGCTCATGGCAAGCTCACTTCGTTTCGGGTCGTATGCATACAACGAACGCGCTATTCACACTCGGTTTCCCTATGCCTTCATACGTTGGTATTTAAGCAAGCTGTATACATACACTCGTTGGCTCATTCTTCAATAGGCACGCCGTCGAGGTCTAGGACCTCTTCGACTCCTTGTAGATGTATGGTTTCAGTTCTATTTCACTCCCCTCCCGGGGTTCTTTTCACCTTTCCCTCACGGTACTCTTCACTATCGGTCACAATGCGTATTTAGCCTTACCAGTTAGTTCTGGCAGATTCATCCAAGCTATTCGTGTCTTGGACTACTCAAGAACATCAACAAAAGAGACGTGTAATTTTCAAATACGGGACGCTCGCCCTCTATGGTATAGCATTCCAGCTATTTCTTTTAATCACACATTTTGTAACTCTTCTAGTAAACTACGTTGATGTCTTACAACCCCCTTTACATAAGTAAACGGTTTGGGCTTCTCTCTTTTCGCTCGCCGCTACTCGGAGAATAACTATTGTTCTTTTTTCCTTCAGGTACTGAGATGTTTCACTTCCCTGAGTCAGCTCTCTGCAAGTCTAGTGCAGAGTTACGAGGCTATACCTCGTCGGGTTTCCCCATTCGGAAATCTCCGGATCAAAGGTTGATTATCACCTCACCGAAGCTTATCGCAGATAGTCCACGTCCTTCATCGCCACATTGTGCCTAGGCATCCACCATACACCCTTACGTTCCCATTAGGAAACGTATAGAGATAATTCGAGTCTATACCGCTATAGACTCTTGATTCTTTCATTAGAAATAAAAACTTCTAATGAAAGACGTTTTGTTCATTTTCTGAACTGTCATATTGACTGTTCGGAAAAATGCAATGTAGTTATATAATATGTACTTGACAATGTTCATCGTGTCTACATGGTAGACAAAGCCGACAAAAAATAAAATAAAAAACCGCGATGTGCGGTAGACGTTGGAAGACCCCAATTATCCAGTCCGCACTAAATATTTCTTGGTTGTGAATTTGTATTCATGTCAGCGAGGTCTAGTATACACGAATAAATATGAGAGTCAAGAAAAAAAGTTACAAGCAACAAGTACCGAGACTCGAGTAATAAAAAAGCGACTAAAAGTCGCTTTTTTATTACTCTTTGCAAATTATTATTTGTTACTTGTCACTGATTATTCTTTTTTCTTTCCTATTCTCTTCAACACATCAGCTGCAGCTTCGCGACCGCCTAGACCAAACGCAAGCCCTCCTGCTAATGCAAGAGCTGCGATTACTCCTGTAAAGAGAATCTGCAAGAATTGCGGTGCAATGTTCAGTTGCGCGAGCGCTATTATAATTCCAAAGATCCAGATTGCCCATCGAGCTGCATGCCCAAGAAAATCTGCTGATGAAATATGCGCAGCTTTTGCTGATCCCGTAACAAGCTTATCAACGATATCAGCAAGTACTGATGCAATTAATAATACCAGAGCAGCAACAATTACATTAGGGATAAACACAAGCACTACTTCTTGTAAGAAGAAGTTAACTTGAGTTAATCCTACAATATCTAGAGATGCTAC
>Ga0136558_1001859_pt1 | contig 10414 bp, 10 predicted proteins | sample AntRauTorckE6833_FD_101391 | JGI IMG/M metagenome (GOLD analysis project Ga0136558, IMG submission 101391) | Saline lake microbial communities from Rauer Islands, Antarctica - Metagenome Torckler E6 #833 | ecosystem: Environmental > Aquatic > Non-marine Saline and Alkaline > Saline | place...
AAGCGAAAGCCTAGTGCTACAATTAACTAATGATAATCGCAGAAAATGTTAGTAAAGTTTACGGCAAGGGCGACGCGAGACTGGCGGCAGTTGACGATGTATCTCTGGCGATGCCCAGCGGCATCAAATTGGCGATAGTCGGCAAGAGCGGATCAGGTAAGTCCACATTGATGCATGTTTTAAGCGGGCTCGACTCTACGAGTTCGGGTACGATTACAATCGATGGCCGAGAACTTACGAAGTTAAAACCAAAAGAAATAGACCGTCTTCGGGGCGATGACATCGGTTTTATTTTTCAATCTTTCTTTGTAGAGGCAAATCAAACCTGCCTTCAGAATATTATGGCGCCACTGGAAATTGCGCGTACGCCGAAAGGAAAGCGCCGTGCACTCGTTGTAAAAGCGCTGGAGGCCGTAGGGCTGAAAGACAAAGCCGATGTGAACGCAGGTAACTTGTCTGGCGGCCAAAAACAACGACTGGCTATTGCGAGGGCCATCGTTAATAGTCCAAAAATTGTGTTTGCGGACGAGCCGACAGGTAACCTGGATAGTGCGACTGGCGAAATGGTAATAAAGCTGCTCTTTGATCTTAATAAGAAACTGGGAGTGACATTGCTTGTTGTGACGCATGACTTAGAGCTCGCTAAACGCTGTGACGCTCAAGTCCATATAAAAGACGGGAAAATCATTAAGACGATTGACCCTCACAAAAAATTGTTCAAAGCCGAGCGGGGTACATAAGCATGTACATAAGCGACCTCTTGAGACGATCATCGCGCAGTATCAAGGCCGCCAAGGCAAGAACGTTGCTGACCGCACTCGCAATTGCTGTTGGTGCTTTTTCACTGACACTGACGCTGGCTGCAAGCAACGGCACTCAAAACTTTATAGGACAGGTCATTCAGGATAACTTTAATCCGGCGGAGCTGATCGTTTCAAATGACGACCGAGTGCTTGGCGGGGAGAGCGATCTAAGCCAGCCGCTAGAGTACGACCCAAGTTTTGGCACCATTAGCTCACAAGCAGGCGCAGACGTTCAAGTGCGTCGGATTACAACGGAAGATATTGAGAGAATCGAACAAGTCGACAGGATAGAAAGCGTACGAAGAAACATCTCAGTCAATCTCCAGTACCTCACGCGAGACAACGAAAAAAAGTTTGTCGCCACAGTTGCGCCGTTTGACGAATATCGTAAGCCAGATTTGCTTGCGGGCGAGATTAGCCGCCCTCTAGGAGGCGATGAAATACTGTTGCCGGAAGCCTGGCTTGATAGCCTCGGCTTTGATTCGGCAGAAAAGGCGATTGGAGAGTCCGTGACACTTGTCCTTCGGCCAACAATACAGCAACAAGGTCAACTGTCTAATTCACGTAGCGAGAATTTTCAACTTGAGCTTCGAGAAAACGCCGGCAGTTCCGGTGAAGAGCTGACTGGGCCTACTTTCGACTATACAATTTCTGCAGTCCTAGAGAGCCAGAGTACAGCACAACCCGGGACAGAGCTATACTTGTTTATGAGTGACCAAGAGGCAGTTCGTCTTAACGAAATACAGACCGAAGGTACTGATGACTTTGGCCGCTTTATCTTCGTATACGCACAAGTCGAGGACGGCAAAGACAACTCGATCCTCATGGAGGCTCAAGAAGAATTACGTGACCTTGGCTACACCGTACAAAGCGTCCAGGACACACAAGATTTTCTAAACCAGATTATTTCAGTACTGCAGGGGATCGTTGTCGCGTTTGGTGCAATTGCCGTACTGGCATCAGTGTTTGGAATTATAAATACGATGTACATTAGTGTCCTTCAGCGAACTGGAGAAATAGGATTATTAAAAGCACTCGGCATGCACTCAAGGGACGTCGGCCGATTGTTTCGACTTGAGGCTGCATGGATTGGTTTTTTGGGTGGCATCATCGGCTCAGCTGGGGCAATCCTTACTGGTGTAGTGCTCAATCCGTGGATTAGCCAACAACTCGATCTTGGAGAGGGTAATTTTCTGCTACTATTTGAATGGACGCAAATTGCTGGGCTGATCGCCGTGCTTATTGCTATCTCAATAGTTGCCGGTTGGCTGCCATCAAGGAAGGCTGCCAAACTAGACCCAATTGAAGCACTTCGCACTGAATAGCTGTACCCAGGAAGAGACTTGTAGGCTAGCAACAGCAGCGCAGCTGGAATAAACCTACTCGATGCGCGCGTGTCGCACAAAGGTCTGAAAGATCCGTTTTATGTGGCAAAGACTATTCCGCGAGCTACTGTCTTGAGCGCCAAGACAGATTGGATGCTTCGCGATGGCAAATTTGTAAAGTTTAATACCGATGCTGCCCTGCGTATATCCAACGACAACCAGTTGTTAATACTCAACCAAGACATGTATGTGTTTAACCAAAGCCGGCTGAAGCAACTGTTTTCCTACGATGCAAAAGAAGCCAGCATTGCCGAAAAAAAGGTAGAAGAAATAACCAACAACTTCAACCTTAGTCTGCCGGACAACCTGACACTTCAGCATTTGGTCGCGGGCAAGAAAAGCACTATCAAAAAACTGCAGACTGTAGAACCTACGACCGTCAAACAACAAAATCTCATAGACCACGCCGAAGAACTAGACATAGACCTCATGACGAACGATTCAGGCGCCATCATTTTGATGGACAGCAATGATATGGATAAATTTGTGAATCTACTCAATGACGACTACGTAGAGTCCGGGCTAACCGGTCAGCGCTACGAAATAATCCGTAAGCGCCCCATTAAACCGTCCGAAGACGAAACCCTCGCTACACCTTAGCAGTGACGAGCGATAGCAAGAGCTGTAGGCTCTACATGATAATACGTATGACGTAGGTGTTGACTATTGTTATATTTTGTACTATGGTATATACATGGAGAAGTTTTTCCCAGAGAGGGAAGTACCAAAAAATACCATCTGGGAGGTTAACTCCGAGGTATGGAATACGTATGACGAAGAGATGCTAGCCGAATACGTTATAGCGTTGTTACAGGAGCAGGGTATTGATACGTCCAAAGTCATGTTTGCGGGGTTCGACGGAAAGAGTGGTGTCAATGACGCCGTATCAGAGCCAAGAGGGCATACATACGCTGTAACTATCATAGAATGGGATAATGAAATTCAGAGTGGATCTACTGGATACAACCCGATAACTGACCTCACGATGGCACAAACACCGTGTCTCAGTGTATACGATATGCCTCAGCTTAATGGCCGTGCGCAAGAACTGGCAGAACGCAGTGATCCGCGAACACCCGTGTTTCATAAATCGGGTGGTGACGTACAACAGGCACGTATCGGTACATTTGTTTTTAAAAAGTAACCGGGCTAGCTCTTTACTATTGCTTTAAAGGTCATAGCAACCTATCAAGATTTTTGATTTATGTAAGGTACTAAATCCAGAAGTCTACAGCCGTATTGAAATGGCAGCACAAGATATACTTCCACAATTAAAATCTGCTATTAACGACTCTCGAATACCTGTTGTGGCATGAATGTGAAAATTCTTATTCGTATTCGTGCACCGCTTTCGTATACTACGAGTAGTCCGTGTTGTTCTTCTGTAGAAAGTGGTGCTTGCATGATATAAGCACTTCTGGTTGGCTCGCCTGAAACCTAGTGGTTGACAGTCTAGTACACACAGCAGACTCCGCCTTAGCAAACGTTGTTGGGTTATACCTACAAATCCTTATACCCGTCGCAGGTCGGACACGGCACATGGGCGTGTTGTCGCGAAATAACAGCCCTTTTCGGCCCGAGTATGAAAACCAATCACGACTTTGTGTAACAATCACAACAGTATAGGACGCTATATGTGACTCGTGCTTAACCCCTGTAAACACAAGTGTGTTAAAAATTAATGCTTGACATGGATTTTTTAGCGTGTACGATTACCTTTGTGTCTTTTTTCCGTGAGAGAATGGAGTGACACAATTACTACCTTCGATCGTCCAGTGATCGTAACAATAGTAATTAACACGTAAACAGTAATAGGTGTAAGTAAATACAACAATTCTCGTCCCTTTATAATTAACTGGGGATGCTTTGTTTGGTGTGCGCACGTATTACTTGGGGCGTTCGATACGAGGTAGCAAAGAGGAGTACTAGAATGCGGAAACCCGCACCAATGTTGGGGTCGTTAATTATTGCGACATTTATTTTCGTGAACACGGGCCAATCTGCGAGTGCAGAGACAGGCCAACAGCAAACAGACAATAAAACGTTAACGGCTATTCGATCAAGGCTAGAGCCAAGCGAAGCCCAAAACAACGTACCAGAAAACATTATGCTGGTTCGAGCCGACGAGGCCGAAACAGTGAATGAGGACGACAAAGATGAGCCGGTTATTCACGCCGTAGCATCGGGAGAGTCTCTTTCTATAATCGCAAAAGAGCATGATACGACGTGGAAACGGATCTGGAACAAGAACGACAAGTTGGCCCACCCAGACATTATCCTGATCGGCAATAAGCTTGTTATTCCTGAAGTAGGCGAGAAACTAGAGGAACGAGCATTACCCGAACCAGTGGTTCAGCAGTCAGCTCAGCCTGTGGCCACGCCAGCACGGCAAACAGCACCACAGCGCAGAAGTATCGATACCACAGCCGCACCACGGCAACAGGCCCAGCGGGCTGCACCTGCACCACAGGCCGCACCACGTGGGTCGAGCAATGGCAACACCTATGCCCGCGGTTACTGTACCTGGTACGCTAAAAGCCGCCGCCCAAATATGCCGAACAACCTTGGTAACGCAAATACTTGGGCACAGCGTGCTCGAGCGCAAGGGATGAGTGTCAGCAGTACGCCACGAGTAGGAGCAATCGCCACGACGACCGGTGGCTCTCTTGGGCACGTTGCATACGTAGAGCGCGTCAACAACAACGGCACTGTCACTGTCAGCGAGATGAACTGGAAGGGCTTGTACGTTACAAGTACCCGCACCACATCAGCCAACGACTTTACCTACATAAACTAGGCTACGCTAAAAAGTCAGACAAAGAAAAAACCCGGGCACGTTGATGTGCTCGGGTTTTTTATACCCTAACATGTTGACAGAATAAGACCCTCGTTTTTTGCGCTGGTCTTTATGACTTCGTATGGCAATATAACACTTCTTAAAAAATTTACGCCGTAACGCTCATTTGTATAAAAGCTATTGCCACATTGCGAGACGCGTATGTTTTTTGCATACATTGTCTTTTCGCTCTACGCCGTAACGTGAGTTAATGCCATCTGTCGTCTCCGTTGTTTTTGATGTCCAGGAGCTCTCTGAACTCTTCGACATTCGGTGTACGGACAATTCTGTCAACATGTTAAGGTATTGATTCTATACACTCCGTTATACACCAAACAAAACAAAATGCAAGTGCTTATTTTTCTGCACATCTAGTTATCCTAGTCCATACGCACTGCCCGCTTAAAATTCTTCTCTGCTTCAGGGTCGGCATGCCGGACAATAGGGGCGTGCACCAGCACGTTTTTAGACCGTGACTTTCTGTCCGTATTTTTGATTGCCTCAGTAAAAAACTGCTCCATCAGCCATTCGCGCCCTGGGGCTGTATACCCATACACAATAATCCGCCAAAAATCCTCACCCCATTTCTCTACAGAATCTATGGTCGGTTTCTTCGTAATAAGCAATGTGCCAACAGGAATCGTGTCGATGATTCCCTGGACAAGTTTTCTACCGAGCTTCTCATTATTGACAAAAATATCTACGGCAATAGTCCGGGTACCACGCGGTGTCACCTTTACACCATGAATATGCTGGTTATGCAGCCAGATCACATCACCGCTAAGACTACGCAGTTTCGTAGAACGTAGCGTCGCACGCTCGACCACTCCACCAACATCCAAAAACGGTTCAACCCGTATATAGTCGCCCACGTTAAACCAACCCTCAGCAATCATCGAAGTACCGGTTGTTAAATCGCGTAGCATCACACCGACTGTCCCACCGGCAAAAACGATAAACAGCGCACCAGCACCAATCGCGGCTGTTGTGTTGGTTGCTGCTGGACTCAAATACCGCCACGCATAGTACGCGACGATAGCCACGGCGGTGGCACGGACAATGGCAATCGTGACACTTAGATACGTCTCAATACGGCGAAGCTTATACTGAAGCACTTCGTCGGTACTGTTGTCGCTTCTGGTCGCAATAACATGCGCGAGATGAATAATACCTTTTGCCAGATACCGGCTAAGCCAGTACGCAACGACGACAGATAAAAAAAGAATGAGTATGGACCGAAACGCATTTGGCTCCGATAAAAACGCATCTATTTCGTGCACTGATTCAGCTACAATTCGTTCTTCCATAGACACTCAATTCTAATTGATTGACAGTAGTAATGATAGTGTCCTATTGAAAACAATAAGATGAGCCGACTTTCGCTGTCACGTACCCCAAAAATGTCTTTTTTGTTGCGCTAAACATGCCTTCATCAAAACGCAAGCATGGTAGGATGGAGTTGACATGAAGATTCTATCGACACCTCACCGTGTGCACGTCGCCAAAACCTTTACCTGGCGTTTTATCGCATCGACGACTACGTTTTTACTCAGCTGGTTCTTTACCGGTAGCCTAGCTATTGGCGCAACTATCGGTGGCAGTGAAGCTATTATAAAAATGTTTTTTTATTATGCACATGAACGCGCCTGGTTTTCCTATGAGAACGCGCACAAGCTGAGGGGCTAACGCTTAATATGTTTCTGCGCAAACGCTCGGTGCACTACGGAGCTTTCGCACTGGCCGTGTTTGCGAGTGTACTGCTGGGAACGAACGCGGTAGCTACAAAAATAGCCGTGGAGACCATGGATCCGCTGTTTTTTACGGCCCTGAGACATGTTTTTATTGGCGTTCTTTTATTACTATTTGTTAAAGATTTCTCCTTTTTAAAAAGCAAAAGAATCATGTTCCATGTGCTTTTAAGCTCATCGCTTGGTCTTATTCTGATAAGTTTCTTTGTTTTGGGTGTTGAGCAATCGACTGCTATTAAAGCATCTGTATTGAGCCTAATCGTTCCAGTGTTGGTATATTTCTTTTCTATCACGCTTCTTCATGAACCAGTCATCAAACGGGTTATCATCGGCGGGGTTATCGCCATACTGGGAAGCTTAATGATTGTGGGTCTGCCGGCACTTATGGATCAATCGTTCAGTGTCGGAGACGTGTACCTTATGACTGCATATATCGCCCTGGCTCTGCTTACCATCCACACAAAGTACACGTACAAATGGCTCACGCCAAACCAAATTCTGAGTAGTAGAATTACTATTGCCGGTACAATTTTGTTGGTCTATGTCTTGCTCATAAACGGATTTAATGTAGCGGAAACGGGCGACACGCGAGCCTGGATATCAATGCTCTACAGCGTAGTGATATCAGGCGTCATCGGGGCAACGGTATATTACCGCGCGCTGTCGCGAATGCGAGCAGAAAATGTTGCACCGATATTCTACATTGATCCGTTGGTTGGGGTGTTTGCCGCATCCGTCATGCTTGGCGAAAGGCTGGATATGTATGCGATTATCGGATCGGTTATTATTTTAATCGGCGTCATGACATCTCACGCATTTTATGGGCGGTTAATGCATAAACTCCACGTACCGCACATTCCCCATGACACACTCCTGCATCGGCTTTTGCGTCGGCTCGGAACCCGATAATGCATATATCAGCCGCAAGCTCAAACCATTAATTCCTGAGGCGCTCGAGTACTGACTCAGCGATAACGCATTGTCTCATCAATGTCGGATGCAACGCAAATGCATCAGTGACTCCCTGCACCCATGGTTCGCCGGAACACATGCCCTGATTGCTGAAATACTTCAGCCAAAACAAAGCTGGGGCGTATGGCCTGCCTGTACCGCAAAACTAAACATTAGGTAAGGCTACGTTTTTTTGTCCACTCGATACAGGGTGAGCGGAAAACCAATACACGCAGCCTTCCGGAACAACAATCCGGAAGGCTGTTCTCATTTTCAAGACTTTGACTTCCTACCCCCGAATAAACAGAAAAATGATGTATAGCGCAAACGAACCTAGCAAAATAAGCGACTCGAACCGCTCCAATTTGTAATGACGCTTGCCGACTATCATGAAGACAAACAGCAACGCAGTCGCCACAATCGAGATTACAATATCAATATTTAGTGCAGGGTTGAAAACAATAGGACTAATCACCGAACTCAGACCGATAATCCAAAATACATTAAATATATTCGAGCCGATAATATTACCGACAGCTAAGTCTGTCTGTCCGCGTTTGGCGGCAACCGCAGATGTTGCAAGCTCCGGCAGGGACGTACCAATACCGACAATCGTAATACCGATAAGCGCTTCGGACAGACCGAATGCCATGGCAATAGAGACCGCATTATCGACCAACAGGTTGCCACCGATAACTAACCCAATGATGCTCCCTGCAATCATGAGTACAGCCTGATATACCGGAAGTGAAGCTGCCGGAACATCGCTGACTGTCTCCTGATATTCACGGTCACGTTTTGCGAGTCGCAAGACATACACCATGAATCCTGCTAAGCCAGTCAATAAAATGACCCCTTCGAGACGACTGATACTGAGTACTCCACCTGAAAAAAATGCAACGTTCCCAAACAATAACAGGAACGCAACGCCCAAAAACGCCACCGGCAACTCACGCCAAACAGTAGAACTCTTGACCACTATTGGAGAAATAAACGCCGTAATGCCAAGCACAAGCAAGATATTGGCTATGTTGCTGCCGACGATATTCCCAACGGCCAAATCAGATGCGCCACGTAGTGATGCCATAATATTAACCGTCATTTCAGGCAAAGACGTACCAAATGAGACAATCGTCAAACCAATCACCAGGCTGGATACGTTTAACTTCAGGGCAACGGAAGATGCACCTCGAACAATACCTTCTGCGCCAAGCAGAAGCACACCCATACCCAAGACAATCAATCCGATGTTTGCGACCATATATTGCTTACATAATATCAGCTGGCAGGCGTTTTTTAGGCCCTATTTTTTAGAAATGTGCATGTGTTTGATTGTTTCTCGCATAAAACGCATTGTACCCCAGGGCGGTCGTTTTGGCGCACGTGGCTAGAGACCAAAGGCCTTTTTGACTATCCCGTGCATCTTGCTGAGCCTGCAAAAACTCCGCTTGGTAGCGGTAAGGCGAGTCATACGTATACTCAACCGCGTATCCTTTAGCGACGAGATTTTCGTTTACATGCGTGCCGTCGGCCAAAAAAACGTATCGCAGTAACCGATCGTACCTGTCCCGATTTCCGGCCGTTGAGTCTGACTCTAACCGAACTGAACCATCACGCAGCACGTCCCGTAGGTATAGTGATGCTTCTTGACCAAAACACTCCAACTCGGTATAGGGCGTATCAACCTCTGGTGTGTCGATACCTATAAGACGAACGGTTTCAACCTTGTCGTCAATACGCACACTGATTGTGTCGCCATCATAAACCCATACGACTGGGTAGAGACGAATAGAGCCGGCTTCGCCACCACTATCAGCTCCGTTAGAGGACTCACTAGTTTCAGTAGTGTCCGTCGTTTGCGAGCGTACACTCATAAACCCAACAATGAGAGGAATCAAAATAAGCACAATAACGGCGATCCGTCGATACTTCCTCGGTAGTAACGGAGTATAGCGCCTGAGGGTCGTGGAGAGTTTCCGGGCGTCCCGTTTACGCAACTTCATTGTCGTCACCAGAGCCGAGTAGGTCTAGCTCAAGACCTTTAATCTTCGGCATGGAGCTGGAGTCTACCATCCCATGCATACTGCCGATAACTTGTGCAGTACTGCTCAACAGTTTTTTGGCATGCGCCTCGCGCTTGGCCCATATACGATCAAAGGCGGATTTTTCCTTGGTTATATCGATAATCATTTCGTTATAAACCTCTACCATGGCTTCAATTTGATGCACAAACTCATGGCTGGTCACGAAACTATACAGTGCATCTGCGCTGGTGTCTCGATGTTTGGCGATGGCTTTTTCGCGCCCCACATCAAGCAAACTTTTGCGCAGAAGACTTGCCAGAATCAGTGCCGACCCCGGCTTTGCGACGTAAATACCGTTGTGGAAGAGTATCTCGGCGTGCGTGTTTTTTGGCATTGCCTCGGTAATGATGACGGGGATGTTGGCTTTTGTAGCCCGCAGGTCATCCTTTAGTTTCTCAACCCAACCCTCAGTCCAATTCTTCGTGCGTTTAATCTCCCACAATATGACGCCGCACTCGGTGCCGCGCGGGCTTTTAACGACATGCTTTACATCAGCACCTTTTACTCCTTTGTCTACCGGCTGTACATCGTCATCTGCGAACTCTTTTTGGAGCGCTTCCTCTAAGTCAAGTTCTAGAATTTCTCCCTGCATCTGCTGAGAACCCTG
>Ga0136558_1001861_pt1 | contig 10411 bp, 11 predicted proteins | sample AntRauTorckE6833_FD_101391 | JGI IMG/M metagenome (GOLD analysis project Ga0136558, IMG submission 101391) | Saline lake microbial communities from Rauer Islands, Antarctica - Metagenome Torckler E6 #833 | ecosystem: Environmental > Aquatic > Non-marine Saline and Alkaline > Saline | place...
AACAGCTTTGGAGAAAAAATTAAAATCGATTAAATTTAATTGATACCTAAGTCGACCTTACTAATCAGGGTCGCCATATCTGAAGAATCGTGGTATAATCAAGTCAACACATGTACAACTACGTTCTAACCGAATCTGAAGGTATAACTGTTTATATCAACCTTATAAATTCTCCCGCAGGGTACGGGATTAGTCGCCAGCCGCAATTAATCAACCTTATAAAAGAGATAGTCCCTACTATCAATCTTAAATCCGACAAACTTATAGTAGAGAAAGATATGGGCCGACTAATAGGCAACACCGATATAATTGAAACATCAGAAAAAGATAACATTTATTACGCTCTGCCAAACAAAAAGAAAGTATTCTCAAGATTTGCCAAAAACCGCTACCCTAAACCAAGCCGCAAAATAACGCTAGTCCTGAAAAAAGACGATGATAAAAATTACGAAGTATATGATGCTTGGATTGGGCCTAATCGACCGGCATTCCCGGGGAGTGATGACGAGTCCAACAAAAGCCGATCTTATTGGGATAATCATGCACTCGTAGAAGACGCTCAGAAGATACAATCTAAAACTATTACAAAAGATTGTCCCTATTAAAGTCCGAGTTCGACATATATATGTCGAACTCTTTAAAGAAGAGAAACCCGAGTAGGTTTTCCCTTCTTTAGACTTCATTCAGCCCCATTGATGGGCCTGAACTCCGTGATTCATCCCATCCAATGATGCTGTTTTTACCGGCAAAGCCGATAAAAACAGCAATAGTCATATTGAATTGATGCTATTAAAGAGCTTTTCGACTGCTGACCTTAACCGGCTGATTCTGGATTTGCTTAAAATTATGTTTTGTGCTAAAGTTTAATGAATTGTTTTAGATGAATCCGGACGCTTATTTTTATTGATTCGATGTTCATTAATGACAATCGATAAAATAACCAATAAGTAAGGATTCATTTTTTTATGTCTAATTTTAAATATAAATCAGTTCACGCTCCTAGGCGCAAAAGGTATAACAGCGCGCCCCGCAGAAATAGAAAATCTACCATAAACCCAGCACTGTTTGTAAAAGAAGCAAAGTCTGCGCGACAAACCGAGTATGTCGCAGAGAATACTTTTTCTCAGTTTGCAATGAATGATTTGTTGAAACTAAATGTAGCATTTATGGGTTTTGAAACACCTATGCCCATTCAAGACAAATCGATACCTCACGGCCTAGCTGGGCGCGACGTAGTCGGCGTTGCCAATACTGGCACCGGAAAAACCATTGCCTTTGCTTTGCCAGTCATTGATAAATTGATATCAAACTCTGGCTCCAAGGCATTAATCATGGCGCCAACCCGAGAATTAGCCGAACAGATAATAGATGAATTTCTTAAACTGTCAAAAGATAGCAGAATAAACAGCGCGCTGCTTATTGGCGGCAAGCCGATGTATAAACAGGAGAGGGCTTTGGCGCGCAAGCCGCGTATTGTAATCGGAACTCCAGGAAGAATTAAAGATCACATTAAACGTGGCAATCTAAATCTTGGACAGTTTGATCTTGCGGTTTTAGATGAAGTAGACCGAATGCTGGACATGGGCTTTATCAATGATATTCGCAGTATTCTAGATAGGACCTCAACCATCAAGCAGTCTTTCTTTTTCTCGGCCACAGTTGATCATAAAGTAAAAAGTATTATCAACGATTTTTCGAAAGACCCAATCTACGTAGAAGTAAAATCTAGTGATAGCAGCGACAATGTCGTCCAAGACATTGTCTCCTACAGTGACAGGCGGGATAAAATGGATAAGCTTCACGACTTGCTAAATGATAGTAACGTAGAGAAAACTCTAGTGTTTGAAGAAACCAAACGCAATGTAGACCGTTTACATAAAGAACTTCAAGAACGAGGATTTAGTGTAGAGCTAATGCACGGCGGCAAGTCTCAGGGCCAGCGAAAACGAGCTCTGCAAAGGTTCAAAGACAGTAATGTTAACGTTTTGATTGCTACGGACGTAGCTGCCAGGGGTATTGATGTTGAGGGTATAACTCACGTAGTAAATTACTCAACCCCGAATTCATATGATGACTATATCCATAGAATTGGCAGGGCGGGTCGTGCCGGCAGGACTGGCAACGCTCTGACTTTCGTTGAAAAATAATAGGCTGTTCGTACTCAATTAAATTTTAAATAAATAACTATGGACGAGCAGGTTTTGAAATCTGGCAAAGTTATTTGGGATTGGCTTCCAATTCAAGATGAGATAAAACCTTCCGGGATGATATATGGTTTAGGAAGTTTGTCTATGGAGATTCCTGCTGAGATGTTTAAGCTTTTTAAGGAAAAGTATGCCTCTCTAATTCTGGTTTCTGGAGAGTGGGGCAGACTAGCAAAAAACCAAACAATGGCCGAGGCTGATATATTCGCGAATGAGTTAATTAAGCTTGGTGTCCCAAGTGATTCTATTTTGGCAGAAAACCAATCCTCTAATACTGGCCAGAACATAGAGCGCTCTAAAAGAATACTCAAAAAAGCAGGTTATAAGTTGAATGACGCTATCGCGGTTACTACGCCGTGGCTATCAAGGAGACAAAAAGCTTCGTTAGAAAAGCAGTGGACATCTATTTCATGGGCAATTCATACCCCTAAGCCAATTAATTATGAAGATCGAATAGCTAGTACCAACAGTGATGAATTTTTAAATCTTATCGTGGGAGAGATTGAGCGACTAAAGAAATACCCGAGCAAAGGATTCACTAAATATGTAGAAATTCCGAAAAGTGTGCTGGATGCTCAAGAGATTCTTATAAATTCTGGCTACACTAAACAAATGCCATCTGTTGAATAGGATATTACTGCTTACTCTAACTTAACTTTATATTAGTTGATAACCTAAAATCTCAGTATGCTGATATCTCACTTGAAGTAGGCCAAGGATTAAACTTGCAACCCTGCAGGCTAATCGATTGTTGCTGCATTACTGGGGCTGGCTGTCCGCTTCCCGTGCAGTAGCGATGGCCAAAACCAAGCCAGTGTCCAACTTCATGGTTAAGAACCATATGCTGATAATCCCTCAGGCTTCCGCCAGCGTTATTCCAGCTTGGCGTTGCGCTGTTCCAGCGATTGTCATTTATGATGGCGTATCTGCCGACTCGGCAGCTGTAATATGAATCGCAAACCGGTGAGGCATTTGCTACTTTGGCTGGTTCAGATAAAACAATCGTAAAGCTACCTCCGCTGCTAACTTGTACGAACTTTATCCCAGCCTTTGACCAGCCACGACTATCTGACAATGTCCGAGATACCAAAGATTTAAATGAGCTGAAACTACTTTTTACACTACCCCAAGTCGTAAAGTCGTAGGTAATTGTTTTTGATTTTGGCTGGTCATTTACGGTTCTTGTGATTTTATTGAATGCAATTGTTTTGAATTTCATTCTGCCGGTATGAGTTTGCTCAGATTTGAGCCTCGAAATAAACATCTTGGTAAGTTCATCTAGATTTATGGGAGAGTTGCCATCCACCCCTTTGGTTGTTACTTTCGACTTTCTGCCGCTTAGATATTTGGAAGTTATTTGATGGATCGGCTTAGCGGAGGCTTTTCGCGCAACACTATTAATATATTTTTTTACAGCCGAATTATTTATCGCGAGTTCTTTTTTATTATCAGCTACCTTTACCCTAAACCACTTGGACTTTATTCTTTGGTTAGGGGAGTATGTTTTGCCGCGAGCCTCTATGACATGCGATTTATTAACCCTACTAATAATATCGTCATTGAAATGTTCGATATCCACAACACGGACTTTGGGTTCAATTTTTCCAGTCTCAAGCCTGTAAGTAAACGAGCTGATTTTATTCAAAAAATGTTGATTTAATGATTTGGCTAACTTTTGTGTGTCAATTCCAAATCCACTTTTTGACTTATTTATCACTACTTGATTTTTGCCTACGTAAAAGTTGGCATTGATTGGTTTTTTGAAATTATTATTGTCAAAAACTTTCAGCACAGAGTCTAGTCTATTGTTATCAGTGGCATTCAATGGCAATTGATAATTTTCTTTAATGAACCATGGCCGAAGAATGTCGCTAGGCTCATGATTCTCTACAATTGATTCAATCTTTTCAAGATTGATAGACATGCCAACCTGTCTTGGATTGACTTTAATGGCCTGCTTTTTAAACTGCAAATTTATAGTAGACTGATCAAATTTATTGTTCAGTTTATTAACAATTACGACTACTGTTTTATCACCCGAGCTTACCCCGCCAATATAGACATTCGGGTAGGATTTATTTTGATAGGAAATATACTTAGCATAAACTCCGTTATGAAGAAAATGCCCGCAAAGAATAAGTACGAATAAGAATATGAAAACATTCCTGGGCTTAGTGACAATTGATTTGATTTTGGATAGAAATTTTTGTAGCTTCATGACCTAAATTGTTAACTATATATTTTTAATTTCATGGGATTGATAAATGCATAAATGCTGTTATGGTTGCCTGAAAAATGTTAGGAGCTTCATAGAATGTATATTTAATAAAGTTTACTATTCCCTTACTAATTCGTTAGGATGAATATATGGGAAAGTTTTTTGCGTTCACTTTACTATTTGGAATTATATCATTTGGGAATTTATCAACCGCACATTCTCCTGATGTGGCGGCTGCTGAAGATACGTCTGTGCATCAAGAGTTTTTGACCAGCAGCGTTAACGGGATAATGATACCCAATGATGTATTGTCTGAGGTTCAACTAGAATATCAGGGCTTTGCGGTAGTTGAGGCCAAGCAAGTATATCGAGACGGCAAGCAGGCCTACCAGCTAAAAGTAGGTAGAGATATTTATGATAGTGAAAAAAGCTTCTACTTGTTTTATGCAAAAGATTGGAAGTTCATAAAAAAAGAAAAAATAATTTATTACCAGCCCAACTATTCCGAGAGAGAATTAAAAGAAGAAATTCAAGATATAGAAGAAAGTTATGAAGAAATTGAAGAAAATCTACGAGCCGAATTTGAGAGGATCGAGTCCGAAATGTCAGACTCGTTTCAGGATGTAGATCCAAGCACAGTAAGAGATAGACGAAACCGCAATGACAATACTCGAAGCAGAAGAGGTCAAGCTCAGCAACCAGGTTTCGAATTCGAAGACATAGAAAACCCCGAAGATTTTTAGCACTGATAATCGCCTATATCTTAAAAGCGTCCTCTCAATTAAATCGGCTAGATAATATTTCTATCGCGGTATCACGGTCTAAGCACTTAGTAAAATTTTGGTTTGGCAAACGCGCAATATTGAGTTGCGTTAATCACCTTACACATTTTTATTTACAATACGACGTCGGTATCTGCACACAGCGAACCCAAAAATTGTTATTAGCCGCACTGAAAATGTATGAAAGTTAATAAAGTAAACATTAGCAAAATATTATAGATGTAATTTTTACTTACATTGAAAATCATTGTCAATAATACTTAACTAAGTTCAACAAAAATCGAAACAACAGATATGAAATATAAATAATATATTAAACTACTCAAATAAATTCGTTAACTTTATCCACTGAACTATTACTATGATGAGATTTTTTTGTTGCATAATATTAATTAACTTGTATTCTGGTTACATGGCCCTTGGGAGGTCAGGAATTATAAATAACTAGGAGGAGTAGTATGAACCAAACAAACCAACATCAAATTGTGCTTTCACCTGCGCATCTAATCACTATTGTAGTAGCAATGGCTGGACTTATGATGCTTACGGTACTTATGACAACAAACATGGTAATAAACTCACAGACAGTGTCTGCGGAAGATCAAAGACCTGCCGGAAGCGTAGCTTCTAGCACAGTCGAAGGCTGCAACGCCGGAGGCGGACGACATGAATCAGGCAACCAAAACTCAGGACGTGATTACGGTCAAGTTCTTGGACTAAGCACTGTAAATGGCCACGGTGTACACACTAAAGCTGCTTCTTACAAGCACTTGTTCAAGCCAGCTCAAAAACACCACGCTAAACAGTCCAATCACAAAATGATGAAGCGTGTTGTTAACCGATACAACAAAACTGTTAAGAACAGCTACAACAAAACTTCTTACGAAGAAACTACTAACAACCACATCAAAGATAGCGTAGTTAACCAAACTGAAGTTAACGCTGGCGACAACTCTTCTGTAAATGTTCAAAGCATTGCCGCAGATCACAGCTTAGTCTTCGCAGAACAAAACAACGACACAACAATTGAAGACAACGACACAACTGAAATTGACATTGACAACAGCACAAACGACAGCAACAACTCTGAAGTTAACACTGAAGTCAAAGACAGCTACAACAAAGAGAAGAAAGTTGAAAACAACGACAGCTTTAACACTAAGAAGGTTAATCTGGATGTCGAACTAGAAGTAGACGAAAGCTTCAACCATCTCGGTGGCGGAGCTTACTAAAGGTAGATCACTAAAAGAAAATAAATAAATTTTCTACGGAAACACCCGGTTCTACTAGCCGGGTGTTTGTCGTATCTATTGAAAATCACGCTCCATGTTGTACAATTAAGTAGTTGCTTAAACTATTAAACATGACTATAAAAAGAATATACACAAATAAATTGGCCATTGCTACTTTACTAAGTTTGACAGTAGGCTTAGTAATTCTTGGATTGTTAAATATATACGATAAAGGTCAGGCAGAAAAGAATGCTGATTTTATAAACAATAACTCAAGTCTTAAGCAAATAAATCCAGACGATTCAAATCAACCAAACAGTGACAATCAATTGATAATAGGCAACAAAAACGCACCGGTGACAATGATTGAATATGCTGATTATAAATGCCCAACGTGCGGCGAGCTACATCAAGGTGCCTATAAAAAACTCAGAGAAGAATACATTGATACGGGGCAGGTAAATATAGTGTTTAGACCATATCCGGTATACGCGGAAGACGGAGCGCGCGCCCTTCAAGGATCTTACTGCGCCAAAGAACAAGTTAAATTCACAGTGTTTCATGACGCGGTTTTTAATTACATGTGGGATAACCATTTCACGCATGGTGATTATCAAAAGGCAATCGACACTGTTTTGACCGATTCGGTCATGAAAGGAATTTTAAAGAAGATCGATATCGATTACGATTTATACGATCAATGCCTAAAGAGTAAAAAATATGAAGAAGCTTATTTAGATGATATCTATTTGGCTGCACCGGATGACATTCGAGGCACGCCGAGTTTCGTCATCGCCGGGCAAACCGTGGTTGGCGTGCAGCCATATGAGGTTTACAAAAAATTAATAGAAATTGAACTAAGGTGAGTTCAAAATTAAAAATACCTCTTAAGTCAAAAGTCAGAGTTATTTTAAAATCCATCCTGACTTTATTATCAAAACCTACATATATTGTATTGATGGTTATATCAATGATAAGTATGGCAGGTTTAATAATTTGGTCTTTGAACCTGGAGCTAATAGCTTATATTATTTTTGACACGCCACTAACCATTTTTGAGAAGCTCGAGTTTTTCGCGTATGGTTATCAAAGTCTTTTCACTAGCTATGATAGTTTTTTATCTCTAGGCATTATTATTTTCAGCTTTCTGTTCGGAATAAATATTGGAATGCTAGCTTATGTTATTAGAAGGCAAGGACTAAAATCAATTCCCAAAAAAAGTGGCGGCAGCGGTTTTATGTTCGCGATTCTAGGCGGTGGCTGTGTGGCTTGTGGGACATCCTTACTTGCTCCCGTTCTAGCGACTGTAGGTGCGACTTCTGTCCCGTTACTTAGAGGTATCGGAGCTATATTCACCTGGGCAGGAAGTGTCTTGATAGTATATTCGATTTATCAGTTGAGCTTGCTTGTTGCAAGTTCTAATTTTAAAGATTCAAACAACAAGCAAAACGATAATGGAAAAAAGAGTTTAATCAATGAATAGCAAAATCATTTGGATGCTACTTGCACCAGCAGTTTTGTTAATTGGATTTTTTGTCTTATCGGAACCTTCGAACTCTACTAAATCTCTAGATAGTCGCAACGACGAGGCAAAAACTTCAGAAGACGTTGGCCAGGAATTGATAATCGGTGAAACCAGTGCCAGGGCTGTGATCGTAGAATATGCTGATTTTAAATGCCCCTCATGTGGTGCCTTCCATCAAGAGGCGGGCAGGGAACTCCGAGCAAACTATGTTCAGGAAAATAAGCTGAAGATAGTTTTCAGGCCAATGAATGTAATTGGTCCGGATTCTGGCAGGGCTGCTGTTGGAGCGTATTGCGCAACGGATCAAAGCAAATTTGTTGAATATCATGACGCAGTGTTCGATTTTATGTGGGAAAATTATTACAAAGCTCAAAACTATCAAGCGGAATTCGAAGATGTTCTAACAGAAAGCGTGCTTTCGGATATTTCGAGGGGTATAGAATTAGATGTAGCATCTTTTAAAAATTGTCTCAATGACGATTCCAAATTAGCACAGGTAAATTCAAACGAAGTATCCGCCCAGAATGCTGGAGTTCGCGGCACGCCATCATTTGTAGTGAATGGGGAAGTTATTGCCGGACCTCAACCATATCAAGTTTTTAAATCTTTGGTTGATCTCCAGTTATAGTAAGTATTCTGTAATTAAAGAAAGCTTGAATTAAAGCATTTCGTTCGAAGATTCTAGCCTTTTATCTCGTATAGCGCGACAATAAACATACTCTCTGCCCAGCCAAGCGGTGAATTCTCATTCGGCTTTTCGGATTGAGAATAGTATAGTTCTGGTACTTCTCCGGTTGGAGTGACCGTGTTCTTGGCTTTTTCAAGGTATTCTAAAGCGGTTTGATGATTGCCAAGTTTTTCGTGGACTATTGCCAGCCAAGAAAGTCCAAAGGTCCACTCGGCCTCTTCGGAATATCCGTCGGGGTTTTTATTGTAGTATTTATCGAATTTATATCTGATTAAGCCTTTATCTCGCTCTAAATGGTATTCCAGGTTTTCAATAATCTGAAGAGCCGTATCTTTATCGACAATAGAATAGGGGTAGATTAATGAAACTAGAGCGAGGTCAACAAATTTTGATTCTGACTCTCTTGGCAATAATTTATAGAGAGACTCCATACCCTTGTCAATAGATTCCTGCGAGACTACTTTGCCGCCAACTTCTTGCCATTTTTTTAGTGCCGCAACGACGGCTCCAATCGAGCTGGCATGTACTTCTTCGTTTTCTTCCCACATGCCAGAGTCACTGTCGTGCCAATATTCTACATTGCAAATGTAATCAATCAGTGCCTGAACCGTCTTATGATCTTCTTTGTTCCTAAGCATTCCATGGCCTTTTGCTTCAAAATCAGCCAACTTAAACAGAACAGCTCCCACGGCATCGTGCTGCTTGTTGCCCCATGATTCCCAAAATTCATCCAAAGTATCCGGGTGATATCTGGCATGAATGAATTGCCAGCTTTCGAAAGGTTTATTGGTTACGGCCCAATTTATCTTATCAATGTGCTTGTCGAATATATCTAACAGGGCGTGATAGGTCCTGGCAACCGTGTCCCACTCGTTTGCGTATTCGAAAGCTAGTGCTTCATATACATTGTCTCTTAACCAAGCTTTATCATATCCGGTGCCTACTTGGTGAGACGACGCCCTAAACAAGCCCGAAGGAGCAATTAGTTGCCTTAGATTTTCCAAATGTTTTTTTATTAATGCTTCATGCATATTTAGTTACCGTTATGGCTATGATCGTATTCATCGTAAATTTGTCTATCGTGCAGGAAAGCAAGCAGGCTATTAAGGATTGGCTCTGAATTTTGGCCGTTATGAAGTTCGGCTCTAATCTCAGCGGCTTTGGCTTCATGCTTCATTAGTTCAGCCGCGGCCTCCAGATGTTCTTTGATTGTAGGATTCTCGGTGCTCTCAGCTCTGAGGGCTATAGCTTTTTGAGCAGCTTGGGCTTCGGCGATTGGCTGGCTACAGCGAGAGCAAACATCATATTCACCGATTTTTAATATGTGGCCGCTATAGTCATATTGCTCGGCTGCAGGTAATCGACCTAGAATATCTTCAACGATCTTACTTGCTTCTTCCGCGGCGTTGTTTATTTCTTTTTCTTCTGTGTTTTTTGGCAGGCTAGAGTCTGCAATCATGAAAAAATTATAGCACAAGCGATACTAGAAATTAACTTACGTTTACTTTATTGAACAACTAGGAGTTACTATCAGTACTAGCTGATGACTTAGATTTCATTACTTTGGTTACTAAATCCTCAATTGCGCTGTCGAAAAGGGAAGCTTTTACAGCGTATCCTTCGATATTATATTCACGTAGTCCAGATGGAGCATCAACCTCATTGAGGTTAGAGATAATAAACACTCTTATGTCTTTACCCCAGTCATTCGCACGCATAGTTTTAAGTATTTGATCTCCTGCAATTTTGGGAACCATTAAAT
>Ga0136558_1001866_pt1 | contig 10400 bp, 9 predicted proteins | sample AntRauTorckE6833_FD_101391 | JGI IMG/M metagenome (GOLD analysis project Ga0136558, IMG submission 101391) | Saline lake microbial communities from Rauer Islands, Antarctica - Metagenome Torckler E6 #833 | ecosystem: Environmental > Aquatic > Non-marine Saline and Alkaline > Saline | place...
ACCTACCGAGGGTTCGAATCCCTCTCTCTCCGCCAACACCCCTGCCCAGCTTGTCTGGGCAGGGGTGTTGGCGTTCATAGTGGGCCAAAAACCCTGATTCGCTTTGCGAAACGGGTTTGACTGCCCATTTTTGCATGATCAAAAACTTCATTTTAACCGCATAGCAAAATCCGCAAAGACAGAGCAACGCTATCAATCCCTCTCCCTCCGCCAACACCCCAGATGTTATTTAAAAAGTGACCTATAATGAGTATGGGCCTAAGACTCTTGCATCATGTATGTCTTAATCACGTGCTATTATCTGATTGGAATATGCCTGATTAGCCATGGTGTTGCTGCAATTGCCAAAAAGAGCTTTTTTGGAAAATTTAATGCCAAAATTTCTGCCACAAACCGACCCTATCATTTCTATTCAGTGGTCGTTATCCACATTAGCGCAGGTGCCGCACTTTTTTACCTAGCCACGGTCATCTTGATCCGCGCCTTGGATAACCCCTCCCCTTAATCAGGAAATACAATCGCCCGATTCCCATCAATGATGGTCCTGTCATGAACGTGAAAACGAATCCCCTTCGCGATCGCCACCCGCTCACAATGCCGGCCCAACCGAACTAGATCCGTCGGCCCATGATAGTGATAAACCCGTTCAACCTCCTGCTCAATAATTGGCCCAGCATCCAACTCAGCAGTGACATAGTGACAAGTCGCCCCAATCAATTTCACCCCACGCTCATACGCCTGCTGATAAGGACTCGCCCCCGCAAAGGCAGGTAAAAAGCTGTGATGAATATTGATCACTCGCCCAGCATAATCCTGACAAAAATCATCCGGTAAAATTTGCATAAATCGCGCCAAAACAATCAATTCCACTTTCTGCTCAGCCAATAGTTCGCGAATCTTTTCAAACCCCGCAGCTTTCTGATCCCCATCCATTGCAACCTCATAAAATGGGATGCTGGCCCTGTCCGCTGCCTCTTTGCAATTCGGCCGATTCCCAATAATTGACGTGATCTCAATCGGCAACTCCCCCATCTCAGCTCGCCACAAAATTTCATTCAAACAATGATCGGTCTTGGTCACCAACAATGCCGTCCGCATCCGATATGGCAAACGCCGGAAATGCCAATCGGCGCGTAAGCCCCCCCCCAACTCTGTAAACCCCTCAATGAATTCCTCAACGCTGATGCTCAAATCCGTAGTCACGATCTCCAAGCGAGCGAAAAACTTGCCGTTCAACTGATCCGAGAACTGATTGAACTCGACCATGTTGCCCTGATACTGAGCAACGTAATTGGCCACCTTGGCTACAATCCCCGGTTGATCGGGACAACTGAGCTTTAAAATGAGTCCTTGGCGTGACATGCCATAAAACTGATGGATCCACACATCGGCGTCAATCCCAGCTAAACAAAGAAACGATCAACCCCGTGCAAATGCCATTTCACGCGCAGCATCAAATGGTGAAAACCAACCCGCATAGTCCAAACTGTCTGCCTGCTGGCGCGAATTCCTTAGCGGCGACTTGGCAGCTCGTGCATCAACACCACCAGCCAATTGCATGACGCAGGCGTCATCAACAAAACCAATATCTGCAGAATCAATGACAGCCGCTGGTGTGAAATCGGCGACCGGTAATGGAGAAACGTTGAGCTGAGTCATAACAACAAGTGGTTAAATCGATGTCCCAATGCCAAATTAGTTAAGATATGTCAAATATTAATCGGCTTTAAGCATACCCACAAAAAAGCCGCCTGCGCTTTCACGCAGGCGGCTTGGAGTAATTGTTTGAAGAAATCAGGCTCAGTCAGCAGGCGTTTCGGCCGGTGCTTCATCAGCTTCTTTCTTAGCCTTTTTCTTGGCAGCCTTCTTTTTTGCCTTTGGCTTCTCTTCTTCTTCAGCGGGCACATCGACCACAGCTTCCGATGCGGCTTCAATGTCGAGCTCGTCTTCGTCTTCTTCCACACGATCCACCCATTCAATGAGTGCCATCGGTGCGGAGTCACTCATGCGAGCGCCCAACTTAGTGATGCGGCAGTAACCACCCTGGCGATCTTTCGATGCCGGAGCAATTTCGCTGAAAAGCTTCTGCACTTTGTCCTTCTGATGAAGGAATGCAATCGCTTGACGGCGGGAATGAAGGTCGTCGCGCTTGCCAAGGGTGACCAATTTCTCTGCCACAGGACGAAGCGCCTTCGCTTTGCCCAATGTGGTTTTGATTTGGCCGTGCTCGATCAAGCTGCACGCCAGGTTTGAGAGCAATGCCTTACGGTGTGAGGCGTTGCGTTTAAGTTTTGCAGTTTTGCTACGATGTCTCATCGGATGCTTCCTTTAATAAATTAGTGTGATTATTCGTCGAGGTTCTGAGCGATCAGATCGGCAAGTCCGACTGGTGCTTCGTCTTCTACTCCAAGGCGTGGGCCGTGTGTGGCTGCCGTTGGACCAGTGAGGAGCGAAGGCTCGAAGGACATACCAAGTCCAAGACCAAGCTCGACCAGCTTGTCCTTGATCTCATTAAGCGACTTCTTACCGAAGTTGCGGTATTTGAGCATTTCTGCTTCTGACTTCATCGCGAGTTGTCCCACGGTGGTGATGTTTGCGTTGTTCAGGCAGTTTGCAGCACGAACAGAAAGCTCGATCTCGTTGACCGACATGTTGAGAAGCTTCTTAAGTGCAGCATTCTCTTCGCTGGACTCAGCAGGAGCTTCTTCGAAGTCCACGGCGTTCTCGTCGTAGTTGACGAAGACGTCGAGGTGATGACGAAGAATGACAGATGATTGCAGCAACGCATCTTGCGGTGTGATGCGGCCATCAGTCCAAATTTCGAGAACCACTTTGTCATAGTCAGTCATTTGACCAACACGAGTGGTTTCAACTGCGTATTTAACGCGAGTTACAGGGGAAAAGATCGAGTCGATCGCAATAACGCCAATCGGCTGGTCCTTGCGCTTGTTTTCGTCACCAGTGAAGAAACCACGGCCAACGCGAACTTCGAACTCACAGTCGAACTTCACCTTCTTATCAAGGGTGCAGATCACTTGGTCCTTATTAACAACGCTGTAAATATTGTCCTCATCAATGTCACCCGCGGTGATTACACCTTCTTTTTCAACCTTAATGGTCAAAATCCGAGGCTCTTTATCGTGGTGGTTGAATTTGACCTTCTTGAGGTTGAGCACGATGTCGGTAACATCTTCCACAACGCCTGGAAGGCTTGAGAATTCGTGCTGAACACCTGCGATACGAACGGAGGTGATGGATGCGCCTTCTAGCGAGGAGAGAAGAACGCGGCGAAGGGAGTTACCAATGGTATGGCCGTAACCGCGCTCAAATGGCTCGGCTACAAACTTTGCATAGAAATCAGTGGCGGTATCCTCGTCACGGACGAGGCGGTTCGGGAGCTCAAAACGAGCTAATTTTACTTCTGACATGTTATTTTGGGGTTGCCGGGTTTCCCTCCAACGGGCTGTGATACTGGATTTACCAGCGATTCGGAGGACCTACGGCGTGCTATGGAATGCCCGCGGACGGCGACTAAATGCTGGCTTGAGCCTCTTGCAAAGCATTATTTTGGCTAATTTCACCCTTCGCGCCCAATCAGCCATAAGCACAGCCTCTAGTAGGCTTACCAAAAAAAATTCGGATCATCTGAAAAAATCGCTAGATTTTCTAGCAGACTGGGTGCATTAGTGTTCGAACCCAACCCCTAACAATATGAAATCTAAGAAAAATCTAACTCGATTCACCTACGAGACCGCAGCATTTGAAGGATGGCGCCTATGCATCAGCCGTGCTGGCACAACCTTTACACGCTACTTCCCTGACAAGAAGTTTGGTGGCCCACGCAAATCGCTCAAGGCTGCTGAAAAAGCACTCAAAGAATTGAAAGCGCTGATCGAAGGCGCACGCCGCACTAATGGCAAACTAACCGCCACCACGACCCGCAAAGCTGAGAAGCTTCTCAACGACGCCGTCAAGTAATTGACCGAGCGCACATCCCCCCACTTCCTGAATGACCACAGCGGAATCTCCGCCAATGTCGAAGGAAACTCCACCCGTCATCCACTGGGTTCGTAAAGATCTCCGGATCTCCGACAACTCAGCACTGATGGCGGCCTCTAACTCAGGTGCACCGGTGATCCCGGTGTATTTCCTGAGTTGTTGGCATGGGGCCCATGATTGGACCGGCCCCAAAAGGCAGCACTTCCTGTGCGCTTGTCTTAAATCCCTGTCCAAAAATCTCGAAACCATCGGTGGCCGATTGATCATTCGCCACCAGCCTACACTCGAAGGCCTCGAGAAATTGATCACGGACACTGGAGCATCGGCCGTTCATTACAATATGGACCCCGATCCATTCGGCAAAGACACCGAAACCAAACTCGAAGAACTCTGCGGCAAGCTCGGCGTAGAATGCCACAGTCACCAAGACGCGGCGCTGCATGGCCCCAATGAAGTTCTCACCCAGTCGGACACCCCTTACCGCGTTTACACCCCCTACAGCAAGAATTGGCTCTCGCTCGAAAAACCAAGCCCTACAGGCAAACCCAAAGATTTAAAAACCCCAGAGGATCTCAAAAGCGAAGATTTGCCAACCGTTGCCCACTGGAAACTGGACGAACCCAAAGCGGATCTCGTGGAAGCTGGCGAAAAAGCCGCCAATCAACGGCTCAAGCACGCAATCAACCATGTGGTGCGAAACTACGCACAAAAAAGAGACATCCCGTCGGAATCGTGCACATCCCGTCTCTCACAAGACCTACGCTTCGGACTGATCTCAATCCGGAAAGTTTACGCCGCCGCTGATGCCGCATCCAAAAAATCAGGATCGGGCCAGAAAAGCATCAACACGTTCATTAAAGAACTGGCGTGGCGCGAATTCTATTTTGCCATCCTCCACCACTACCCAGAAGTGCTGGATCTCGAACTCAACCCCAACTGGCGCGGACTCCCGTGGGACGAACCCGGCGAAAACTTTGAAGGCTGGAAAGAAGGCAAAACCGGGTTTCCCATCATCGATGCCGGCATGCGCCAATTGGTCGCCACCGGATTCATGCACAACCGCGTTCGCATGATCACCGCAATGTTTCTCACCAAAGATCTGCACATCGACTGGCGACTCGGCGAATCCTTCTTCATGCAACACCTAATCGATGGTGAAATCGCATCCAACAATGGCGGCTGGCAGTGGTCGGCAGGAACTGGCGCCGATGCCGCTCCCTACTTTCGAATCCAGAACCCATGGTCGCAAACGAAACGATTCGACCCCAAAGGAGACTACATCAAAAAGTGGGTGCCTGAGCTGGCTGATACCGATCCAAAACGGTTTACCGAACCCCCTGAGGATGATCAACCTATTGCCGATGACTACCCGCTCCCCTGTGTGAACCACAAAGAAGAACGCGAAAAAACGCTCTCAATCTTCAAACAGCACAAAGAACAGCAGCCACGCTGAAGCGCTTCACTTCTCCTCAGCCATCACCTCTGCGGCCTGCTTCTTGATCTCAGCGAAGGCTGTGACAAATTCTTTATCCTCGCCCCGACCTTCAATACTCACACCGGCACGGTAGCCAGCATCGCGAAGTACTCGGAAATACGGCCGAAAATCATCACCCTGAGTGCCTGGAAACGTCCGGCCTTCTTTTTCGGCAATCTCGACATGCACCACGAGATCCACCGCCTTTTTCAGGTCCTCTGCAGTGTCTCCCTCCATTGCCATATGGTATAGATCCGCCAATAAGCGAACATTCGGATGATCCACCGCGCGGATAATCGAAGCCGCCTCACCAATCGTGTTGATGTAATTGCACTCCTTCGAATTCAACTGCTCCAAGGCCACAACCACATCGTGCTTCTTGGCAATCGGCCCCATACGCTTCAGCAAGGTAACGAATTGCTCATTCGCTTTCTCCACCGGCCAGTCTTTTGGAACCCGGCGTGACCCACCACTCCCAAAAATAACCATCTTGCCGCCCGCTTGATGAATCCGTCGAATCGCTGTCTCAGCCCACGCCAAGACATCATCATGATTTGCCTTAGGGCCGACACAGCGCAAATGCCTAGGACCGATGAACCCATTGCTCGCTATGATTTTTACAGGCAGATTCTTCACCCCTGCCAACTTCACAGCAAACTCTTCATCCGACTTGTCTGGCATCAAAAAACCCGACGTGCTCACGGTCATGATGGATGCCCCGGCTTCCTTGTAAAACTCGGCATTCTCCGGCGACTTATTGACGCCATAGTCGGAGAAAAGCACCTCCTTCGCTGCAGGCTTTGCTATGGCAGGCAATGCAATGATGGCCACGGCGGAGAAACAGAACGATCGAATGAGTGAATGAGTCCAAATCATAGTAATCATCTCCATACGAGCGGATCTCCATCATTCTATCAAGGCAACATCTCCAACCCACGCGCACTCTACCTATCTTCGACACCAGAAATTTTTGCCTTTTCCCGCGAGCTAGGGTTGCGCCTTGGCTGTTTTCTATTATGCAGTGTGAGTCCTTTTTTTGAGTCACACAGCCATCACCCCCAGTAACATGCCAGCACGCCTTGATTTCCGCAGCCGCCACCTTGGTCCCATCGATACCGACCGTGACCAAATGCTTGATAAAACAGGCTACGAGTCACTGGAGAAACTCATCAATATTGCCGTCCCTGGTGGCATTCGCATGGAGGGCGACCTCAAACTACCCGCTGCTCAAGCTGAACACGAAGCACTCGGATCACTCAAGTCCATCATGGGCAAAAACCAAGTGCTGAAATCATTCATCGGCCAAGGTTACTACGGCACCCACACACCCAGTGTGATCCAACGCAACATCCTAGAAAACCCCGGTTGGTACACAGCCTACACACCTTATCAGGCTGAGATTGCTCAAGGCCGACTCGAAGCGCTGCTCAACTTCCAAACCATGATCACCGACCTCACAGGTCTGGATGTTGCCAACGCCTCACTACTCGACGAAGGAACGGCCGTCGCCGAAGCCATGAGCCTCGCCCTTGCTGGCAAACCCAAAGGACAAGCCATCTTTGTCTCCGACCGCATCCATCCACAATCACTTGATGTGGTAATGACACGCGCAGAACCCCTCGGCATCGAGGTGATCACCGGTGATTGGCAATCCTACGAATTTCCCGATGACGGCAGCGTATTTGCCGCAATCGTCCAATACCCGGACACTCGCGGTCGCATCGATGATTTCAGCGAATTCTTCACTACCGCAAAATCAGCAGGCGCTATCTGCATCGTCGCCGCCGACCTTCTCGCTCTCACCCAACTGAAAGACCCCGGCTCGTTCGGCGCAGATATCTGCATCGGTTCATCACAACGATTTGGTGTCCCGATGGGCTTTGGTGGTCCTCACGCAGCCTTTATTGCCTGCACAGATAAACTGAAACGTAAAATCCCAGGCCGCATCATCGGCGTCTCGGTCGACTCACGTGGAAAACCTGGCTACCGCCTCGCACTCCAAACTCGCGAACAACACATCCGCCGCGACAAAGCGACATCTAACATTTGCACAGCCCAAGTACTCCTCGCTGTCATGGCATCAATGTATGCCGTCTATCACGGCCCTGATGGCCTCAAACACATCGCGACCGAAGCACACACAAAAACTCAAGCACTTGCGGAGTCACTCAAAGCCGCTCAAATCACCGTCGAAGATGGCTCATACTTCGACACCATCGTTGTTCAATCAGACAACTGCACGGACATCCTGCAAAAAGCGGCAAGCGCTGGATACAACCTGCGCATCATCGATGAAAATCACCTCGGTATCTCGGTTGATGAAACCACCGAATGGAGCGACCTCGAATCACTCTGCAAATGCTTCGGCGCAACATTGGAGAAACCATCAAACAACTCGCCAGCCTGGTCCAAAGAATTAACACGCGAGACGAAGTTCCTAACGCAAAGCACATTCAATTCATTCCACTCGGAAACCGAAATGCTGCGCTACCTGAAACGCCTTGAATCAAAAGACCTCGCGCTCAACGAGTCCATGATCGCCCTCGGATCATGCACGATGAAACTCAACGCAACATCCGAAATGATGCCACTCAGTTGGCCCGAAGTTGGATCGCTCCACCCGTTCATCCCCGCCGACCAAAGCATCGGCTACCGCGAGATGCTCAAGCAACTGGAAGACTGGTTGGCTGAAGTCACTGGCTTTGCCGCTGTTTCACTGCAACCCAACGCTGGCTCACAAGGTGAATACGCCGGACTACTCGCCATCCATCACTACCACCGCTCACGCGGCGAAGGCGACCGCAACATCTGCCTCATCCCTGTATCTGCCCATGGCACCAACCCAGCATCCGCAGTCATGGTTGGAATGAAGGTGATCGGTGTGAAGTGCGACGAAAATGGCAACATCGACATGGATGACCTCAGAACACTCACTGAGCAACATCGCGAAAAGCTCTCCGCCCTGATGGTCACCTACCCATCCACCCACGGTGTCTTCGAAGAAACCATCCGTGAAATCTGCAACATCATCCACGATGCCGGCGGACAAGTCTACATGGACGGCGCCAACATGAATGCACAAGTTGGCCTCACCAGCCCTGGATTAATCGGCGCAGATGTCTGCCACCTCAACCTCCACAAAACATTCTGCATCCCACACGGCGGCGGCGGACCTGGCGTCGGACCAATCGGCGTGGCCGAACAATTGATTCCATTCCTCCCCGGCCACCGCGACCTCGAAAACAAATCGTTTGCCGTTTGCTCAGCCCCATGGGGAAGCGCATCCATTAACACGATCTCATGGATGTACATCGCCATGATGGGTGGCGACGGACTGAAAGAGGCAACCGAAATTGCCATCTTAAATGCAAACTACATCGCCAAACGCTTAGCTCCTTTCTACCCCATCCTTTACACTGGAAATGAAGGGCTCGTCGCTCACGAATGCATCATCGATATTCGTCCTCTATCAGAACAAAGCGGCGTCACTGTCGAAGACCTTGCCAAGCGCCTCATGGATTACGGCTTCCACTCTCCAACCATGAGTTGGCCCGTCAGTGGAACAATGATGATTGAACCCACTGAGTCGGAATCACTCGCCGAACTCAACCGCTTCTGCGATGCCATGATTTCCATCCACGGCGAAATCAGCTCCATTATCAGTGGCGACCTCGATAGCACTGACAACCCGCTCAAAAATGCCCCGCACCCGGCAGAGGCCGTTTGCGCATCCGATTGGACGCACCCCTACACCCGCGAGCAAGCAGCCTACCCGGTTCCATCACTTAAGAATCACAAATTCTGGCCATCGATAGGACGCATCGACAATGTCCTCGGCGACCGCCACCTCGTCTGCACCTGCGACAGCGTAGAAGCCTACGCGAGCAATTCTTAATCACTGCTCACACGCATGACATCCTCACCTATCAATTGGGATCAATGGACGCCAGTCATCCGTGCTACATTGATGTTCATCGTCAAAGATGAGCAAATTCTTCTGATTGAAAAAAAGCGCGGTATCGGTGCAGGAAAAATCAATGGCCCTGGCGGGAAAATTGACCCCGGTGAAACACCACTGGAAGCTGTCATCCGTGAAACCCAAGAAGAACTACTGATCACACCAGTAGGCACACGCAAACTTGGCGAACTCTGGTTCAAAATGTCCGACTGCCCAGACATCCACTGCCATGTCTATCGTGGCGACGATTTTGAAGGGACACCCAGCGAGACGGACGAGGCAGTCCCGCTTTGGACAAACATCATTGATATTCCCTATACCAAAATGTGGGAAGACGACCACCACTGGCTACCGCTCTTACTCAAAGAGACCACGTTTATTGGAAAGTTTGTTTTCGAGAGTGACCGCATGCAGTGGATGGACATGCAGACGGATGTCAGCTGGCCACCATAAACCACTGCTCAAATGAGCGTCTGAATCGATGCCCGAATCGCATCGTACTTCGCACGCAATCGATTGGTTTCCGCTTCCGACTTGCGAAGCTCGTCACTCACTTCAATCAAAGCCTCAAACTTTGTATTCAAACTCGATGGCACAGACGAGGATGAGGAACTACGCGAAACAGCAACACGGGGTGACTTCAACCATGATGAAACCGTAAGAACGGACAGACCAAACTTCTTCGCTGCTTGGCTTTGTCCACCGCGTCCATGCTTGGCATTATACTCATTCACGAAGTCGACCACTTGAACCTTCTGCTCAGTCGTGTAACGAGCACCGCGCCTCCCAACACCAAACGCCTTGAGCTTCTTCGCCTTGGTCTTTGGTTTAGCCGCTTTCGCCTTCTTCTCTGCGTCAATATCAACATGAGCAAAATCCTTCAACCATTTGGCAATCGTCAGTTGAGTGATCTTGTATTTCTTTGCAGCAGCCGACTGACCCCCACGGCCGTGCTTGGCATTGTAGTTA
>Ga0136558_1001867_pt1 | contig 10399 bp, 9 predicted proteins | sample AntRauTorckE6833_FD_101391 | JGI IMG/M metagenome (GOLD analysis project Ga0136558, IMG submission 101391) | Saline lake microbial communities from Rauer Islands, Antarctica - Metagenome Torckler E6 #833 | ecosystem: Environmental > Aquatic > Non-marine Saline and Alkaline > Saline | place...
ATCTCCCGCAGCTGCTCCTCAGACGGGGCACGCTCAGCCCGCTCGTTGCCGCCGTAAATCTGAGGCGACTCCACCCCAGTCACGACGATCATGGTTCGCATCCGGCCCTCGACCTCCTCGTCGACGGAGGTGCCCCAGATGATCCGGGCGTCGGGGTCGATGCGGTCGTAGATCTCCTCGACGACACCTTCTGCCTCGCCGATGGACATGTCCGAGCCGCCGGTGACGTTGACCAGCGCAGAGTTGGCACCGGAGATATCCACGTCCAACAGCGGCGACCTGAGCGCAGACTGGACCGAGTCTTGGGCTTTCTCTTCGGTGTCGGACTCGCCGAGGCCAATCATCGCGACGCCACCCTTCTCCATGACCGTGCGAACGTCGGCGAAGTCGAGGTTGACCAGGCCAGGCTTGGTGATGAGTTCGGTGATGCCCTTGACCGACCGCATCAGCACTTCGTCGGAGATTTTGAACGCCTGTTTGACCGGCAGTTTGCCGACGGCGTCGAGCAGGCGGTCGTTGGGGACGACGATGACGGTGTCGGACACGTCGCGCAGGCGCTCGAGGCCTGCCTCCGCGTTGGTTCGCCGGACCTCCCCCTCCGCGGTGAACGGCGTGGTGACAATGGAAATCGTCAGGGCGCCCGCCGCTTGGGCAGCCTTGGCGACGACGGGTGCCGAGCCAGTCCCGGTACCGCCGCCGAGTCCAGCGGTGACGAACACCATGTCCGAGCCGGCGATGGAGTCCTTGATCTCCTCTTGAGACTCGATAGCGGCCTCTTCGCCCACTTGGGGGAGCGAACCCGCCCCGCGGCCCTGGGTCTTCTCCTTGCCCATCAGGATCTTCGTGTCGGCTTCGATTGAGACCAGGTGTTGCACGTCGGTGTTGGCCGCGACTAGCTTCGCGCCGTGAATCCCCTCCTCGTGCATCCGGTTGACTGTGTTGCCGCCCGCACCGCCACAGCCCACCACCGTGATGTTGGTTTTGAGGTCCTGCAGTACTTCCTGCAGTTGCTCGTCGGTCATCTTCCCTGACCGGGGTGCGTCGCTATCGGATTGCTCGGAGGGAGTCGCTTCCTCCTCGGCCTCGGGTGGGGCAGATTCCCCGGCCGCACCCTCTGCCTCGTCTATCGCGTCCTCTACGATGGAATCCATTTGCCCTTCAGTATACGGCGGAGCCTAATCACCTTTCCCCCTTTCGGCCGGTTTTTCGTGGGGCAAACGAGCGATCAGACCGAGAATTCGAACTCTCGTTGGCTCTGGACTGCCTTCGGTGGCACCTGTTGGCCGTTTACCTCGACAGCCTGCCCGCCCGCGAGCATCCCCATCTTCGGTCCCTCGGAGATACCCAGCCGCTGGGCTTTCTCTGGGTCGAACGCCTCCTCACTCGCCAGTACGGTTTTTTCGCCGACCACGACCTCGTCGTAGGACTCACGCAGGACGGCAGCCAGTGCGTCGATTAACTCCCGGTATGCATCCTCGGCGCCATCGGCGGCGAACGCCGCGTTGCCGCGCGCGCGAGTCCCGTTCTCGACGGTTTCGAAGGCGACTGTCGCTGCCTCGACGGCCGCCCGGGTGGTCTCGGGGTCGACGTTCTGTGCTTCCTTCACCAGCGCATCGGGGAGGCTCATTCGCTCCCACCCCGCAGGGTCGTCGGGCGAGCGGGAACCGAACCGCAAGCCGGAATCGACCGTCGAGAGCTCGTCCTCGAGTGATTCGACCAGATCCAGCGGCTGGTGGCCGACAGTCCGAACCCACGTCTCGCTCACAACCCGGTACCCCATCTCCTCGACGGCCGAACGGAGTTCGGGGTGGTCGCCGTCGAACAGCGCGTGCTCGGCGCCGCTGCGCTCGAACGCCGAGGCGAGCACCTCGCGGGCCTCGGTGGTTCGGGGGTGGCCGAGTTCCGCTAGTTGCCAGTCGCTGGCGATGTGGCCGACTGCCCATGGCGTTTCTCGAATCACTCTGCCGAACCGCGGGGCGTAGTGACCGCCACCGATTCCCAGGAGCTGTCGGTCACGGTGGGGGGCGACGCCGCGGAGTGCGAGCACGGCCTGCCCAACGGCGCGGGCGCCGGCGGGGTTGTCCCACTGCTCGTCGCTGCTGCCGAGTTCCGCGAACAGCGACGGGGTGTCGAGTCCCGTCGGGCCGTGGTGGGTGCCTTCGACAGCCACGTCGTAGCCATCTGGCGCGTGGGCAGCGAGCGCGCTCAAGTAGGCCGAGAGTGCGCTGGGTGCGGTTTCAGTGAGTTCCCTATCGTTCCCGCCGTACTCCGCGTCGCCGAAGTTGCCCGTGAAGTGGCCGGTCAGCAGCGCGCCCGTCTCACCGGAGTGCTGGGAGACGAAGATAATCAGGTCGGGTGCCTCGCTGAACGCCGGCGCGGGGTCGTCGATATCGATATGGAGCGCGTCGAACTCCCGGAGTTCGTACGGGCCGCTCCGGTAGTAGGTGCCGCCCCCTTCGGCGTCGGGACGGCTCTCGTCCTCATGTTCCGTCCAGTCCGCCTGTGCGAGCAGCTGCTCGCCGATATGGGCGGACGCGCGGTCGTCGCGGGAGACGACGATGGCGATAGTCATTATCCAAGATAGCGATGTGGACGGACAATAAGCCGTCGGAGTCGGCGGAGTGGTGGGTCGAACGCGTTCGGTTCACACGAAGAGACAAACGTCGTCTGCCGCGGCGAGTTCGAGGTCGAACCTCGCGGCTCGCGTCGTTAGGCCGCTACCGTCAACCGGGAGAGGAGTTTGCTGAACACTGTTAGGGAGTCTCCGAAGTGGTGTCCGAGAAGGCTTCCTGAATGGTCCTGGATGCTCCCTTGAGCTGTCGGGCGAACGCCTTCCGCCGACTAATGAACAGCCCAAGCGCCAGCACGACGTAGACGGCCGCGAAGCCGATGAGCAGGTCGTGCGTCGAGAGGCCGATGGCAATGTACTCCTGCAGGATGAGGAACTCGAGCACTACCTGCGAGATGAACAAGAGGAACAACACCAGCGCCTCCCGCACCGAGATTTCGAGATTCACGATGAGCGCCACCGCGAACAGCGACTGGGCGGCGGTGATCCAGATCTCCGCGGCCTGCTTGTCGTCAAAGGAAAGGACGCCGTACTGGCCGAGCGCGATGGAGTAAACCACCGCAAGCGTGCCGATGAGCAGCGTCCACTGGTTCAGCTTCGAGGAGATGAGCGCGTTGAATCCGGCCGTCGAGCGCGCCTTGTTCACGAGCACGGCCACCGCAATGAGCTCCGGCGACTCCGAAGCCAGCGGCGCAATCCATTGAATCATGAAGAACGGCGGGACGCCGACCTGCTTGCCGAGCCCCTCCAGCCCGTGGGCGAACGGCTCGACGGCGGTGAAGATGACCAGGCCCGAGTAAACGAACAGGGCGAGCACCGCGGCAATACGTTTGGGTTTCGCCAGCCGCTGGAGCGCTGCGGGCACGCCAACGTTTTCCTCAACTTCCTCGGGGTCGCCCCGGAGAATAATGAGGATGTAGGCGACGTAGAGTGTGACCAGGAACACCGTGTCGAAGATGTCGATGCCGCCGCCGAGCGGGACCAGGAACGCCCAAACCGTCGCCAGCAGGAGGAAGACGATTTCCAGCCCGATATCCTTGTCCAGCGAGATGGTGTCGGAGAGAAATCCGTCCTTCCTCGTGACCGTCGGATCCGTCGCGGCCCCGGACCGGAAGATGGTGAACAGCGCGATGCCGGCCCAGCCGATTCCGATGAGGATGCGGTTGGCCCCAGTCATGTTCGCCACCGCGAGGTTGCCGGCCTCAATCCCGCGGGGGGTGCCCGCGAACTGGCCGGCGTTCCAGGCGTAGAGTGCGTCGACGGCGTACTCCGGGGCCACCGCCAGGATCGCCAGCACGGCGATAGCGAAAGCCCGCGGCACGTCTTTCTCGGCGGTCTCGGCGCCCCAGGTCAGGAGGAACGACGCGCCGAGCACGCCGATACCGCTCATCGTGACCGTCACGAGCGTCGAGTAGCCGGCTGCCGCCCCGCCGGCGAAGCTCACCAGCCAGGGGAGCGTCAACGCGACCGCGGCCGCAAGAATCGCGAGTATTTTCCGATTCATGCGAAAATCCACCCGTGTTCTGTCCTGAGCATGCGTAGAGATCCGTTCATCGAACCGTTCGACGGAGCGCCGGATAAATCACAAGATACGGTGTTCATCCCCGGAAACGCAGTTCTCAGGGGCTGTATCTCCGAAATACGGTATTTATCGAGGACGGCAGGATTTACCCCACAGAGACCCCCTCTCGCCAGAATACATGCGTTTCGAGCGTAACGTCTCGACGGCCCCACCACATCGCTTTTCTCCCGCCCGCCCCGAGCCGCGACCAATGCAGGTCTACGGACTCGTCGGCTCCCCAGTCGAACACTCCCTCTCACCGCCGATGCATGAAGCGGCCTACGAGGAACTCGGTCTGGACGCGCGGTACGTCACACTGGAACCCGACGCCGACAGGCTCGACGAGGCGTTCGCCGGCGCGGACGCGCTGGGTGTGGCTGGGCTCAACGTCACCGTCCCGTTCAAGCAGGATGCACTGGCCCACGTCGAACCCTCGCCGACAGCCGAAGCGGTAGGCGCAATCAACACCATCGATTTCGGGCCTGAGACACCCGTCGGCTACAACACCGACGTCTCTGGAGTCACCCGATCTTTCGCCCATCACGACGTCACCATCGATGGGTCATCGGCTGTCGTCGTCGGTGCCGGGGGGGCCGGCCGAGCAGCAGCGTACGCACTGGCAGACACCGGCGCAACCGTCCACGTCGCCAATCGCACCGTAGAGCGCGCAACGGAGCTGGCCACCACGTTCAGCGAGTTTGGTGTGACTGGTGCGGGACTGGGCAGCCTCGAGTCAACGGTCCCGGATGCTGACCTCGTGGTCAACGCCACGAGCGTCGGGATGGAGGAGGACGCCTCACCCGTACCAGCAGCGTTTCTCCACGAGAATCTGGCGGTGCTCGATGCCGTCTACGCTCCACTGGAGACCCGGCTGCTCCGCGACGCAGCTGCGGTTGGTGCGACAACCATCGATGGGGCGTGGATGCTGCTCTACCAAGGCGTGGAGGCGTTCGAGCGCTGGACCGGTGAGACAGCGCCCGTTGACGTGATGAACGACGCCCTGCGAAGCCACCTCTGAGAGCGGCTCTGCGGGGGAACTAGCCGATGTGGACGTTGGCTTTATACACTCCGGGGTCTTCTTCGGGCACATCATGATACTCCGCAAGATTAAGCAGCTCCTCGGACTGGGGAGCAACGACAGTAGCCGGCGCTCCGAAACGGATGTCGTCGTGCAGGAGGATTCCTCTGAACCCGACACCGAAACCGAAGCCGCGGTGAAGGGCGTCGGCAAGACGGACGAAGCCGACAACGGACAGGCTGAGGAAGTCGACGGCGACGTGGACGATCCCGTCGCTACGGGCACCGAGGCAGCCGCCTCGACTGAATCACTCGTCGACGAGGAGGAGGCAGAGGTGCACCCTGAATCCAGCGCCGAGCCGGCTGAGGCTGCCGGGCCGGGCGCCGACGAGGAGCGTACTGACATCGAAGAGGCCGAACCCGACACGGACGCCGCGGACGTCGAAGAGAACGTCGACGGTGCCACCGCGGAGGAGGCCGACCTGGAGGAAGCGGCGGACGAGACCTCCGTGGACGACATCAAAGGAATCGGTCCAGCCTACTCCAAGCGCTTGGGGGAGGTCGGGATCAACACCGTTACTGAGCTGGCCGAAGCCGACCCCGCGGAGCTCGCCGAGCGCGTCACGGTCGCCGAGAAAACCGTCGCGAAGTGGGTCGACCGCGCGAAGGAATTCGGTAACTGAACCGACCGGAACCCGCTCGTTTTTAGCCGCCGGCCGCCGTCGGTTCGAGTATGACCGACGCCACGGTCGTTACGTCTGCTGCCCAGTTCCACGCCGTGGCTGCCGACGCCCCTCCTGGCTCCCGCATTCCCGTCGAGGTTCGGACGACCGTCGCTGACCCGTTCGGTGCCTACCGCCGCGCCCGCCGAGACCGTGGTGGCGCCTATCTCGAGACCACTGGCGGCCAGTCTGGCTGGGGCTACTTCGGCGTCGACGCCGTCGACGTACTCACCGTTTCTGCCGACGCTGTCCTCGCCGACAACTGGTGGGCCGATGCTGTCGGGCCGAAACAGTCCGCGACGCTCGACGCGCTCGATGGGTTGCTCGCCGGCGAATCACTCGTCCGTGGTGACTGCGAGACGCCCTATCCGTGTGGCGCGCTGGGGTGGCTCTCTTACGACATTGCCAGAGAACTGGAGTCCCTTCCGGGTGAGGACGATGGTCACCGCGACCTGCCACGACTCCAAATTGGTGTGTACGACTGTCTCGCCGCGTGGGAGGAGCCCCGGGATGGTGAAACGACACTCAGAGTTACGGCCTGCCCAGTTATCCCCGAAACCGCCACTGAGGCGGCTATCGGCGCTTGTTACGACCGGGCGCTCGCGAAGGCGTGTGAACTCGCCCGCCGCACGCAGACCGGCGACCCGTCGGTCGGCGAATCGACTGTCGACGCCGACGAGGCGTTGTTCGAGAGCACGACCGGTCGCGAGGCGTTCGCCGAACGGGTCCGGCGCGTAAAACAGTACGTCCGAGACGGTGACACGTTTCAGGCGAATATTTCCCAGCGGCTGGTCGCGCCGGCTGCGGTCCACCCGGTCGACGCCTACGCCGCACTCCGCGAGGTTAATCCCGCACCCTACTCCGGGCTGCTTGAGTTCCGCGATGTCGACCTGGTGAGTGCGAGCCCAGAGCTCTTACTGGACCGTAACGGCGACGAACTGCTGACCGAACCCATCGCGGGCACCCGCCCCCGCGGCGACACCGAACGAGAAGACACCTTGCTGGAGAACGACCTACTCACTGACGAGAAAGAGCGTGCCGAGCACGCGATGCTGGTGGACCTCGAACGGAACGACCTGGGAAAAGTCAGCGCCTACGGGAGTGTCTCGGTGTCGGAGTACCGCCGAGTCGACCGCTACAGCGAAGTAATGCATCTGGTCTCGCTGGTCGAGGGGCGTCTCCGTGAGGACGGCACGCTCGCCGATGCCGTCGCCGCTACCTTCCCCGGCGGCACCATCACCGGCGCGCCGAAACCCCGGACGATGGAGATTATCGACGAACTCGAAGAACGCCGACGCGGCCCCTATACGGGGAGCATGGCCCTCTTTGGCTTCGACGGCCGAGCGACACTCAACATCATTATCCGGACGCTGGTGCGCCACGGCGACGAGTACCACCTGAGCGTCGGCGCGGGCATCGTCCACGACTCCGACCCCGACGCAGAGTACGACGAAACGCTGGCGAAGGCGCGAGGCCTCGTCCGAGCCGTCGACACGGCGCTGGAGCAGAGTAGCCTCGGTATCGACGACACCGCTTCGCCGACTGGAGAGAGGAAAGAGGCGGAGGCCGAACGATGAGCGACCAACAGATCCTCGTCATCGACAACTACGACTCGTTTGTCTACAACCTCGTCCAATACGTCGGCGAGTTCGCTGGCGAGGTCACCGTGCGCCGGAACGACGCCATCAGCCTCGACGGCATCCGAGAGTTCGATCCGGACGGCATCGTCGTCTCGCCCGGTCCCGGGACACCTGAGTCCGCCGGCGTCTCGATCCCCATATTTGTGGAGATGGCCTACCCGACACTCGGGGTCTGCCTGGGCCATCAAGCGCTCTGTGCGGCAAACGGTGCACCCGTGGGCCACGCCGACGAGGTTGTCCACGGGAAGCCTTCGCGAATCAGCCACGACGGTGAGGGGGTGTTCGCCGGCCTGGGCCAGCGAATCAAGGTCGGGCGCTATCACTCGCTTGCAGTGGCGCGTGACGACATCCCCAACGTGCTGGTCGAAACCGCGTCGACGGACGACGAGCGGGACGTGGTGATGGCGGTCCGTCATCGGGAACTCCCTCACGTTGGCGTCCAGTTTCACCCAGAGAGTATCCTGACAGACGGCGGGAAACGCATGGTTCGGAACTTCCTCACCATCTGCCAGGAGTGGGAGCGATGAGCGAGACCGACGACCTGCTGTTCCACGTGAACGGCGACCTCGTGCCGGTCGACGAGGCGACCGTCTCCGTGCGGGACCGCGGGTTCAAATACGGCGACGCGGCGTTCGAAACGCTCCGCGCCTACGGCGGTGACGTGTTCGGCTGGGCGGCTCATGCCGACCGGCTGGCCAACACCTGTGACCTGCTGAAGATCGATCATGGGCTGGGCCGGGAGGACCTCCACGAGCGAATCCGTGAGACGCTCGAGGCGAACGAACTGGACGACGCCTACGTCCGCCTCTCCATCTCCCGCGGGGTCCAGCCAGAGAAACTCGACCCGCAGCCAGCGGTAGACCCGACAGTCGTCATCATCGTCAAACCACTCCCGCGAGGTGGCGTGGGTGGTGAAGCAGTCTGGGACGGTCCGGCCACGCTCGAAACCGTCAAAACCCGTCGGGTTCCCGACAATGCGGTGCCAGCGGCGGCGAAGACCCACAACTACCTCAACGGGATTCTCGCCCGCCTGGAACTGCGGGGCTCTGACGCCGACGAGGCGTTGCTGCTCGACAGCGAGGGCTACGCCGCTGAAGGCGCGACGAGCAACGTCTTCGCCGTCGACGGGGATGGGCTTGTCACCCCAGCCCTCTCCGGGCCAGTCCTGCCGGGTGTGACGCGTGCGACGGTCATCGATATCGCAGCAAAAGAGGGAATTCCGGTCCGGGAGACGAGGGTCCTCCCGAAGGTGCTCCGAGAGGCCGAGGAAGTGTTCTGTACCAATTCGACGTGGGAGGTCAGACCGGTGGACTCCGTGGACGGGGCCACTGTTGGCGGCGGGCCGGTAACGCAGTTGCTCGTCCAGAGCTACCGCGAGCGGGTGGAGAAACGGTTCTACTGATCAGCCCAGATTGGTCGCCGCGAGCAGGAGGGTAACGCCGCCGTAGAGCAGAATGGCGAGCACCCCCACGATGACGTAGTTCAGCAGCCGTCCCTCTTTGTCGGGGTCGCTGCCCGGCAGGCTCTGGTCGTGGAGGGTGTCCTGGTCATCGCTCATTATCGCAGGGACGCGCCCGGGACGGATTAATCCGTCCCTCCGCCTACCTCAGAAGCCGATGCGGGATTCAGTCGACAGGTCGATGTCGTCGTCATCGTCCTCCTCAGCAGGCCCGACGTGAACGAGTTCGTAGGCTGGGCTGTCGAGGAACACGCCTTCGTCGGTCGTCTGGACTGCGAGTTCATCGAGGACCGCCCCCTCACAGGGGCCGAACGTGCACTCGCCGTCATCCGTCTCGAAGGTCGCGCCGTGGCGAGTACAGACGAGCTCGCCGTCTCGAATCATCGCGCCGTCGCCCTGGTCGAAGTTCACGTCCCGCCAGTGCTGACAGTAGTTGAACCAGCCCTTGACACCGGTCTCGGTTTGGACGAGGATGGCTTCCCGTTGCTCACCACTCTCGCTCTCCGCGACCGTGACGAGAAGTGTGCTCTCCGCCGATACCGCCGCCACATCGGTGATTCGTTCCCCGCTCGGCATTGATGCTCGCTACTGGACCTGCGGCTAAGGGCGTTTGGGTCCGAAGGACGCTCTGTGGTCGACAAAATCGGGCACCTCGGGGCCGATTCGTCGACAGAACATAGCGGGAGGTAGATTTGAACTACGCTCGTTTCACCCCCTAGTGAAAATCTACCACGAGGCTATGCTGTCGTCGCCTGACTCGCGCCTCGCTACGCTCGGCGCTCGGACAGTGGCGACGACAAGAACATAGCGGGAGGTAGATTTGAACCAGCGGAAGACCTGCTCGCTCACTCCGTTCGCTGTGCGGGACTTCCTGGGTTCAAACGTACTCCGGGCTATCGACGTGGCGCACTGCTCACGACTCGCTTCGCTCGTCGTTTTCGTTGTGCGCCACAGAAGATAGCGGGAGGTAGATTTGAACTACCGATCTCCGGGTTATGAGCCCGGCGGAATCTCCTGGCTATCCCATCCCGCTATTCATTTCGAGTACGGTTTCACAGTTAAGGATTGTGATTCGGGCGCCGTATGTCGGTTCTCACCGTGCCAGTCACTCCGCCGTGACGCGCCACGTGAAGAGGCTCTCGAGGATGTAGTTGAGCAGGAGCGAGGAGGCAATTGCGATGGGGAACGTTGCCAGCTCCCAGAGGTCCACGCCGAGGAACTGGAGGTCGATGGGGAGCCGAGTAAGGAAGTAGACGACGACGACCTGGACGCCGACGCCCCCGCTGCGCACGAGGTTGGACTTCAGAAAACGCTTGAGCACCGCCGCCCGGCCGCCGAGGCCGTGGCCCGCGAACGTCCAGCGTTCGTTGATTGCGAACATGATGATGATGGCCACCTCCGCGCCGATCAGTTTCGCCACCTCGGGTGCAA
>Ga0136558_1001869_pt1 | contig 10389 bp, 14 predicted proteins | sample AntRauTorckE6833_FD_101391 | JGI IMG/M metagenome (GOLD analysis project Ga0136558, IMG submission 101391) | Saline lake microbial communities from Rauer Islands, Antarctica - Metagenome Torckler E6 #833 | ecosystem: Environmental > Aquatic > Non-marine Saline and Alkaline > Saline | place...
GCTAAAGGCAAGCTCAAAGTGCTTGTTAATATGTTCGGCCGAGAAACTCCGGTAGAGCTAGACAGCCTCCAGGTTAAGAGGGTTTAAAGAAATGGCTGAATGGCACCCATTCAAACGCGAATGCATGTTAGGTGAAGCAGTCGTAGCGTCACAGCCAATACTTGAGGATATATTGGCTCAAATTAAAGACGAATTAATGATTTACGGTGAGATGAGTGTAGGGTCGTTTACCTTTGAACATGATTATCACGGCAGAAGAGACATCGCTATGTTTAATCTGGGATGCACTGGCTGCAAAGGTAGTGTCGAAATTCATCACAATATTACTGATGGCGTTATGAGTGCTTCCAGTCTCCCTGACCAATGTCCACTTAAAACTCAAGGGACGACTGTTTTAGTTCAGCCACTGTCAAGTCCCCGTAATAACTAGACAACGGGGGTAATTTGTAGTAGAATCTACAAGTTACGCACAACGTTTGATTGCTTCATCAAACATATGCAAAATTCTAAGGAGATTAGTACTTATGGCAAAGAAAGTAACTGCCAATTTAAAGATGAAAATACCAGCTGGAAAAGCCAGTGCAGGCCCACCTGTGGGAAGTACGCTTGGTCAGTACGGTGTGAACATGATGGATTTCGTAAATCCGTTTAATGAAAAGACTCGCGACATGGGGAATGTTATCGTTACGACGCACATTACGATTTTTGAAGATCGCTCAATGAACTTCCGTATTGTCGGCGAACCTACAGACGATAAAATTCGTGCAAAATTAGGTATTCAAAAAGGTTCTGGACGTCCCAATACAGAAAAGCTCGACAAGAAACTTACCGACGCACAGCTTACTGAAATCGCTACTGAAAAAGCAGGCGATATGAATACCGCAGATATTGATGCTGTTAAAAAAATGGTTGCAGGTACCGCCCGTAGTATGGGTGTGGTCGTAGAAGGCTAAGATGTCATTTGAAACCGATCCTACTACATGGAGTGTTGATGCGCGCGACCAACAACTTTCAACAGAGTTGCTCAATCGCCAGCACGCAGAGGTACGAAAGGTACGAGAAATCGAGCAGGCAGTAACTCGCCTGACGGTTGCGGATCGAGGACTCATGGTTGCAAATAGGGAGAGAAGCGCAGCTGAGATAGCTTTACGAGAGATTACGAAAGACCTCCCTGAAGAGGATCGACGGCATTATCGGAGTCATTTAGATGCATCTAACGGTTTCACTGTTCTTCCGCCGGAAAACCTTAAAACTGATTATACGTACGAAATTGATTAATTAATTATTTGTGGGAGGAGAAAATCCGCTTGAACCACGAAAGGAGCCAATCATGGCAGAAGACAAGACTAAGAAAGATTTGAAGGCTGCACAGGCAGATGAAATCGCAGAAACCATCACATTAAAGAAAGCGAAAGCTGATCTTGCTGAGACGCATGTAGTAACGGGCGACAATAAAGCCAAGAAAAATGCAGTAAAGAGTAAAATCGAAACTGCAGATATGGTTACTCCACAAGATGACGAGCCAAAGATAATCGAAGCAGAAAAAACTACCAAAGCTGGTAAGCGTAGCGCAAAAGGTATTAAAGAAGCTGAAGAGAAGCAGGCAAAACTAGAACGACAACAATCTGATAGCGACGAAGATTCAGAGAGTAAGCCAAAAGCGCCAGTAAAACCAGCACGTTCACGACTCGAACGTCGTAGCAAGAACTATAGAGAAGTTGCAAAGCTGATTGATGCAGAGAAAAGCTACACACTCAAAGAAGCGATCGCGCTCTTACCAAAACTTTCAAAGACGAAATTTGACGCAACGACTGAACTTCACGTCCGCTTGAATGTCGACCCTCGACAAGCAGATCAGAACATCAGAGATACTGTTGTCTTGCCAGCAGGAACAGGGAAAACTGTTCGTGTTGCTGTATTTGCTGATACAGAGGACGCAGCAACTGCCAAAAAGGCTGGAGCAGATATCGCTGGAAGTGACGATTTATTGCAGCAACTCGATAAAGGAACCATCGATTTTGATGTGTTAATCTCTTCACCTCAGATGATGAGCAAACTCGGTAAGTACGCTCGCGTGCTGGGCCCCAAAGGACTTATGCCGAATCCTAAGAGTGGTACCGTTACGAACGATGTCAAAAAAGCAGTCCAAGAAGCAAAAGCTGGACGGGTTGAATACCGCGTTGATAGCAATGGAATCGTCCATGTCGGTTTTGGTAAGGTCAGCTTTGCGACCGACAAGCTTACTGAGAACGCAACCGCATTACTGCAGAGCATTAAGTCAAACAAACCATCTAGCATAAAAGGTTCGTACTTTGTTAATGTTTATGTCACAGTAAGCATGGGTCCATCTGTAAAGATTGATCTATCAGACGTAGCTAGCGTCTAAATATCAATAGCTGGTATGATGTGCCTCAGCGATGGGGCACATACACGAACTTCTTGATTTTATGACAAGCGCTTTCATTATATTTGAGGAGCGCGTTCTATTGCAAAAACACAAAAAAATTGGTAAATAGCTACAACCAGGCGTCCCATCGAACTCGATGAGGATCCAATAGAAGCCTTGTATAGAGAGGTTCAGGAAGAGACTGGAGTTGAACAAAATGACATCCAGATTTCTGAGCTCGTACAAGACGAACGAACTCGCTCTAAATCAAATAAGGTTCTGCCCCTTTGATATTAAAGTGCACTCATTTAACGACTCTCATTAGCACATAGATTTATGTTATCTGATGAAGTTTAGAACAGCTAACGTAAAGATAGAGCAAGATAAATCCGACGATATTGGCTGGTTCACAATAAACCAAATCGAAAACTTTGTTGAGCAAGACTTAGCGTTTGAAGACACGCTTGAACTGCCGATACTGGCGCTAAGAAATAGTTAAGATTTCTGCTACAATACGCTTATGATTTTACTTGGAATGACCGGGCCGATTAGCCACGGAAAGACAACATTTGCCCGAGCTCTTGAAGATCTTGAACCAAAATCAATTCATCTCGAATCAAGTCTAGTAATTGCTCGAGTCGCAAATGCGATGCATGCTGCGCTTGAAAGAGTGCCAGACCCATATGACATAGAGCAACTCAACAACTGGCTCAAATGCCTGCCACCCATCCTGCTTGAAACGGTTCATTCGAGCTGTACGTACGAGCAACTTCGCTTAAATCAAGCAAACATAGAGCAACACCCTATCGAATACCAAAAGCTAATTATGCACGTAGAACTTTTGCGTAAGGATCCAGGCCTTGCGCGCCAGGCTATAACGATAGACAACAAGGAAACCTATCGACCGTTCTTGCAGTGGCTTGGGGGATATTTGGTGCAACAGATAGATCCTGGGATTTGGTTTAATGAAATCATCAGGCTTGTGTATGATGCGCAGTCAACAGGCTGTCGTTTATGTATAGTTGGTGGTTTGCGATTCCCAAACGATGCTACATCGATTCGTCACGCTGGAGGTCAGATTGTAAAAGTATACAGGCCGGGACATCTACAAAACGACATGCTCGACCCGACCGAGAGAGAACGAGATAATATCCCTGTTGATTGCACAATTATGAGCAATGGTAGCGTCGAAGATGTCAAAGCGTGCGCTGCGCGCGTGCTTGATGATATTCGTCACAACAGACTGTCAACCTTGTACCAAACAAAGCAAGAAAGTGATGGCACCCTTCCGGAGCCAAAAACGTAAGCGTTATTATTTCATAATATTACAACGCTTTTAGCAATTTCTTACTTGTCACTAGCCTTTCTTTCAGCGTACACTAGACCATAAGTTACGGAGGTAAATTTTTGGGAGTTTATAGTAATATTCAGATTCGAGAGGCTTTAGACGAAGACCACATCGTATGTATTCCCTTTAATCCTAAGCACGTTAGCCACGCCAGTCTGGACGTGACGCTTGGCTATTATTTTTATAGAACCGATCAGTCGAAAAAAGGCTATGTCTACAATCCTTTTGACGAGATAGATGTGCGTCGATATTTTGGCGAAGTACAACAGGCCGTTGCACATCAAGATTGGTGTACTGCTAACGGAGTCCGGCTGCTGAAAGGTATTCCGCCAGACCATCCAGTTATTCCGCTGGCGCCAGGTGAACGAATTCTAGCTCATACTCATGAGTTCTTTGGCATAAAACCACCGGGTGCCTACGAGGTCAAATCACGCTCTAGTTGGGGTAGAAACGGAATTGCTGTGTGTTTTGATGCTGGTTGGGTTGACCCGGGCTATATTAATCGACTGACGCTAGAGATCTTTAACTTAAACCAACACGAAACCGTTTTACTGCCGGTTGGTGAGCGAATTGCGCAAGCTGTATTCCTAGAAACTGGCGAGGTAGAGGGAACGTATGGCGAAGGACGTGATGATGGTATGAGTGGCAAATATCAGATGGGTACTGATCTAGATGAACTTATTTCGGGCTGGACACCCGAGCAGATGCTGCCAAAGGCCTACAAAGACACTCGTAATCTCCCGGGGACAATTAAAGGTTTAAAAGCACGATGACGCAAGAAAAAGGCAGCTTTATAGTTATTGAGGGTACTGACGGGTCTGGGAAAGGTACGCAGTTTAAGCTACTCGTTGAACGATTAGAGCATGAGGGTTATGATGTTGCGGCATTTGACTTTCCTCAGTACGATCAGCCTTCCAGTTATTTTGTTCGTGAGTATCTGAACGGAAACTACGGTAGTGCGGAAGATATCGGTCCTTATACAGGCTCATTATTTTATGCTCTTGATCGATTCGAGGCTAGTGCTCGGATCCGACAAGCGATCAAAGACGGCAAGGTTGTTATTGCCAACCGATTCACAGGATCTAACATGGCACACCAGGGTACCAAGTTTAACCATTCTGAGGAACGACGCGGTTACTTTATCTGGCTTGATAATCTTGAGTTTCAGATGCTTAATGTGCCACGTCCTGATAAATCATTTGTCCTTCGTGTTCCCGCAGAAGTCGCCCAAAAACTCGTCGACAAAAAAGAAGCCCGAAGTTATACCGACAAAAAACGCGACATACACGAAGCAGACTTGTCTCATTTAAAAAAGTCAGTCGAAGTATACGATGAGCTATGCGACCTTTTCCCTAAAGACTTTGTTCAAATAGATTGCGTACGTGACGACAAGCTTTTAGATGTAGATACAATTCACCAGCAGTTATGGAAGACAGTTGCATCTTACCTTCCGTCAAAAAAGAAAGGCAGTAAGGAATCTATTGCATCTACGACCAATAGCGATGAAACATACGTTATAAAGACCGAAAATGGCTACGAGATGACGTCGAAAGGGGAAGATTTTCTCAAAAATGCAGTCACCAGCACTACCGACAACGTCTATGCGTTTACAGAAGAATTGAGCCCACTCACCGTTGCGGCAGCAATGGCTCGCTTGAGTAGGCGAGGAGACGACATGCGCATAACCATCCTTGACGAGTTTGCTGCAGCTGCGGGCAAAGATGAAAAACTTCTGCAGCGCGTAATCACCGCTTACGGAGACGACTCAGTACAGCAGCTCGTTGGCCAGCATATCGTCGTAGAAAATGCTTCAAACCTACTAACAAAGAAATTAGAATGGGGCAGGCTGGCCTCCTACCTAGAGCAGTCCACCCGATATATATATTTTGATCAAAAAGACTCCAGCGGTAAGTATAAATACCTCACACCGGATCATTTTGATTCAAATACCAAAAAAACATATAACAGCGCAATGGACACCATCTTCGACACTTATTCAGAGTTGGTACACAAACTAACTGACTATGTTCGCAGTAACTCAAAAACACCAGTTGATGATCGAGATGGTGCCTGGAAGGGTGCAACTCGTGCCCAGGCATGTGACGCAGCCCGGCCAGTATTACCCGTAGCCACTAAATCAACCGTCGGTATCTATGCATCTGGTCAAGCACTAGAGAGTTTAATCATGCACTTGCAGGCCGATGAGTTGCCGGAAGCGCAACAAACGGGCGATAAACTACTAAAGCATGCCCGTGAAGTTATTCCTACTTTCTTGGAGCGAGCAGATAAACCCGCCAGAGGCGGCGCAATGGTTGCTTATTTTGCGCAGACTAAAAAAGGAGTTCAAAAGCTAGCCATAAAGTATCTCCCAGAGAATCATGCTGCAGAATCTGAGAACGTCCAGCTATCGTCATTTTGGCCGCGGAATGAACTAGACCTGGTACCTGATATGTTGTACGAGCATAGTTCTTTACCTTTATCAGAGATTAAGGCAGAAGTAAATGAATGGTCAATTGGCCAGAAGCAGGAGGTTATGACTGCCTATATTGGGGAGCGTCTAAACCGTCGACACAAACCGGGCAGGGCAGTCGAAAAAGCTCACTACAGCTGGGATCTCGTATGTGATTACGGAATATTCAGAGATTTACAGCGTCATCGCATGGTAGATGACCTTAATTGGCAACTACTCACTCCTCGATATGGCTATGAAACGCCAAAGCTGGTTGATGACGCAGGACTGAATGATCTTTTCGAGAAGTGCTTTGACATAAGTCTAAAACTCTATAGTGAACTTCAAGCAGCTGGCTACGAGCTAGAAGCGCAGTATGCCACGCTACTTGGTCACAAAATGCGCTGGAAGGTTACCTATAATGCCCGCGAAGCTTTCCACTTACACGAACTACGCACAAGCCCACAGGGGCATCCTGGTTACCGCAAACTAGTACAGCAAATGCACAACAAACTCCTCGAAGTCCATCCGATCCTTGGAGAATCTATGAAATTCGTGAATCAAGGTGAAGATCCTGAGCTAGCTCGCCTCGCCGCAGAGAAATACACCCAGTTTAAGCTTAGTCAATTAAAGTAATTCTTTTGTTTTGTGTTTTGCGGTTCGTCGACTTCTTCTTTTACGATACCAAAAACACTGCCAAATATCTTTTTATCTAGATCAATCAGGTCTGAGGGAGTTAAATTGTGCATCCCTTCTACTGTCGTTTTTCCTAAATCACGTATTGAAGTAAGCTCGCCGGACACCCTGCTAGCTACTTCTGATATGTCATCTACCCATTTTTTCATTTGGTTCGTCCCCCGTAGAGACAATAAACAATAGCGTCAATCGATGAAGTATCATCAAAGAGTATAACTCCAGATTTTTTAATGGTTTTTATGTGTCGGCCGCTTTCGTTGTCGTTTGCTTCCCAAATTTCTTGTTTGTCGGCGCCTTCTAAGCGATACATCGGATCAAGGTCAACTCTATGGAGTGGGGTGTCTAGGTGATCTTCTAGCAAATTTGTCACAATCCAATCAATCTCATGTTCTTTGTCTTCCTCAATCTCCTCAACGTAAGCGATGCACCCGGCAAATGTACGCGATGTGTCTTGGCGAAGATTAATCGCGAGTTGCTCTGTTCTCAGATCAAGTTGAGTTATGTGCTGGTCGTCTAGCCGACCAATAATAGGCACCCCTTCAGCGATCTCGCGATAGAGCGGAACTGGGCGTGCACTATTTAAGCCTGTGATTTGTAGTAAACTCATCTCTTTAAAAAGCCGGTTGCTCCTGGCTTGGAGTTCCGGCTGAAATCTTTCTCTCGTTAGTTAAACTCTACCGTCCAAGCGACTATTTGTTGCGAATAAGTACAAACGCGTACTTCTTGCGCATAAGTTGTTTGGGAATCATAGTGTAGATTAGGTTTCTCACAAGCATCGACTGTACTCTTGCCCTAATATGTTGTCAAGTGATCTTAAGTGCTATAACCTACATAGTATGTATAGCTACAAAAAGCAAAATAGCCTCCTCCTCAGCCTATCAGGGCTGTGCTTCAGTATGATTGAAGCCTAGGGTAAGACCTCTAGCACAGCCCAAATAAAGGGCTTCAATCTGCATTTAATAGCGTATATAAAACATGAAATGGAGTTATTTATGAGTTATGAAGGAATTCAATCTGGGGGTGATCACGGTGTCCAGTCAGAAAAAACCGTAAAAATCAATCGGGCATTGCCATTAGCGAGTGGAAAAATAGCGACTGCTACAACTATTGATGTTCGAGGTATACCTTATGGTGGTCAAGAGGATGGTCTCGTCATTGATCATCAGCCAATACAGAGCTCTCGAGCCGATTTGCCAGCTTGACCGCTGCCCGGCAGTCTGTTAAAATCACCTCCGTTACCAAAGACAGCGACTGGATGTCGTAAAGATAATCCTTAATTTGTCGCCGAGGTGTACGAATCATTATTTTTTCGTCACTACGATAGAGCCCTTGGTAACTCGAAAAGGGCTCTTTTTAATTCACATTGCGGTAAAAGTAGGTCGATCTCACCGTACGAATCACAAAATAACCCCTAAAAAGGAATACTATGGCTTTAACAAAAGCAAAGAAACAAGAAGTTGTCGATCAGGTTTCAGATCTTCTGAAATCAGCAAAGATGACTGTAGTCGCTTCCTACCAGGGCACGCCTGTTAAAGCTATGCAGGAACTTCGTCGCAACGGTCGTGAAAACGGCACCGTACTGAAGGTAATCAAGAATCGTTTGGTCATCCAGGCAATCAAAAGCACCGACAGTCACAAAGATGCAGACACGAGCACTCTAGAAGGCATGCTCTTGTATGCGTTCAATGATGCTGACGAAGTAGCTCCAGCTCAGACCTTGGCACAGTTCGCCAAGAAGCAACCTACGCTTTCATTTGTTGGTGCATACACCGAAGCGGGCAACTTTATACCTGCCGCCGACGTAAAGGCACTGGCAGACTTGCCAAGCAAGACGCAGATGATCGCAGGAATCGTAAGTACACTTCAGTCACCAGTCAATGGTGTCATGAGCGGACTTGGCGGTAAGCTGAGTGGCATCCTACAGGGCTTAGAAGCAAAAGCAAGTAATTAAATAACGTTCAGGAGAAATACAATGGCAACAGATCTAAAGAAAATCGCAGAACAGCTCGTTGGGCTTACCGTTTTGGAAGTAAATGAGCTTGGAAACATCCTTAAGGATGAATATGGTATCGAACCAGCAGCTGCACCAGTTGCAGTTGCAGCAGCTCCAGCAGCCGGTGGAGACGGCGAAGCAGCAGAAGAAAAGAGCGAATACGATGTCGTTCTTAAGGATGCTGGCGCACAAAAAGTAGCTGTCATCAAAGCTGTAAAAGACATCACTGGACTTGGACTTGGTGAAGCAAAAGCAATCGTCGATGGCGCTCCAAAGCCAGTGCTTGAAAAAGCAAAGAAAGACGACGCTGAAGCAGCTAAGAAGAAGCTTGAAGAAGCAGGTGCAACAGTAGAACTCGCTTAATTTTTAAGTAAGGAACCTACACCACTTAAGCAGCACCGTTAGAAATGGCGGTGTTGTTTTTATTTGCGAAGCATGATATAATTATAAGATAGGGGACTCTGGTGTAGTAGTTATCCACAGGTGAGCACAGATTTTTGACTTCTGCTGTAAATCATGATAATTTGGCATCAGAAGTGTATCTAAATAAAAACACTTTAGAAGAGACTTTCGACAAATGGCAGAGGTACCAGACAAACAAATAAAAAGACTAAAGGCCCTTATACAAGAGGCCGAGACAAGCTTGGCTGCTGCCAAGGAACTGCTAATTAGTCTTATCGGTGACGATCCCGTATCTGCAAATCTTTCAAAAGAAGAGCAGCAACTCGGTAAGGTTATTGAAGGCGTTTTTGATGGACAGAACATGGTTGGATCTGACGGAAAAACCTATCCAGTGCCAGCGAACTACGCTAGTAAATCCAAGCTCGTTCAGGGCGACATTCTAAAATTGACTATTGCTGACGACGGCTCCTTCCTTTATAAGCAAATCGGACCAATCCCTCGCAAGCAAGTGGTTGGCGTATTAAAACAAGAAAACGGTCACTACGTCGTCGAAGTTGGCGAAAGAGAATACCGTGTATTACTCGCGAGCGTAACTTACTTTAAAGCGAAACCTGGCGATCAAGTTAGCGTAAATGTACCGGAAGATGACACGCACGCCGAGTGGGCAGCTCTCGAAGCTGCACTCTAGAACAAGCTTCTCGCAAAACTGTTATATCTAAAAATCATGCTGTGTTTTTGACGTGGATAATAGTCATAATAGGCACTATACTGAAGCTGTAATTGAGGAGGTCATCTAGTTGCTGATTGCAGCTAATAGGTACTATCATGGGGCAAGCACTATATCGAAAATATCGTTCTAAAAATCTGGAAGAAATCGTCGGACAAGAACACATTACGCGCACGCTTACGACCGCACTTAGTCGGGGAGCAATTAGCCATGCCTATCTGTTAACTGGACCCAGAGGTGTTGGCAAGACCAGCATTGCCCGTATACTTGCTTATCAGATCAATGATTTGCCGTATGAATCGGAACGGGTACACCTAGATATCATAGAGATTGACGCCGCCAGCAATCGCCGCATAGATGAGATTCGCGACCTCAGGGATAAGGTCCA
>Ga0136558_1001872_pt1 | contig 10374 bp, 7 predicted proteins | sample AntRauTorckE6833_FD_101391 | JGI IMG/M metagenome (GOLD analysis project Ga0136558, IMG submission 101391) | Saline lake microbial communities from Rauer Islands, Antarctica - Metagenome Torckler E6 #833 | ecosystem: Environmental > Aquatic > Non-marine Saline and Alkaline > Saline | place...
AATGGGTAAATCTTTCACCATTAAATACGCTCACCCCTCCGCCTTCCGTCCCCAGCCAGATATCTCCGCTTTGATCCTCTAGAATGGACCAGACGAAATTACGGGATAATCCCTCCTTTTCGGCGTAATGGGTAAAGCTCTCTCCATTAAATACGCTCACCCCGCCATCAGTCCCCAGCCAGATATGTCCGTTTTTATCCTCCAGGATAGCCCTGACCCGATTACTGGACAGGCCTTCGTTTTCGGTGTAATGGGTAAAACTTTCACCATTAAAAACGCTCACCCCTCCGTCACCAGTCCCCACCCAGATATGTCCGTTTTTATCTTCTGTGATGGACCAGACGATATTATTGGATAATCCTTCGTTTTCGCCATAATGGGTAAAGTGTTCTCCATTAAAAACGCTCACTCCTCCGCCCCCGGTGCCCACCCAGATATGTCCGTTTTTGTCCTCTGCGATGGATAAGACGACATTATGGGATAAGCCTTCCTTTTTAGTGTAGTGAGTAAAAGCTTCACCATTAAATACGTTCACCCCTCCGCCGTCAGTCCCCATCCAGATATTTCCGCTTTGATCCTCTGCGATGCAATAGATGCTATTATTGGATAATCCTTCGTTTACGCTGTAATGGGTAAAGCTATCTCCATTAAATACGTTAACTCCACTGACACTAGTTCCCACCCAGATATTTCCGTTTTGATCCTCTGCAATGGACCTGACGTCATCATTGGATAATCCTTCGTTTTCGGTGTAATGGGTAAAGCTTTCACCATTAAACAGGCTCACCCCTCCCCGAGTCCCCAGCCAGATATGTCCGCTTTGATCTTCCAGAATGGACCAGACGGTATTATTGGTTAATCCTTCGTTTTCGGTGTAATGGGTAAAACTTTCACCATTAAAAACACTCACCCCTCCGCCATCAGTTCCCAGCCAGATATGTCCACTTTGATCCTCTGTGATGGATAAGACGATATTATTGGATAAGCCTTCTTTTTCAGTATAATGGGTAAAGCTCTCACCACTAAATACACTCACCCCACCACCATCAGTTCCCAGCCAGATATGTCCGCTTTGATCTTCCAGAATGGACCAGACGGTATTATTAGATAATCCTTCGTTTTCGGTGTAATGGGTAAAGCTCTCTCCATTAAATACGCTCACCCCTCCGCCACTAGTTCCCACCCAGATATTTCCGCTTTGATCTTCTAGAATGGACCAGACGGTATTATTGGATAATCCTTCGTTTTCGGTGTAATGGGTAAAGCTCTCACCATTGTATACACTCACCCCTATATAAGTCCCCAGCCAGATATGCCCGTTTTGATCCTCTAAGGCAGCATTGACGAAAGATGAAGTCATACCGTGTTCCACATTTAAATATTGCAGGTGAGCAATGGCAGCATCTTTGGTGGTGGGTGGCAGGGCTTTGGTGGGTTTAGAGTGAATAGCTTTTACCACTTTACCTTTAGCGAGGATAGGAACACCGGTGGGTATCGTGTCACCTGTTGAACTAAGCAATACAAAATCCTGATTACCTTCCCCTAAATGTATGGTTTTGAGTTGGCTTTTATCAACGGGTATAGTGGTTAGGTCTGCGGGTATTTGGTGTCGGTTGGGATGGGCATTTATAGTGGTTAATGCTGCATGGTCAAAGGTAAAAGATTGGGGTTTGGCCACGCTGTCGGGATGGATGATTTTGGGTGTGATAGTAATGGGTAAGCCTGCATTTATTTCAACTGTTTGAGGTTGAGGGTAAAGGGGTGGTGGGAGCGAGGAGTCCTTATCCCCGGACGTGCCGGTGCAGGCCGCCAATAAAATCAAAGGCAGAAATATCTTCAGTATCCCGAAAATCCGGATAGATGGTGATAGCGTTAATATGAACCCTTTAGCAGATTGCACTTGAATTGGAACCTCGGTTTAGTCAGGTTAAGCCCTAATTTTTCAGGAATATAGTCTATTAATTCAAACTGTCGTCGGTTCAACGACTTTGATACAGGGCATGTTCATTACTCAATTTCTGATTCAATTAAATAGATCATTCTTTCAGATTGTGCAAAATATCTGCTTCAGATGCTCTGTCTTTTCGCTCTTCATTCCAGTTGTTAATCTGAAGCGCAATTAAAATCCCAATCACCACCAACAGGATTTCGCCAATGGCATATAGCATATATTTTCGAACATTATCTTCTTCGATGAGCTTTTTACGAATGGTGCGGAAGAATTTTAGCATTCTTAATTAGTTAGTTAAGCGTTACAAAAAGCTGGGATTGTATTTTCCATTCACCGGAAACAAGAACCCACTGCGCTGCATAGTTTCCATGATAAACGGGGGACTCTTCATTCGGATCGTCTGCGTAGAATCCATTCCAGACGCCGGCTTCCCAGGCCAGCCCGCGCTCTTCGTTTACGATGATTTCAACGGGAGTCCGGATCCAGTACATGGGTTTAGCATCTGCCACAGATTCGATATAGGTTTTCAATTCTTCCTTTCCAGACAGAAGTGTTCCGCTACCTGTTGTGTTCAATACGTCATCGGTTAGGAATTCAAAATTTGCCTCTTCATCCAGGGCTTTCAATGCAGCATTTGAAGCTTCGCGAACGACGCGGATCTTATCTTCACCCGACTGTGCAAAAAGCGGTTCAACTTCTAAGTGGAAAAGAAGAAGGGTCGTTAAAAGGACCCATCCGGGTGTGCACCAATATCGGGGGTGCATGGTTTTTTGTGGGTTGGTGCGGAAGAATTTTAGCATGTATTAAGCTGTGAGTTTAATAGTAAAAATCGTCTGTCCCGGTTTTGAGTGAACATCCAACTGCCCACCATGAGCCTTTATAATGTCATTAGTGATACTCAGCCCCAGCCCAGTGCCCTGTGTCCCCTTCTTCGTCGTAAAAAACGGCTGTAAAATTTTATCCTTGATCTCATCAGAAATTCCGCAGCCGTTATCTTCGATTTCGAGTGTGACGTTGTTATCTTTACGAAATGTTCGAACCGTTAATTTTGGCTCAAATTGGCCTATCGTCTCACTTTTCACGTTTGCCTTTTCACGTAAAGCATCAAACCCATTGTTACACAAATTCAAAATCACCCTCGAAAAATCCTCCGCCACCAGAGATACTTCACCGACCGAATCATCCAGTTCAAAATCCATATCCACATCAATCGGATTTTTTCCGGCCCGCATCCCGTGAAAGGAGAGGTTGACGTATTCCTTCACCAGTCCATTCAAATGGGTCGGTTCCCTTTTGCCCGATCCGCCGCGACTGTGCTCCAGCATCGATTTTACAATAGAATAGGCGCGGCTGCCGTGTTCATGAATTTTGCGGAGGTTTGCTTCAATGTCGTTTAAGATTTCGAGAGCTTCTGCTATTAGGCTTGAATCTTTAGCTGAAAGTTGACCACTGACTGCAGAAAGCTCAACCCTTGCCTCCTCCACCATTTCCAAACTCACCTCCGAAAAATTATTCACAAAATTCAGAGGATTTTTGATCTCATGGGCGATGCCGGCCGTGAGCTGGCCGAGGGAGGCGAGTTTTTCTTGATGGACGAGTTGATCTTTTGTGGCTCGTAATTCTTGGAGGGCGATTTCCAGGCGGTCTCGTTCTTCGTGGATGAGCCGGGCTTGTTTTTCTGCCGTTTGTAGATCTTCATAGCGGATGTGGGCCTGTTCGAAGACACTGGCGAATCTTTTTAGGATGGAACGGCCTTCTTTACTGGGTTTAGCAAGGGTGAAAGCATACAACGCACCGGTTTTGAACGGGAAGAAACTCACAAACTGCTCAATATCACTGTTTGGATCTTGCAGCTGTTTCAAATTCGGGATATCGGGATTTATCTGTCCGATTTTCCGGTAATAATCGGCGAGTTCTTTTCCCTTGAGTTCATAGATCAGTTCTTCGTGCTGTGCATCCCAGGCATCCAACACCTGAATGAGCATCGGGTGCCAGGTTAGGGAAATTGTGCCGAACATGTCGAGGTAACGTCCGTCATCTACAGTGGAGGCCCAGAGTTCGGCTTCTTTTTTCTCGCCGTCGATCATTCCCAAACCATAGCGCAATGGATTGATTTTAAGAATTTCCATTTCCTTAAACATGGCCTCGGCGATCTGCATCAAATCATCACTGTGATTCATTGCGGCAGCCATTCCCCGTACTCGCTCCAAACTGGCTTCCACTTTAGACTCGTAGGCCTGTTTTTCTGATTTTTGCAGATCTAAAAAGCGAGTATACGTTTGCTGAAAGACTTTAGCGAATCGCTGGTAAATCTTGATGTTCTCATCCGATATCCGATTCCATGCCCCAATTCCAATGAATCCATATTTATGTCGTACATTTAATACATGAAAGTCTGACTGCTCTTTTTTATCACTGACATCCATACCGAAATTCTCTTTTACAGTCACGATAAAATCTTTTTTGGGCATCGTGATTTGTATGAATTCTTCACCTGATTTCCATGCAGCAATTTCCTTCTTAAAATTTTCATGATCCCGAGTGGAAACTATCCTTGGTTCTACTAATTGGTCATCAGCGGTCACCCAAATTTCCATCGTATTTTCTTCAGCATTTATAAAGGTGATCCAGCTTGATTCGGGTTCAAAACCAATAGTTTGTTTAATTTGCTTAAAGAGTACCAACCCAACATCAGCTAACTCATCACTGCCTTGCATAGCCATCGTTCGACTTCGGACTCTTTCCAATGCGGCTTCAATTTCTAGCTCACGGTTCTTTTTCTGAAGATCGGAGGTTTGTTCGGCTACCCGTTTTTCGAGTTTCTCTTTTTCCCGATGCCACTCATTTAAATGCCATGTATCATTTTCGGAACTCATAGTAGCCCATTGTCAGTGTGATAATTCTTCGTCTGTGTCATCTACTCATTCTTTTAATATAAAACTACTCAAAAACGTCGTAATGCAGACGAAATTCAGTCCAATGGAAGCGTCACAACAAACACACTGCCATTTTCTCCATCTGTTTTGATATTCAATTGTCCCCCATGCGCCTTAATAATATCATTAGTGATACTCAGCCCCAATCCGGTACCTGCGGTCCCTTTCTTCGTCGTAAAAAACGGCTGCAATATCTTATCCATCATCTCATCCGGAATCCCGGGACCATTATCTTCTATTTCGAGGGTGATGTTTTTTCTGTCTGATTTCGTCCGAACGGTTAGCTTTGGCATATATGAAGCTGAAGGCTGATCACTGACAGCTGACAGCTTCTCAGCTATCGCATCAAACCCATTATTGCACAAATTCACAATCACCCGCGAAAAATCCTCCTCAATGAGTGGCACTTTGCCAATCGATTCATCCAGTTCAAACTCCATATCCACGTTGATCGGATTTTTTCCGGCCCGCATCCCGTGAAAGCTCAGGTTTACATATTCTTTCACGAGCCCGTTTAGATCCGTCGGTTCCAATTTCCCGGTACCCCCGCGTGAGTGTTGCAGCATGGACTTAACAATCGAATCTGCCCGGCTTCCGTGCTCATGTATCTTCTTGAGGTTAGCTTCGATGTCGTTTAAGATTTTGTGAGTTTCCTCTACTTGTTTTGCATCTTTAGCTGAAAGTTGACCGCTGACTGCTGACAGTTCCACCCTTGCTTCCTCCACCAACTCGATACTCAAATCTGAAAAATTATTCACAAAATTCAACGGATTCTTAATCTCGTGGGCGATGCCGGCGGTGAGTTGGCCAAGACTGGCAAGTTTTTCCTGTTGCACCAATTGCTCTTGGGCAGCTTTTAGATTTTCATATGCTTTTTCGATCTCTTTAGCCTGTTTCAGCTCTTTTTCTCTGGCACGTTCTCTCTCTTTTTGAATCACACGCCTTCGCTGAACCCGGTCGATGACAAACACTAAGCATCCAAAAAGCAAGAAATACATAATATAGGCCGGGATTGTATTCCACCAAGGGGGAAGGATCGTGAATTCAAGACTGGCTGTTTGGGCATTAAATGATCCAAATTGACTGCCACTTTGTACTTCAAATGTGTAATCACCGGCCGATAGATTTGGGATAAATACAGACCGTTGTGTTCCCACCGGAGTCCACTGTTCATTTTCACTTCCAAGAATTCGATATCGGTAATTGATAGAGGATGGATCTCTAAGGTCTAACCCAATGAAGTTGAAAGTCAATGTATTTTCAGCACTTTCTATCTCCGGTTTTTCAGAGCTGTAAATTAATTCAAAAATTTCACTACCGCTTTTCACAGATGTAATCAGGGTTTCACCGGAAGGTTGGGTGCTTCTGAGATCTGCCGGATTAAAACGAATGTAGGAACCATCTCCCGGAAAGATAATCTCTCCGTTGGTTAGAGTAGCCGGATTGGCACGGATAGAGATATATTCTTCCCGGGGCACTTCAAAATACTCAAGTTCTTCGGTCAATGGATCCAGACGAGTCAATCCGGTGAGGTTATTGAGCCAGAGATAGCCTTCGTCATCTTCAGTCATAAGTAGAGAGCCTTCTCTTATCAGAGACATTTGACCTTCGAACAATACCGTATAGTTGTTATTCAGATTGTCTACACGTATTAAACCTCCGATAGTATTGAGATAAACAACTCCAGGCTCGTAGGAGGAATCCAATGGAGGCTGAATTCCTTCGATTGGATAATCAACTACGATATCATGCGTTCTGATCTCGCCGTTCTCGAGATTCATGATAAAACGTTCCACTTCCGCACCACCGGGTATACCTATAAAGTAAACCTTAACGTATAATTCGTTTTCGTGTATAAAATGAGGGGCACTCACCGATAGTGAAGAATTAGAATATTCGCCTTGAACAGGCAAATCAATCACATCTATTTCTCCGGAATTCAAATCCATTCGTAATAGACGATTTGCATTAAATAATCCAGTGTAAAAATGATTTCCGAGGAGGGTTCCTACTTCGGCTAAGATCTGCAGATCATTAGGAGTTTGCAATACAGTAAATGGGTCATCATCCATATTTTCATCAAAAACGATAAATGTGGACTCAAAACTTGTCCCCTGAGCAACCATATATACTTTACTATCATGAATTAGATTTATTAAAATTATACTCTGATTTTCATCTATCGACTCGTATGCTGATTTATCAAAAAGGAAAAACTCCTGGTTTTCTCCCCCAAGATCACGTATTAAGCCGTTTACAGTCGTAGCCCAAAGCAGGCCATTTTCGTCCATCAAGGCATGAGTGATTGTATTTCTGAGATCAGAGGTTGGTAAATTGGGGAAAGGTACATGCGTCTCATAATTCCAAGAGTCGTCATACATAATGCTGGCTCCTTCAAAATGATAGCCAAACCAAATATTGTCTTGATCATCTTCAAACGCATAGTGGACATCATCGGAGGCAATTGTATTTTGGCTGTCTCTTGACGAACGAAAAGTGAGTATCTCTCCGGTTTCACTGTTCCACTTAATGGCTCCTAAAAGGCCGGATCCCAACCAGATATTTCCTTCTGAATCTTCGGTTACCGATTGAAAAGAGGCTACCCTTAGATCCCCGGTGTCGAACTCCCCAAGTTGTTTTACTTCCTCAATGACTCTCTCCCCGTCTTTCAAAATAGCAAGCCCCGTGGTAGAGGTAATGAGCAGATCACCCCCCGATGAATAAAGCATCGACCAAATGGTGCCACGAATTATATTGGCTGCTGCATCGCTTACCGGATCACTATCTGTAAATGCTTTTGTTTCTAAATTGAATTTGAAGAGAGTTGAATCGGTTCCCACCCATAGATTTTTTAAAGAATCGGTAGCCAGGGCATAGATATTTGCAGCTTGATTATCCTGAATCCCCGGGAGCTTAAAGAATTCTATATTTGGGTTTTCATTAGTGAGAGAAGTTGGATCTACATGATATAAACCGGAACCGGCTGCTACCCACATATTGTGTTCATCAATCAAAAGCAGATCTTGCACAGCAACAAGATCCGGAATGGAGTCGGGTGTAGAAATACGATCAAAAATTTTGGATGCAGGATTAAATAAGTCAAGTCCACCGTCGGTAGCCACTAAGAAGGTTTTTTCATCATATTCAAGAATATCATAGACTACTCCTCCGCTGATAGCCGTACTATCCTCAGGGTCCGGGCGAAATTGGATAGTAGAGTATCCATCATGCTTTCCAAGCCCTGCATTCGTACCAAACCAAATGAAACCCTTGCTGTCCTGGATCATTGTTTGGATGAAGCCTGAAGGGAGTCCGTCTCGAGGCGTAATATGACGGAATTCTTGCGATTGAGCCTGCACGGATAGTTGTGCACAGAAGCATAAGATGAGAAACAGACCTGAAAATTTTTTGATTGCTGTTTTTTTAATCATTTGTAAATTCAGTTTGTTAAAAATATGTAAATACGATTTTTTCTGATGATTTGGCGACCAAATAATTTTCATGATGAGTTTTCTGCTCCCAATTCACTAAAAAATTCCTCATGACTAATACCTTCATTGTTGTCTAATTCCTTTCGGGCAGTAGATAAATCTTCCAAAAATTGAACCTTGTCAAGCAATTTTTGGTATTCTTCCACATCAATTAATAATTCAGAACTTTTCCCATGTTGGGTAAGAACAAGGGGTCGACGGTTTGACTTAATCTTCTCTATATAAGATGCTGCATTAGCGCGAAAATCTGATAGGGATCGAATATCTTGATCAAGTATAATTTTCGACATGATTTAGATGAATTAGATTAATGGTTCTTTAAAATGTAGGTAATTTGGAGCAAAATAATGTATGCATGAATAAGAAGGAAATTGGTTCTAAAAGCATTAAGAAGCCCTGGCCGACCAAAGATGCTATGGAGCAGATCTATGAAATGAAACTTTGGGGAGATAATCGGTCTGATTTTTATTCAGGTGATGGATCTCATCACCCGGAGATCGTAGATCCATACATCGAAGTTGTATGTTCATTTTTGACCTCTTTCGAAACGCCTCTTGTGGTGTGTGATCTGGGATCTGGTGATTTTAACGTGGGAAATAAATTGGTAAAACATGCCCGAAAATATGTTGCGGTAGATATCGTGGAAGATCTGATCGAGCGTAATAAAGAGATATTTAAAGAGGACAATCTGGAATTCCGTTGTCTGGATATCGCAGTGGATAAGCTGCCTTCAGGAGATTGTGCTTTAGTAAGGCAAGTACTTCAGCATCTATCGAATGATGAAGTAGGGTGCATTTTGAAGAAGCTGACTGATTTTCAGTATGTAATTATAACCGAACACCTGCCTGAGGGAGATTTTATACCTAATCAGACCATTATATCCGGTCAGGGAACTAGGCTAAAAAAACAGAGTGGTTTAGATGTATTGGCACCGCCCTTTGAACTAATGGTAAAAGAAGCGAAACGATTATTGTCTCAACCGTCTGTGGATGGTAATGGGCTTATTGTTACTACGCTTTACAAAATGTTTTAAGAGAGACTCAAATTTTTTATTCCATTCAAAGCTTACAATTCAATGCCATCTTTAGTATCATCAACTATGGAAATATTAGGAATTGATGTTGGCGGATCAGGGATAAAGGGCGCTGTTGTGGATACTGAGAAGGGTGAACTAATAACAGAACGTCACCGCATACCTACGCCACAACCGCCAAAACCGGGACCAATGATCGAGACAATTGAGGCGATCATCACTCATTTTGACTGGCATGGACCTGTGGGGTGTGGTTTTCCCGCAGCCGTTAAGGATCAGATCATAAAAACCGCCTCCAATATTGATGATTCCTGGATTGGATTGAACGCATCCGCCCGTATTGAAAAAAAGACAGGGTGTCCCATCCACCTGTTGAATGATGTGGATGCCGCAGGGTTTGCTGAGGTGGAGTTTGGAGCCGGACAGGGTTGCCAAGGTACCATCGTGATGGCTGCTTTCGGCACTGGAATAGGCACCGCTATATTTCATAATCATCAACTGGTTCCGAATACAGAAATGGGTCACCTGCCCATGCATGGCGGTCCGGCAGAACATTACGCTGCCAATTCCATTCGGGAAAATGAGGGACTGAACTGGGAGCAATGGGGTCTTCGAGTCAATGAATACCTGCAGCTTGTGGAAAAATTATTCTGGCCTGATCTTATCATAATAGGAGGTGGAGTAAGCACAGATTTTAATAAATTCAAGTCATTTATTGATATAGAAGCGAAAGTTGTTCCCGCCGAAAGCCGTAACCATGCGGGGATTATTGGTGCAGCCCTAGCCGTTCATTCGCTCCAAAAAAAGTAAAGTTGGCCTAGAAATATTCAATCATTAATATTTTTGAGGTCTGCACAATGTTTTCATCTGAAAAATATAATAGAGCAATATATCCTAAATTTTTCATAATTTCATTCGTTAAATGATCGTTATTGTCTGAAGACTTACCTATAGAAACACTCT
>Ga0136558_1001881_pt1 | contig 10356 bp, 9 predicted proteins | sample AntRauTorckE6833_FD_101391 | JGI IMG/M metagenome (GOLD analysis project Ga0136558, IMG submission 101391) | Saline lake microbial communities from Rauer Islands, Antarctica - Metagenome Torckler E6 #833 | ecosystem: Environmental > Aquatic > Non-marine Saline and Alkaline > Saline | place...
GAAAGAATTAATAAGTCACGGTTTTGTGATGAAAGAATACGGATATGACCTTTACAGTATAGCAAAGGCATATGAACAACTACCTGAGGATTCTAATGATAAAATATTATATCTTAAAGATTTAAAAAGATATTCGGATAATATCAATAATATTGCTCAAGCCATTTCAAAGATTATTGAAGTTGAAGAATCAAATGAAATTAAAAAAATAAAATAGCAATCAAAAAAACATCCTGAAACTTAAGGATGTTTTTTTGATTATTCATGAAGTTTTAAATAAAAACTTTTAAACTCTTCTCTATTGATTTTTAATAAACGAATGAGTTCAGGATCAAAATGTTCACCAGATGATTCTTCAAGAATAGTCCAAGCTTTTTCAAAGCTAAATTCATCTTTATAGACACGTTTTGAAGTTAACGCATCGAATACGTCGGCTATTGCAACAATACGAGCTTCAAGTGGAATTTCGCTAGTTTTTAAACCTTCTGGATAACCTTTGCCATTCCATTTTTCATGGTGGTAACGCGTTATATTTTCTGCCACTGTATAAAAACCATGGTTAAAAATTTCTAAAGATTTTTTTAAATCAGAAAATATATCGGCACCAACAGCTGCATGAGTTTTCATTATTTCCCATTCTTCAGCATTTAATTTCCCAGGTTTTTTTAGAATTTTATCTGGTATAGCAACTTTTCCAATATCATGTACTGGTGCATTATTAATTATTTCTCTAATAAATTTACTTGTAACATTATATTCATCAGATGGATGGTTCACTAATAATTGAGCAATAAACTTAGAATATTGAACCATTCGGTTTAAGTGTTCTCCTGTTTCAGTATCTTTTTTTTCAACTAGATCTGCAAAAGCAATAGTAATTTTTGAGAAAATCATTTTGGTTAAATATGTTTTATCAAGGATACCTGCAATTTCACGTGCGATATTTTCACCAATTTGTTTGGTCTTTTCATTAAACTGATTCTTATTAACAGAACTAAAGAATAAAAAGGCAAAGACGGATTGGTCAATTATTAATGGAAAAACTATATTTGATTTTATACCTTCTCGTAAAATTAAACTTAATGCACTACTTTCTGCTTTATGTTCATATAATGCTTCCAAATCATTTGTAATAAGTGTTTTAGGATTTTCAATGAGTTCATAAAGAGAAGTATCATTAAATGATACATTATAGCCTGAACCAAGAAGTAATTTATCATAATTTGCGATACCATACTCTGCAATAATTTCTTCATCTTTATAATTTATAAATGCAACACCAACCCGATCAACAGAAAGTTCTTTTTCGATCATTTTGAAAAGATTATCAAGGACTTCAGTTAAGAGATAACCACGACTCGTAACATTCTTAATTCTTTGAAGAAAATCTTGATCTTTCATTACTTCGTGGATAATTAAGCGAATGGTTTCTTCCTCTTTAAATTTTGGTTTAAACTTTGGTAGATTCTTTAACTGATAATCTTGTTGATTCATTTGATCAAAACCCTTTATAATATATGACAAATCAGTTTTACCAATTCTATGAAGAAAGACTAATAAAAGTAATACAATTAATGCCATAACTCCAATTAAGATATTATTGGTTTTGATATATAAATCCATTATTGCAATGATATTTTTGTCAAAATCATCGATTGATTCGTTGATTATTGGGTTAATTGATTGATATGTTTGATTAATAGTTAAATAATTTTCTTCTTGCACTATTCCACTACCAAAACAGTCTTCAACTAATATATTCATATAATTAAAATTTTCTTCAATTAATAGAATTGAGTCGTAATTTTTATTGAATAAATCAAAATAGTTGAAAATTATATTGTTTCTATAGTTGTTAATCATAATTTTTGATTTGATGATGACTTCGCTATTTTTATTAATTAATTCATTTAGTAATTTTGCATTTCGATTATGTGCTTCAATTAGATTTTCTCTTCTGTCAGCAGTTATTGTCTCGGTATCTTGTAATGATATATTGCTGAGCACCCTTAAAGGCAAATCCATTTCAAGATAATTCTCTTTTATTTCACTGATCAGATGATGTGTCTCATATAATTTATGTGTTAAATCATTTATATAAAAAACGTTAAAACTAATTAATACAATTAGTATAATTAATAACGTTAATATTATACCGCTAATGATGTGTTTTAAACTTTTCATTTTTACTCCTTTACATGTAGATTACATAACAACTTAATTATAACATTTTTGAAACCTAAAATAAAAAAAAATATGTGACAAAACTTTAATAAATTCCTTGACATATTAAATTCAGTCGCTTAAAATAAGAAGCAACATATAATTTATAAGCGTTGAAAGGGCAAAACTTTTAAAAGGTCTATTACAGAGAGCTGGGTAAGCTGAGAACCAGATGGATTAATTAATTGTCATTCTCCCTTGAGCTGGAAATTGAAATGAGAGTAGGTTTCACCGGGGTAGTAACCGTTATCATAACTAAAGTATACGATGTTATAGATCCGTACTTAATGAGGTAATAATTTATTATTACAAAAATGGGTGGTACCATGGAGAAGAATCTTCATCCCAGTAAACAGTATAACTGTTTATTGAGATGAGGATTTTTTTATTATAAAATCTTTTTAGGATAAGAAGAATTAAATATGGAGGTAGAAAATGAGTTTTAAAATTGTACAAAGTTTACCAACCCCTGAAGAAGTTGAAAAAATGATGCCTATGAGCCAAGAGCTAAGGGAATTAAAAGCAAAAAGGGATCGTGAAATTAAAAGAATATTTACTGGTGAATCGGATCTTTTTATTTTAATTATTGGTCCATGTTCAGCTAATGATGAAAAAGCTGTAATAGAGTATGTAAAAAAACTTGGAAAATTACAAAAAGAGTTTGAAGACAAATTAATGATTATCCCAAGAATTTATACGAATAAGCCACGAACAACTGGTGAAGGTTATAAGGGATTATTACATCAACCAGATCACACTGAAAAGCCGGACATGTTGGAGGGTATTAAAACCATAAGAAGGTTACATATTAATGTTATGAAAGAATCAGGATTGACACCAGCAGATGAAATGCTTTACCCAACAAATTATGATTATGTAAAGGATTTATTAAGTTTTATTGCTGTCGGTGCAAGGTCTGTTGAAAATCAAAAACATCGACTAACAGCTAGCGGCATTGATATTCCTGTCGGTATGAAGAATCCAACAAGTGGCGACTTAAGTGTTATGTTAAATTCTATAAGAGCTGCTCAAATTCCGCATTCATTTATATATAACGGAAATGAAGTGCGCACCAGTGGTAATCCTCTGGCACATTGTATTTTAAGAGGATATGTGGACCAGTATGGACGTAATTTTCCAAATTATCATTATGAAGAAGTGATGCATTTATTAGAGGACTATCGAAAGAGGAATTTAAAAAACCCTGCAATTATTATAGATACAAATCATGCGAATTCCAATAAGCAGTATAAAGAGCAACCAAGAATTGCCATGGAAGTCCTTAGAAACCGAGAATATAATCCTATTCTTAAGAAAACTATAAAAGGTTTAATGATTGAAAGTTACTTGGAAGATGGAAAACAAAATGAAACGGGAGAAGTTTATGGAAAATCTATAACCGACCCTTGTTTAGGCTGGGATGATTCTGAAGCTTTAGTAAGAAAAATTGCAAGTGTTTTATAAAAAAGTATGTCTAGAAATTAAATGTTTTCTAGGCATTTTTTAATTGATAAAATTTTGCCAATAAAGTGTTTGACAAACATAATACAATATTGTACAATAAGTATGCAAATGAGAATGATTATCAAGTTCATACAAGGAGGCAATATGAAATTAGATGAAGTCATAACAAAGCGAATTGTAAAAATAGACCAAATAAATATCCAAGGTGTTCATCGCAAAAGATTGCAAGAAATGGGATTAATTCCTGGTAAAAAGATATATGTACAAAAGTTTGCACCGCTGGGTAATCCAATGGAAATTAAAATTAATGGGCAAAGTATTTCGATAAGAAATGAAGAAGCACATTTAATTGAGGTCAGTGATGCCCATGAGTAACACCGTCGCATTAGTTGGTAATCCCAATTGTGGAAAAACAACGCTTTTCAATGTGTTAACAGGTTCAAGATATTCTGTAGGGAACTGGCCAGGAGTGACTGTTGAGAAGAAAGAGGGTAAAATTGATGAAAATTTAACCTTAGTGGATTTACCAGGTATTTACAGTTTAACGCCATTTTCAAAAAAAGATGAAGAAATTGCAGAGGAATTTTTATTAAGCGATCGCTCAGATTTAATTGTCAATATAGTTGATGCAACAAATCTTGAAAGAAATCTCTACTTAACGTCTCAATTAATTGAAACGGGCAAACCTGTTATACTAGCATTAAATATGATTGATGAGTTAGATATTGCAGGTGCAAATATTGATTATGAGAAATTATCTGAGTTAATTGGTGTGCCAGTGGTACCCATTTCTGCTCTTAAAGAGCAAGGAATCGATTTGTTAGTTGATGAAATAAAAAAAAGAATTAAATACCCTAAAAACGTCAAATGGCATTATTCAGGTGAAATCGAAAAATATATAGTAGATGCTCAAAAGAAAATAGAAAAAGAGTCAATTGTTTATAAAAATTATCCAAGTAGATTTTTAGCAATAAAACATTTAGAAAATGATCATGAAATCAATGATGTTGTCGATTATTTTGATCAAAGTCAACTAATAGAATTAGAAAATAAAATTGTTGCTGACCGATATGAACACATTCGTTTAATTATTGAAAAAACATTTTTTTCAGATCGTAAGTTTTTAGATGATTCTATTTCAGATAAAATAGATTCTTTTTTAACAAATAAGTGGTTTGGTATACCAATATTTGCTTTAGTTATGTATTTGGTATTTCAATTTACTTTTAGTATAGGAAATATATTTTTAGATATTATAGATGGATTTTTTAGTGGTGTCATTATTCCAGGTGTCATTGGTACCTTAACCTCTTTAGGTGTTGCGGATTGGATGGTATCCATGATTGGTGAAGGTATTTTTGGTGGTGTAGGTGCTGTATTAACCTTCTTGCCAAATATTATTTTCTTATTTATTGCTATTGCAATTTTAGAAGATTCTGGATACATGTCTAGAGTTGCATTTATTCTTGATCGTGGATTAAAAAAGATTGGTTTAAGTGGTAAAGCATTTATACCAATGGTTATTGGATTTGGATGTAATATTCCAGCTATTATGGCTACAAGAACACTGCGTTCAGAAACAGACCGTAAGATTAGTATACTTGTCAATCCTTTTATGTCCTGCGGCGCAAGATTACCTGTATATGTTTTATTTGTTAATGCATTTTTCTTAAAAAATAAAGCCCTTGTAACATACAGTTTGTATATGCTCGGTATTGTTATAGCAATACTCATGGCATTAATTTTCAAGAAAACATTATTTAAAGGTGATACAGAAGTCTTTATGATTGAACTACCAAGGTACAGAACGCCATCGATTAAGAATGTTTCGTTGAAAGTTTGGGAACAAGGCAAAGCTTATGTACAAAAAGCTGGTAGTATTATTTTAGCAGCATCAGTAGTATTGTGGTTTATACTCAATTTAGGACCGGATGGTATGACTGAGATGCAAAATAGTTATGGGGCCATGATTGGAAAATTCATTGCACCTATATTCAAACCATTAGGTTTTGGTGATTGGGCAGCTTCTTTATCGTTGCTTACTGGTATTGTTGCTAAGGAAGTTGTCATTAGTAATATGGCAATTATTTATGGATTAGGTAGTTCAGTTGCCGAAGCCGCTTTAGAAGGTTCCGTAGAAGGCTTTGCTCCAACATTAGGCGCTGCCTTTAATCAAGTGTCTGCTTATGCGTTCATGGTTTTTGTACTGCTTTATACACCATGTATTGCAACTTTGGCTGTTATTAAAAGAGAAATGAATTCATATAAATGGATGTGGTTCCAAATGTTTTATCAATTTGTTGTGGCATGGATCGTATCATTTATTGTTTATCAAGTAGGGAGTATATTATTCTTATAAGATTTAGGAGGTGCTAAATGGGTGATATCTTAACAATTATAATTGGAGTTTTAATATTTAGTTATACAATCTATCAGATTAGAAGAATTTACATTGCTACCAAAAAAGGCAAATGTGTTGGTTGCCCATCGGCTGATACTTGTGCTGAAAATCCGGAAAACATACAAAAGGTACAATTTACGGATCTTACAAAAAAATAGATTATTTTAAAGACTAATTTTATTAGTCTTTTTTTTTTAGAACTAATATAGCTATGCTATAATAGAAGTATAGTCTAGAAAAGGAGATGAAGGATGAATAAGAAAACAATTAAATTTAAATATTCTTTAGTTATACTAATGCTTTTTGTTTTAGCTCTATCAAGTAGTACTTATGGAGATGTAAGTGATATTCGATTATTAGTCAATGGAGAAGATATTACTAATTTATCTAGTCCTGTGATTGAAAATGATCGAATGTTGGTACCTATACGTTTTGTATCAGAAAGTTTAGGTGCAATTGTTGAGTGGGATGGTGACAATAGACGTGTAATCATTCAAAGAGAAAATGATCATTTAACGTTAAAAATTAATAGTCGGTTAATCCAATATGAAGAAGGAAAGAGATATCAATTAAGTGATGTGGCACCTAAAATTATTAACGACCGGACTTATGTGCCCATACGTCTTGTAAGCAATGCATTAGGTGTAGGCATTAATTGGGATGGAGAAAATCGAGTAGTAAATATCCAGTCAAATCAAGCTTCAGAAATAGAATCTTTTTATGCAGTTGATATGGTAAATCTAGACAATGGTAGTTTAATTAGTGGAAAAACTGAGATAAAATATCAAGTACCAGAACAATATAGAACAAGTAATTACAAAGTAAAATTACTTTTATTAAATCCTTCCAACTCAGAAGGATATATTAAAGCAATAGAAGCGGCTAATAGGAATTCCTTAACTTATTTACCTAAATTTGCTGATGAAGGCGAGAAAGCTCTTGTTTTAGGTGTTTATGATGCATCTAATAATTTTGTGGCAGGGAAAGTGATACGAGTGGTTATTGATTTAGAACCTTCTGTTGCCTTAAAGGAAATACCTAATAATGAAAATATAACAGAAAAAGTTACATTAACACCAATGGTTAATTTTCTGCCGGACTATGTAAATTATGAAATAAGCAATATTAACACCAATAAAACAAAGGAAATAAAAGAGCGAGATCCTTTTGGTGATTATTCTTGGTATCCACAGAACTCTGATAATGGGAGTTATTTTGTAAAAGTAATAGCAGTAGCCAATGGTAAAACCTTTGCTAGTAGTAACTATTCAGTGAAAGTTAATGTATCACCTGAAATCAGTCTTAGTGGGATTAAAGAAAACCAAATAATTAATGGACCAGTAAGCTTAATTGCAAAAAGAAATTTTGATGTAAATGAAACAATATTTTATATCAAAGATTTAAACTCTGGTAAGATAGATGAATTAAAAAGGATACCTTATGGTTCATATACATGGGTGCCTGATGAGACCATGTCAGGTAAAAAAGCACTTAGAGTTGTTGTTGAGGATACAAGAGGGAATATTCATACAAGTGATTGGGTAACTGTAGAGGTTGATCATTCGCCAATGATTGAAATTCTAGGCATTGGTCCAAAGCAAATTGTAACAAAAACTATGGAATTGAATTATAGAAGTAATATAGTACTTGAAGAAATGAAGTATATTCTTAAAAACATTGATACTTCAAATATAACAGAATATCCTATTAACGATGTAAATGTAGCTTATAAGTTATCTATTGATGCACTTAAAACAGGTAATTATAGTCTTAAAGTTGTTGGTTCTTACAATAGTACTGTGATTGCTTCTGATGAAGTTACATTTAGAATTTATAAAGAAAATCTATATTCTGCAAAACCTATTATTGAAAAAGATAAATTTTTAGATTTTGCATCACAAATGGCTTTAGAATCATACTATAAAACGAATATGTCAGCGGCTTTACAAACAGCACAAGGCATTTTAGAAACTGGTTGGGGTCAAAGTGTTCCAGTAGATAAATACACAGGTAAATTTTCAAATAACCTTTTTGGAATAAAAGGCACAGGTTCTAATGGTTCTGTGACTTCAAATACTTGGGAAGTTTATAATGGGATAGTTTATCGCGTAGATGATTATTTCAGAGCATATCATACAGTAGGTGAAAGTTGGCAAGACCATAAAGATTTATTATTAAAAGCATCAAGGTATTCTATTTTTAGAGATGTTATGTATGATAGTTCTTTAGGGGCTTGGGCCATTCGACGGGCTGGTTATGCGACTGATCCACAATACCCTTTAAAACTCATGCGTATTATTAAAGAATATGACTTAGAAAGATTAGACAAAATTGATTTGTAAGAGGAATGTTAGATGATGAAGAACAAATTTACTAAGAGTATTTTTACAATATTTTTAATTCTAATAATCAGTATTACTATTTGGGTGAATATAACCTATTCACCGAATGATACTGCTCTATATTATACTATTGCTAATGAAAATGTAGATGTTCTAAAAGAAGAATTTGGAGTGAGTTTCACACCTGTAGAACAGAAAAATACAACTGGTATTATATTCTATCCTGGTGCCAAGATTGAGCCAGAAGCCTATAGTCCTTTAGCATTTAAATTAGCTGAAAAAGGTTACATGACGATAATTGTAGAAATGCCACTTAATTTAGCTGTAATAGATAAGGACCTTGGTAAAGAAGTCATTGAGTATTATGAAGGTGTAAAGTATTGGTATATTGGTGGACATTCTTTAGGTGGTGCAATGGCTGGTAATTTTGCCTATGAACACAATAACTTGATTGAGGGAGTATTCTTTTTAGGCGCCTATCCAGTTGAAGATCTATCAGAGCTTCCATTAAATGGTTTATTAGTCAATGGGGCATTAGATGGCATCATTGATAAGGAGAGACTAAAGGAAGCAGAAAAGTTAATGCCTAAAAACAGTTTAAATATAAGGATTGAAGGAGGGAATCACTCGCAATTTGGTTCTTATGGTCTTCAAAAGAATGACCAAGAAGCAGAAATACCCTTTGAAGAACAACAAGAAAAGACAATAGAATTAATTATTGAATCAATAGAAAGTAAACATTAAAAAAGAGAGTGCGCAAAACACTCTCTTTTTTTGGTGGAGATAAGGGGACTCGAACCCCTGACCTTTTGGCTGCCAGCCAAACGCGCTCCCAACTGTGCCACATCCCCATATTCGATACACTTAATTTTACTAAAAATTTTATAAAAAAGCAATGATTTCTTTTGTTGAAGATGAAATAAATTATTTTTAGTCATCAACTAAGCGATCGATAAGTGATTGAATTATATCGTAGTCATTTTCATTTAGCTTTTCAGCTTGATCAAAAATACACGTAGGATCTGTATTTTGGCCATCAATGCTTTGACCAAGAAGGTAATCTATCGAGACTTCTAAGAAGTTTGCTATTTCTTTTAAAGTCTTTGCGTCGGGGGTTCTTTGATTAGTAATGTATTTTGATACAGCAGAATATGAAATATTTAACTTCTCTGCAATTTCCTTGCGAGAAATTTTTCTTAGCTTTAGTAATTGATTAATTCTGTTACCTATATTCATTTGTTACCTCCTTTATTCTATTTTAGCAAATTATTCTATAAAGAGGGAAAAAGTGGACAAAACGTACTTGTTATAATACAATTTACCCACAAAGTGAAAGTTTAATTATTTATTTGAAAATAAACTTCTGTGTATAATATCTTGATTTAATTGTTTATGTGGTCAAATGAATGGTAAATATAACAAAAATTCATTAACAATGAAGCAATGCAGTTTTAAACATACTAGAGAATTTGGTCAAAACAAAGGGGGCTTAATGTTTGATCGATATAATGATAAGAAAAAGAAAATTGATGAAAATTTTAATGAACATTTAAGGATTAACATAAAACCTATGAAAGAAGGATCCATAATTGCTTTAATCTATGGTATATTTGGTATTATTTAGATTGCTTTTTCCGATTCGGTTTTATTATATTTTTTTGATGATATTAAAGTCTATAGAGAAATACAAACCATCAAAGGGTGGGGGTTTGTTTTAATTTCAGTGTTATTAATTTATAGTTTAGTGAAAATTAGATCTGAGTTATAAATATCAGTGCCAGAAAACCACGTGGGCTTGCCCCGTGAATGAATGGCATTAAAACAAATGTTTTGAACTAATGTTCGCTTTAGTGTATAATTAAAATAGAAAAACCTTAAGGCGGTGCATTATGCAAACTGAAACAGTAAATAAAGCATATAATTTTA
>Ga0136558_1001884_pt1 | contig 10345 bp, 11 predicted proteins | sample AntRauTorckE6833_FD_101391 | JGI IMG/M metagenome (GOLD analysis project Ga0136558, IMG submission 101391) | Saline lake microbial communities from Rauer Islands, Antarctica - Metagenome Torckler E6 #833 | ecosystem: Environmental > Aquatic > Non-marine Saline and Alkaline > Saline | place...
CAGTCCATGACGAACTTGAGCCTTTCCTATCACTCTCTCATCGATCTTGGAGCAAACGTTGACTGCTCTGGACCCATCGCAGACATCCCTGAAGAGGAAGGGGCGGACTACGCCAAAGACGACAAGTACGATTTTGCGATCAATCACATGATTAAGCATTACATTCGTACCGACGAGGCGATTCTTGACAAACTTTCAAAGATCGATCAAGAACGAGAAAACGAGGCTATGATTTCTGATGAAGGCGAGTCCGAAGTGGCTTGATCACCACAAGACAATTGAATAAACAAAGAAACCAGGCTTAGCGGTCTGGTTTTCTTTTTAGTGGCAGTTGTTGCTGATAACCTACTATACATGAGCAAGAGAGATCCGTTTGAGAATTGGGATCGCCCAGCATGGGACGATTGCTAATTTGCCACAGGTAATAAGGAAGTCAAAATTTGTCTAAAAAAGCATTAAATTTAACCGGCAAGCGCAACGGTATGCTTGTGGCTGTGGAGGATGCAAAACGGGTTGGAAAGCAAAGAAGCCGAATATGGAAATGTCTTTGCGATTGCGGCAAAGAGGTTTATATTGAAGCAAATAGGTTCAATAAGGTAAAATCTTGCGGATGTTTGAAAAGCCCTAATAGGATTGGACAGAGATCTGGAAAATTAGTAATTGTCGAGGATCTTAATAGAGGAGATTCGTCTAAAAGAAAAATGTGGCTATGTAAATGTGATTGTGGAAATGAAATAGAACTTCCAACTACTGCCATTTCTAATAAATGGAGAAAAAGCTGCGGCTGCGATAAGTTAGATCTGACAGGAAATAGATACGGCAATCTTAAGGTTATAAAACAATATGATTCAGATATTCATGGCAAATCTCAGTGGTGTTGCGTTTGCTCGTGTGGAAAAGAAATAGTTAAAAAACAAGAATCGCTAACTAGATGTAAAAACCACAATCTTCATTGCGGATGTAAAAACGAAGTTAATTCATATGGATGCATTATATCATCTCTTTATAAAAGAATTGTAAAAAATGCTAACATGAGAAACTTAGAATGCTTAGTTAGCCCATTATACCTTGACAATTTATTTAATGATCAAGATAAAAAATGTTCTATAAGCGGAGTCTCTCTAGTGATGGCGAAAAGATATACGGACATAAAAAATGGGACGCAAACAGCATCTTTGGATCGCATCGATTCTTCAAAGGGATATATTGAAGGAAACGTACAATGGGTTCACAAAGACGTTAATGCAATAAAGATGAATATGACAGAAGAAGACTTGTTCAATTGGGCTACAAAGATATTTTTCAACTCGATATGCAAAGAAAAATTGTCTTGGGATGACTACTATATGCTTATGACCAAACTGGTTTCAAGCAGGTCTCCTGACCCATCAACTAAGCATGGGTGCGTTATTTGCTCCGATGATCATCGTGTAGAATCTACCGGGTACAATGGGCCTCCACAATTGATACCTAATGAAGAAGTTCCCTTAACTCGTCCAGAAAAATATGACTGGATGTTGCACGCAGAAGAAAACGCCTTGATATTTAGTGGAAAAGAAGCAATAGGTTCTACTGTTTATGTTACAGGCATGCCCTGCCCAATCTGTATGAGGAAGTTGGTGCAACAGAGAGTCAAAGAAATAGTTATTGGTCCTCAAAAATCCAAGTGCGTAGATGATAAAGCGCAATTAGTATCTTTAAAAATGGCCGAGATGTCTAATATAAAAGTAAGAGAAGTTGATACAAAAATAACAAGAGCAATATCTTTGGATAAGGAGTAAAAGAATGGGATATCACAAAAGAAAGATTGAAAAAGGTAAGGTAGGAGAGATTTCTAAGATCCGAGAGGAAGTAGAAGAACTTATTGATTCCGAAGAGCAAGGAAACAAAATCATGGCTCTTGTAGAACTTTCTGACATTGTCGGAGCAATACAAGCCTATATCAATAAACATCATTCATCTATAACTTTCGATGACCTGATGGTGATGGCGAAAGCCACAAGCAAGGCGTTTAAAGAGGGATCTAGAAAATGAAGTCTGAGATACCATACTCGTTCATTGACGAGGCTATAAGATACTACAAGCTTAGGTCTTTTAAATATTTAGAAGTCCCTTGGGTGGTCCCTGAGGGCATTCTTAATATGACTCTGCCTTGTAGCGCGAGGATAATAAAGAATCACCAAATGGTCGGTTCTGGAGAGCAGTCTTTCTTGTATATGAAAACTATGGGTCGCTTGCCTGAAGGAAAATATGTATGCGCTACGCCTTGCTACAGACCTGGTGATTCGGGAAGAAGCAATAATCATTGCACTCAATTCTACAAGGTAGAACTTATTAATTTAGCTGGAGAGAATAAGCCAGACGAAGCAGAATATGATTTTTTGATCAAAACGGCTTTCGGGTTTATGTCTAGATACAGGTCAGATATCGAAGTAGTCGATATAGAGGATGGAGAGAGAAAAAACTGTAGAACTATATTAAGCCATGACATTCAAACGATTGATGGCTTAGAGCTTGGGTCTTATGGTATAAGGCATAGCGAAAAGATAGGATATTGGATTTATGGCACAGGCGTCGCCGTACCAAGATTCGAGAAACAGCCAGAATTGACGCTTTGAGGAAATTATGTCACAAGTATACTTTAAAGAAGGAATGCTAGTTCTTCTCGGAGACGACAGAGACAAAAACGAAATGTCTTTTAAGCCTACAAACGACAGGGCTTTCGATAACAAAACGAGGTATTGGGGAAGGGTCAATGACTTTAATTATTCACTGCCCTGGGAAACAGTCAAATGCGTTGTACAAGCATTCAATGCCGGCGACGCTGTCTGGATCGATAACCCATTGAGCGTCCCTAACGCACAAGTCAGATTATCTACACAAATAAATTTCAATACAGACATTGTCGCAACTCTTGTAGGCGATGGTAATGACATGATTAGGATAGATCCCAAGAGCGTACAGTCTGTCGTGCCCGATATCGTTAATGGACATACGCTAATCGGCATTGCAGGTCTTGACTCTCCTCTTACTGTTATAGACGGGTGGGTAGACCTCGTCACCTCTCTTTCTATCGCAGGTTGGCTACAATTAGATCCTGAGCCAAATGTGGGTGCTATTCTTGTTTAGGTTGTGCGTCCAATATCTTTCATAATACTTAGATGCTCTTTAAGAAGAAAAAGAATCCGAATACGAGAGCGCTAAGAACTTTCAACTCTGATCATTGCCTTGATCTTATTAGCTGTGAAAGACAAATTATGTCTTTTACGGGACATATGTCTCAACCATTTGCAAACGTCTTGTCAATATCTTCAAATATAGACATGGCGATAACAACTATTCCCGAAGGGATGCCTAAATGCGCTAGTCATGATCTCTATGCAAGTCTCAAAGAATCACAAAGAGACATGAAAATGATCTTGAGGAACTTTGATATACTCGCAAGCAGGCAATGCATGCAAGCCATCAACGAGGAAAAGAAAGCAAATCCCAAACACCACAGACATCCTCACGACTTGGTAAAGATTTATCTGTATAGTCTTACTTTTGAAAACGATAGCATGAGAGAGTGGGTTAAGGATAGCTCTGAAAGAATTTATATCGCATATGTAAAGTTTAGGCAGATCAACTCCTTGTTCTCGCATCAATATCCAAAACTTGAAGATCTTTTATACTACGCAACAACAGGATACATCTTTGACAGAAGTGAACTTCTCTATAAAAATAAAACGAATCTATCACAATTGAGACCTATGTAATGTCATTAATTCGGTATCCAGGCGGAAAACAGAAGCTATCAAAGCGTATTGTCGGATCTCTACGGAGATATATGCTAGACCATAAAGATTGCAGATATATAGAACCTTTCTTTGGGGCAGGCGCAATCGGATGGGATCTCATTTCAGCAGACCTTTGCAAACATGTTGTCATCAATGACATAGATCCAGGCATGTTCTGTATTTGGGAAGCGATAGAGAGATGCCCAAAAGAATTGAAGCAGGCTCTCATCGATTTCGAGCCAAGCGTAAAAGCATTTGACCAATTCAAGGAAGAACTTCAAGATATTCACTTTCTTGAAGACGAAGACACAGTTGAAATCGCCTATAAGAAGATTGCTTGCCATCAGATGTCTTTCTCTGGCTTAGGGACAAAGGCAGGAAGCGTTCCAGGCGGGAAGAATCAAACGCATGAGAAGTATCATGTAGGATGTCGTTACAATCCTGTGTCTCTTTGCAGACAGATAGATAAGATGCACAGGAATATAAAAAACCTTGAGTCAGTTGAGATCGTCAATGGGGACTTCGATTATTGTTTAGATATAGCAAACAAGGATGACTTGATCTACCTTGATCCTCCTTATTACGAAAAGGGTCCAGAGCTTTATCAGTTTTCTTTTACAGACGAAGATCATGAACGCATGGCTAGATGTCTCAAGAAATCTAAGAGTCCTTGGCTATTGTCTTATGACGACTGTCCAGAAATCAGAGATCTTTACAAGTTTGCTGTTGTCGAGTCCTTGCCATTGAATTACACTATCAACGGATCGGCGACGAAAAACGAGCTACTGATTGCTCCGGCAAAATACGCAGATGACCTACTTTATGTAGAGAAGCCTCAAGACATGTTCGAGGACTAATTATGATCCCTATTGAAGAATGCAAAGACAAGCACCTTTATATCATCGGTGCGAGGAACTCAGATTTAGGCGTTTACCTTGAATCTGATAAGGGTTTTGTCATCAACAGGCACAAGTGCGGAATGAACTTCTTGTTTGTCGAGTACCATTGGGACACAGGCGAGCCTTACGGAACCGCGAAATGCATCGAGGATCTTGGGCCAGCCAAAGATCTCCCTTGGGAAGGTTGGACTAAAGAGAATGAGTGCGAGATGCTCAAATATTTAAGCGATAAGTATGATGAGCATGACGTTGTGTTTAGAAGATCATTAAGATATTGCGTTGATCATGGCAATATGAGTAAGACCGCAGAAGAAATTGTAGATTACTGGGCAATGGAACAGCCCGAAGAAATGAAGAACAGGCTTAGAGAAGCCGTGCAAAAAGAATTGGATGTTGAAGCTCCTCTACCACAAGGGTAGAGGATTCTCAGTTCAACGACAACCGCCCGTTACTCTTCCAATTAGGATTAGCAACAGGTCTTACACTGTCTCCCTGAGCGTGAATTAGGACACTTCCTGCCCTATTTTGAATGATTTTGTTAAAAAGAACAATTTACCTGTTTTAGAAAGAAAGTGGAGTCGTATCGATGAAGCAAAGCAAAAAAGAAAGGAGCATTGCGTGTCGCCTAAACCCTAATGTGTGGTTTACCAGCGACACGCACTAGCTCTATTCCCATTCCAATATAATCAAATACTCATTAAGAGGCCCTTGGATGACTCAAGAGGCTTGGGACTTGCATCATGCCGCTCAAGAGCAAGATACCGACATGGTGTACAAGGATGACGAGCTTAGTCCAAAAAGGATTTGGTCTGATTACCGTATGCCAAAAGACAAGATTGATAAGCATGACGAGGACTTGATATGTACACACAACTCTTTTGTAAAACCTGGTGATACTGTTTATCACGTTGGGGATTTTTGTTTTGGGAGTAAAGAAAGGGCAAGGGAAATTCTTCGCCGATTGAATGGTCAAGTTCATATTATATTCGGAAATCACGACAAGCCTGCTCGCTCGATTGCGGAAGATTTTGTTTCTGCCAGTGAAATGAAAAAGATAAAGATCTCTGTGGGCAGAGCGAAAACAGATGTTCAAGAGATTGTTCTTTGCCATTATGCGATGAGAGTATGGGACAAGATGCACCACGGAGCTTGGTGCGCTTGCCGCTCACTCCCACGGAAACTTCCCCCGACTAATCACGACTCTTGCGAGCTTGGCCTTCAATTCGATGTAGGGGTTGACTCTGTGGCAAAAATGCTTGGAGGCAGCAAGCCCTTATCTGAACACTACAGGCCCGTCTCATTTGAAGAATTGCGTTCGATAATGAAGAATAAAGAGAAAATGATTAGTCTCGGCAACGTGAACGTTCATCGCGATCATCATAAGCCTTCTCGATCATCTTGAATTTGTCGTGCTTTCTTTTAAAACCCAATTGATCAGAATCTATCCCTTGATATATGTATCTTCCGAATGGTACGATATCGTTCATAGAACTCATTCTTACAACGGAGCTACTTGATAGTTTTCCATTCTTTTGCTTTTGCTTTCTTTTTTCTGATGCATGCTTAACGTTTAGTTTTCTGCACAGGTCAGAAAATGAGGACCAGTCTTGGTTATAGGATCCTGCAATGCTCATTTGCCTTACTCCCTTTTTACCAACGTAGAAGCATCCGTCTCCGTCGAAGTACCCTCTCCACCAGTAATGACGGAGATGATCAGGCACATGACCGATTACCCGATCTGCGCTGGCTAGGCTCTTGCCCCCATATCCAAGGTCTTCAAAGATTCCATATAGTTTTCTGTTTGATGTCTTTGCCGATGTTTGGAGATGTCTGTTGGGTCTTTTTCTTTCATATTCTGTCCACTTCCCGACAAAATTAAATACAGGTTTGACACTTTTGTAATCAGAACTTTTAATTTCTAAACCTATGACATGCTTTTTTGTTATCCACCCATCTGCCCACAACAGACCCATTATATAAGCACATTCTTTATTGATGACGCTCTCGAACATCGACGCGTCTACGTTGCAGAGGTTGGGTCTGCACCTGTCTGATATCTCTCTTTGTGCCTGAGACTTTCTTTCTTTAGTTACTTTGAGATTAAGGCTACTCGCTTTTCTCCTTACAGAACACTTAGATCTGCTAAGCTTTTCAGTACACCATTCGTATCCTTTATGTGGGTAGTTTTTGACTAAAATAGCAGTTTCTTCGTTTGTCCAAGATTGTTTTATGTGTGTCATGCCATATAGTTACGAACACCCTTGATGATTGTCCTTTTATGACTCCGGAAATTTCTAAACAAAACATACACTCACATTAATGAACAAGATAATTAAGCAACCAGGGTTCTCCTTCGGGTGGAACAATCTAAACGCTAAGCCAGACACTATGTCTGGTGACTTCCTTAATATGAGAGGCTGGCAAGAGGAAGCCTTCGATAAGCTGGGAGGCTCTCGATACTCCATAATTAACGCCCCGATGGGTAGCGGCAAGACTTTGATGATGTGCTTTTTGTCAGCACATAAGATGAAGGCTGATAAGAATCTGCGGACGATTATTGCTGTCCCCCAAACCATCATCGCCCCAGGCTTCTCGGAGGCTAATCTGCTTATGCCTGATGGAGAGGAGTTGAGGTGGCTTGTCCAGAACGACCTGTGTATGGAAAAGGTAAGCGAGGGGACCGCTAATCGTGTCATAGACTTCCTTAAGGGTCCAAACACATTCTTCGCTGATAGAATATTGACATGCACTCACATGACTCTTGTGGCAGTTTATAAGAAGCTTAAAGACAGAGGCGACCTGAATCTTCTAAGCAACCTTATGCTCTGGATCGACGAGGCTCACCACTTGAAGAACCAAGAGGTAGAGGGGTTCGAGGGGGCTCATGTCGGAAATGAGATTGGAAATGCCGTATCTTATCTTTTGAGATATGGAAAAAATGTTCAGATAGGATTGGCAACAGCGACTTTCTTTAGAGGAGACAGGTCTGGCTTACTTACTGAAAATCAAGAGTCCAAGTTTGAGAGGTTTAATCTTCCATACGACAAATACCTTGAGTCTATAAGTCCATTCTCGTTCAGCTTTGACTTTATGCTTTGTGGGCCTGACTACGAAAAAGCCATAGGTAAGATTCTTAAGCACGAAAAAAAGAAAGATATAATTTATATCCCGCACACCATATCTAAGCACTCCACAGGAGACAAGTATGGTGAGATAGACAGCATTATTAATGAGTACAAGAAGGCTTACGGAGGCAGAAAGAGTCAATTGGATTCAGGGCTGACTGTTCTGAAAAAGAACAGAAAGGGAAGTGCAGTAGGTGGTGAATTAAAAATATTGGATCTTGTTGATGAGGATAGTCGCAAGCAAAAAAAAGAATACATATCTTCCATAAATGAGGACAGAGAACACTTGGACGCTATCATTGCTATGGGGATGTTCAAAGAAGGGGCTAATTGGATTTGGGCTGAGAGAAGCATAATTGTTGGCTCAAGATCTTCTCTTACTGACATAATTCAAATGATTGGACGTTTGTTTAGGAAGGCTGAGGGAAAGACGCATGTCCAAGTTATTCAACTTCTTCCATTCGCTTTAGACCAGGTCGGGGACGAGAAAGAGTTAAGAGATAACCTTAACAATTACCTAAAGGCTATCTACGCCTCTTTGATATTAGAAAACATACTAAACCCTGTCCGCATCATATCTCCCGCCACAGAGCCTTCAGGCGAAACTGCGTCAAGGTCTGAGAGAAGGGACTTTCTTGGAGAGGAGATTACTGACGGGTCTAAGCATGTAGAGATTATTAACGACATAAGCGACTGCTTGCAGAAAGCAGTCGCAGATAGTGATGGAGAATTAAGCCTTTGGGATGAGTATACCTCATTAGCTCCTGCGATATTGAGTTCGTATGGTGTGAGGAAAAATCACGAACAGATTATGAGACAAATATGGGCGCAGTTTTCTCGCAGATCTTTAAGGATGAAAGGCATTGATTTAGATAGCGTAGATTTTGACGCCCTTAAGCAAGTAAACCCTATTGATTTTATTCTCGACTACACAAGTGGCTCGTGCAACATATCAACTCTGAGAGGATTGCGCGATGCTATCAAAAGGTTCAATTTTTTGCCGTATCGAGAAGCCGCTTCTTTAGTAAGATCTCTGAATTTGGTAACTTGTCGAAGTTACATAGATTTAATAACTTCTGAAAGAAGACCTGCTGGTCTCCCACGGTCTCCGAATATCGTCTACAAAGATCAAGGGTGGGCTGGATGGAACGAATACCTCGGAAATGGGAAAACGAGAAGAGGTATAGATGAGTGGATTCTCATAGCCGAAGAATTGGCGGAACAGCATGGGGGGATTGTTCCAGGTCAATCTAAATTGAAGTCTATAGGTTTTGCCGGTCTGTCTTCAATTATGCACAACAATCCAGAAAAGTTTTCACATTTGGACAGAGTAAAATCTAATGAAAAAACTATTGAAGAGATGGTAAAGTTGGCAGAAGAATTATCGCAATCTAATGGCGGAAAAATACCGGAATGCTCATGGTTGGATAAAAACGGATATACTGGTTTATCTACAAGAATTAGGAAATACCCTGATTCTTTCTCTCATTTAGAGCAGGACAGGGGCAGGAAGACTATTGATGAGTGGGTCGTGATAGCAGAGGAACTGTCTAAGAAAAATGATGGCATTCTTCCGCATATAAGCTGGATTATTGATAGCCAGTATCTGGGTCTGCATGCCGCAATGAAAAATACCCTGAGAGCTTTTCTCACATAAAATCTTTGAGTAAAGAAGAGTGGAGAGATGTTTGGCATAAAGAGACTTTGGATAAAAGAGTAAAGATAGCTGAGAGGTTGGCATCAGATAATGGAGGCTTCCTTCCGACATACAAGCAGTTATTGGATAAAAAAGAAAACGGTGTAATGCTGTTATTGAAAGAAAATCCCGAATTGATAGATCACATAGAAAGAAAATCAGAGGATGATATTAGGGTAGCAAGGGAATTAAATGAATTTCTGGATGCTGTCGTTAAATTGGGAAGAATACCTGCCATAAAACCATACAAAGATGCAGACAAAATAACTCGTAGATTAATAAACTACAGGAGACATAAGAAAAGTAAAAATCTTGGATGGAAAAAAGAATATGAAGACATGGCTAAGGACAAGGGCTTTGATGGTATATTTGACACAGGCGCAAACCTTGTTCTTAAGTCTAGGACACTAAAAAGGGCGAAAGAGGTTTTTGAGAGATCAAGGATCAGGGGGTGCCTGCCTCGTCAAATTAAGGGAGACCGTCATCAGCGCAACGATTCTTCTTGGATATGTCAGTGGGTAGTAAAGGGTCCATCAGAAGAAATGCAATCCATAGCGGAAGAATACGGGTTCCCTAACGCATTTAAAAAGAAAAAGAAATGAAAGCAGGAGATAAAGACTGGTCTTGCCCTAAGAAGCAGAAGGCGAGGTGGGAAACCATCATCAGCCAATATCAATCTAACTTCTCACAGTCGATGCCAAAAGAGAAGCAGTATTGGTCTATGTGTAGCCAATGTGCAGACGACCACGGGAACCCCTCAGAGGGAAGAGAGCTATCGCAGATGGTAAGCGGAGGGCTCATCTCTCAAGGGCAGTTCCACGGCGTAGAGATAAACAAAGGCATACA
>Ga0136558_1001885_pt1 | contig 10345 bp, 9 predicted proteins | sample AntRauTorckE6833_FD_101391 | JGI IMG/M metagenome (GOLD analysis project Ga0136558, IMG submission 101391) | Saline lake microbial communities from Rauer Islands, Antarctica - Metagenome Torckler E6 #833 | ecosystem: Environmental > Aquatic > Non-marine Saline and Alkaline > Saline | place...
CCGCCGCCTTACCACCCGGTGTGATCTGAAACGCAAGCGACGGCGTGAGACCGACGACAGTGTCGGCTCCCGCCTCGCGGTGGCGATAGGTGTCCTTACCGGGCGTGTCGGGCTCGATATCGTGGTGAATGGATTTGATCGTCGCAACGGTGCCGTGTGCGCCGAGGGTGTCGACCAGCGACTCCATGAGGGTGGTTTTCCCGCTGTCGCTGGGACCAACGAGACAGACTGTGGGCATGGCTGTGGGTTCGGCCGGTCGACCAAAACATGACCGACGTGAGGCCACGCGCGAGAAACTCAAGAAAAATAGGTGTCGGTGAGATGTGAGATGATCTCGTCGACGCGATCCGGGTCGACGGTCCAGAACCCATGGTACTGACGTGGGCCGACCTCTTGGGCGACCAGCGCGGCTTTCAGGTCGTCGTCTCCGTTACCGTCGTAGGCGACGAGCCACGTCCGGGCGAGTTCCTCGCTCGACTCGTCGTGGACGGTCAGCCCGTCGGTGTCGAGGAGATCGGTGTCCGGAAGCCCGAACAGATGGATTTCAAGGCTGCTTCGGCCGAGGACACTGTAGTAGAGCATCGTCCGGAGATCACGTTTGACCCGTGAGAGATGCTGAAAACAGGCATACAGCGTCCCCTCATCCTGTCGTTCGGCCCGGCGTTCGACATAGCGTGAGGCAACGACCAGCTGTGGCACGCTCTGGGAGCGAAACGTGACGGTATCGAGCCGGTCGATCATCGAAATGGGATCGGGTTCGGTCCGAATCACCTCCGCAGTGGTCGTCACCGCCTCCCATAGTTCTGCCATCGATGCTGTCAGTAGCTCCTCGCCGTCGACTCTCAGTACGACTTCCGGTCTGGTCTCACTGGCATCGTGGACACTCACTGCTGTAGGTGGAGTATCGAAGAACGCCGCAATATCGGAGACAGCCTCGGCAGGTGGCTCGTCGACGGACACCTGTAGCTCTCTGGACCCCTGCGGGACAGCCTCGATGAGTTCGTGGAACGAGTTGGCGTCGACGATGTCTCACAGTACGGGTGCAACTGCTTTGTATGTGTGGCACGTAGTTCCATGGTAGTGACTGAATCCCGTAGAGCGAAGGGGCTGTACGCCCGAATACGAGTTCGACCGGTTCGGGAGTGTATTCTCCGTCAGCTTTCTGAAGAACACGTTGTCCAGCAGTATATGCCGGGAACACCCGACGGGAACCGGCCACAGGTACTCGTTGAGCCAGCGACCGAGACCGAAGGCAACTCGCTGAACGCAGACTCCATCGAGCAGACCATTTGGCTGGGCGACCGGGTGGTCTGTCTGCTTCGACACTGCGAGTCGACACCCCCGAAACGAGAATCGACCACAGAGAACCAGCCACCCCCTGACTCTCGGAACCCTAACTGCGGAATGGTGTTGTACGGGTTTGGGCATCTCCCCGTGGCACCGGTCGCAGTTCAGCTCTCGGATGGGTGGCTTGAACTCCATTTCGTCACAACTGCGTATCCGAAACTCCGGGAGACAATCAGCGACCTCCGCGAGGCGGCGTTCGATGTCGACCTCCGACAGGTGGTCCAGAGCGACCGCACGTCGGTTCCACTGCTCGATGAACTCCCGATGTTGTCGATGGTTGATCTCTCGGTACTTACCGACAGACAGCGGGAGGTCGCGACGGTTGCTATCGAGATGGGATACTTCGAGGAGACGGGAGCGACTGCCGAGGAGACCGCCGACGCACTAGATATCTCGAAGTCGACGCTATCGGAACATCTCCGGATCGTCATTCGGAAACTCCTCTCGCAGATTATCCCATAGGTGTATATAAAGGGCCTCACTGTTCGTCCGAATCTTCAGGCCCGTCGGTGGACTCATGTTAGTTGTGGGTGGAGAGTTCCGCTCTTTCGGACATCCAAGCCGCCACCGTTGGGGGACGGTGGTTGCGTATCGACACTGTTGGGGGACAGTGTCGACGTGTCGACTGTTTTGACTGGCTGATCTATAATGGCGGCAACACTTCTGAGTCGTAGCATTCGAAAAACGACGCTTGATCGAGACCGACCGTCCAAAACCCGTCGGCCCAGTCGGCAATCGCTCGGGCGGTGATCTCACCAAATGCCGAGGCAACCACTGGTGGTGGAGCGTCAGGAAGCGTGAACAGCCGGGCGTTTTCGACCGTGTAATGCTCGCCGCGGTGGCTCTGCTGACCACCCGCCCACAACGACCGGATAACGTCGACGGCCTCTTCGAGCATGTCGAGACGAACGCTGTGTTCCGGCCAGTGGTCGCCGATAATATGCTCGTTGAGGTTCTCGCCGGTACCGACGCCGAAGTAGAACTCACCCGTCGACATGACCTGCGTGGTGGCGGCGGCTTGAGCAATAACAGTCGGATGAATCCGCATCGTCGGACAGGAAACGCCGACAGCGAGGTCGATCTCCTCGGTTGTGGCCGCAACCCCACCAAGGACATCCCAGACGAACGGTGCGTTGCCCTGCTGGGAGGTCCACGGATGATAGTGATCTGAGATCGAGCAGAAATCGAAGCCAACGCACTTGGCGCAGTGGGCGTACTCGACGAGTTCGGTCAGACCATGCTCCTCGCTGGACAGTGTGTAGCCGAGTTGGGTCATTGGTGGGGCCTACCGTGGAGTTACGGCACAGGCGCGAACTACGGCCAGTCGACCCAAAAACGGCCTTCGTGGTCGACCAATACATTGCCGCGTGAGACTGTCTCCCGATGAATTACTACACATGATAATTTGAAACAGAGATTTAACTAATGAAGAAGGGAATGTCGCCGTAGAATACATGAGCAGCCGGGATACGACACTCAACCAAAGCCAACCACAGCGACAGATTGTGGTGTACGAGACGTCGGACCCCCCGCAGGATGGACTCGACTCCCGGCTTGATGCAACTACCTCCCAGACGACCATCCGGTCCGCCTCCGATCCGGTTGGTCTTGTGGATACGTTGACGGAGTCGACGACCGACTGTCTCGTCTGCTACTACGGTACCGAAACGACAGCTGCAACAGAAGCACTGTACGAACTACTGGCGAAAGCCCGCCCGAATCTCCCACGGGTCGCCTACCTCACATCGAGCGAGGCACTGCCTTCGGCACACGAACTCGGGTTTACCGCGGTCCATCTGCGCCGTGAGACCGATGACACGGCCGCCCTCACTGCACGAGTTCAGGCCGCGATCAACGCCACCGAGGCGAGGGGGCCCGAACAGACACTCCAGCGACTGGTGGCAGCCACAGTCGACACCGAGGGGACCGTTCGACAGCTGGCTGGGGGGAGTCAGAATACAGCTCACCCTGACGACCAGCCAGCGCTCTGGACGCTGCCGTGGGCACCCTCGAAACAGGCCGTCGACAGCGCGCTCGAAGCGGCACTCGCCACACCGGGTCGGCCCGCCACTGTCGGCACAGCCGCCGACGCGAGCGACCTGATCGTGGTTACTGCTGGCGGTTCTGGAACCAGCACAAACGGAGCGTCCCCAACAGCGGTCGACCGGATAACCGTCGTGGGCGCGATAGCGACCGATTCGGCGGGCGTCGACGGACCCACAGTGGTCGACGACGTCACAGCCACTGACGACACCGAACTAGCGATGGCCGAGGAGGTCGAACGCTACGAACAGATCCTCGATACGGTCTCGGATGGCGTCTATGCGCTCGATCCGGTGGGACAGTTCACCTACGTTAATCAGGGGTTGGCCGACCTCACCGGCTACAGTCGGTCGGAACTGCTCGGCTCCCACGTCAGCATCTGTAAAAGCGAGTCGACGGTCGAACGGGCCGAAACAGCCGTTCGTGAACAGATCGACCGGGCCCAAACTGATTCCGAGACGGTGAGTGATATCTCGCTGGAGCTGGAGATCGAGACGGCCGATGGGCAGGCGATCCCGTGTATGGACCACATTGCGCTGCTGCCGTTCGACGACCAGTTCCGCGGGAGCGTCGGGGTGCTCCGGGATGTCAGCGCCCAACAGGAACGCGAGCAGACACTGAGTGGACTGCTGACGGTGACGCGGGCACTGATGGCCGCCGAGACCACGCGGGATGTCGCGGATCTCGTCGTCGAGGCCGTCTCGGACGTGCTGGGATACGACCGGGCAATCGTCCATCTGGTCGACGAGGAGACGACCCGTCTCCGCCCGGAGGCGGCCACCGAAACCGTCTCTAGGGCGGTCGACACCCTCAGTTCCGTCGACGTCAGCGAGGGACCGGTCGGCTCCGTTTTCGAATCGGGATCTACACAGCTCTACGAGCCGAGCGAGGCAGCCGGTGCCGAGTACAGGACGGCCGACGTGCTGATGAGTGTCCCGCTCGGCTCCTACGGGACGCTGACAGTCGGTGCCAGCGAAGGCGACGGGTTCGAAGCCTCCGACCGACAATTCATTCAACTGCTGACCGCGAACGCCGAGGAGGCACTCAACCGCACCCAGCGTCGACAGACGCTCCGGCGCTACGAGATGATTCTGGAGTCCGTCCAGGAGATGATGTGTGTCGTCGACAGCACCGGGCGGATCAAACTCCTCACCGATCCACTGGCGAGACGGCTCGACCGTGACCGGTCACAGCTGGTCGGCCAACAGCTTTCGACATTGCTCACCGAATCCCAAACCGATCCGCAAAACGGTCCGTTGGCAGACCTCTTCGAGGCGCAGTCGGCGACAGATATCACGTTCAAAGATCAGCTGGCCGTTGGCGACGACGAGCCAGTGCCGGTCAGTGTCGAAGCCTCCCAACTCCCTCACGTCGAGGGTCGACCGGAGGCTGTTGTCAGCATCCACGACATCTCGGATCTGATCTCGGCCAAGGAGGCCGCCGCCGCCGAGCGCGAGCGGTTTACCTATCTGTTCGAGAACCTCACCGATCCAGTCGACGAGATCAGGGTTGGCGACAACCCCCAGATCAAAGGTGTCAACAGTGCGTTTCGGACACAGTTCGGCGAGCCGGTCGACATTGATCCCGGTCTCTCGGCCGACAGCCACGCGGCACCGATTGCACTCGATGAACGGCTCGTCGAAAGCGAGATCGGGCAGTCGCTGTCCGACGAGTTCCGCTCGGAGGACGACCGCGAGCTGAAACTCTCGACGAACGAGGGGACCAAATACTTCCTCTATCGGAGTATCCCCTACGAACTCGACGACGAGCTCTGTGGGTTCGAGATCTACACCGACATCACCAGGCTCAAACAGCGAGAGATCCAGCTTCAGGTACTGCACCGCCTCCTGCGACACAACCTCCGGAACGATCTCAACGTTATCGAAGGGTTCGCGGAGATGCTGAAAACCGAACTCGACAACGAACAGCACCAGCAGTTCGCCGCCCACATCCACACCAACGCCACGCAGTTGGCCGAACTCAGCGAGACCGCCAAAACAATCGAGGCGGTCGCCGGTCATCGCTCCCTGAGCCGCGAGCCGATAGCTATCGGCGACCTCGTTCGGTCGACGGTCGAAAGCTGTGCCCAGTCGTACGAACATGCCGAGATCTTCCTCGAAGACTTCCCGGAGATCGCTATCTCGGCAGGACCTCATCTCGAAACCGCCATCGCTGAGCTGGTCGAAAACGCTATCGAACACAACGACGCCGACTCACCGCGCGTCTCGATCAGCGTCGAGGTCGACACCGAAACAGCCACCGTAACGATCAGTGACAACGGGCCGGGAGTTCCACCCGAGGAGTGGGCGGTCGTCACCGGCGACAAGGAGATCTCACAGCTCGAACACGGCAGCGGACTCGGCCTCTGGCTGGTCCGATGGGTAACCGAAGGCTACGGCGGCGATCTCACCTACCACTGTTTGGGCGAGGGAAGTTCGATCTCGATCCAACTCCCGTTAGCCGACGACTAACGCCTCTCAGACGAAATCAGACAACCCCGCCTGATCCTCGTCGTCACCGTCGTCCGGTTCGTCCTCCTCTGGTGGGTCGTCGACACTCGCTGTCGACGAGTCGTTTGCCGTCTCAACGAACTCGTTTTCAGTCCCATCAGACTCCGCATCATCATTTTCTCGCTGCATAAACGCGTCGCCAGCGTGGGCTTCGATTGCATCGTCGCGTGCTGCCTCGGCGTCTTCGACAATCGAGCCAACTTTCTTGGTCGACTCGCCGCTCCCCGTGATGAACGAGACCTGTGATTCGTCGAAGTCGTAGGCCGCAGCCATCGCCACCGTCAACTCCCGCGGCTTGCAGTGGTGGGTCATCGCCGAGAGGAACGGCAACACGGCTCGGCGAGCGATGGCCATGCTCATCCCGCCGCGGTCGGCAATCCGTCGACACACCTCGTCGGCGGTTTTGTCCGAGCCGGGCCAAAACTGGGGTCGACCGTAGCGCGTCCAGCCGCCTTTCGTTCCATTTCGGGCCGCGGCAACACCTCCGGCGGCGTTATCCGTTGCATACCGCCAGTAGCTGTAGTTCTGGCTGGCCCGCACGCGACCCAGCCAGATATCGGCGTTCGCGAGGAAATCGTAGGCCCGCGCGGCCTCGTCGGCGTCGTAAACGCCCAGCATGTTGTCTTCGAGCCACTTGGTCAGGTCGTCGGGTGTCTCGTCGACGCGATAGGCCGACTGGATGGATTCTTCGGCCGATTCCTCTTTGAAAACCGCATCCAAGAACGGAAAGATGTCCATCGAGGTGTCCCGCTCGCCGGTGACTACGTCGGCTTCGCTGATCGAATCCCGGCCCTCGGCGGCGGCCTGAAGGTCTTTGACTGCGCCACGCAGATCACCACTGTTTGTCTCGGCGATTGCATCGAGGGCGTCCTGTTCGTATTCAATTCCTTCGTGTCGACAGATGTCTCGGAGCGCGGGGACGATAGAGCGTGCGCCAACGTCGCGGAACTCGATCTCTTGACAGGCGTTTCGGAGGCCGCGGCTCATATCGTAGAACTCGTTGGCGATCAGGATGATCGGCTGGCCGGAGTTCTTGACGAGGTCGGTGATTGCGGCCTTGCCGCCGCGGTCGTAGTTGCCGTGGATGTTGTCAGCCTCGTCCATGACGACGAGCTGTCGACTGGCCGTATCCGCGCCTGCTGCGCCGCCACCCGAAGCGCTGCCCGAGAGGGTAGCGTTCATCGCCGCCCGCCCCGCGAACCGCTCGATCACGTCGCCGGTCCGCTGGTCGGAGGCGTTGAGTTCGACCGTCTCCCACCCCATATCGTTGGCCAGCGCGTGGGCTGCCGACGTTTTCCCGACGCCCGGCGAGCCGTAGATGATGACCGCCTCCCGGTGGTCGTCCCACGTGTCGGCCCACTTCTGGAGCGCGTCGCGGGCCTTGTTGTTCCCCCGGAGCTCCGAGAGACTCCGTGGGCGGTAGCTTTCGGTCCAATCAACCATTATCGGAGCAAGGTCAGTCCGGTGCTTAGTGGTTGCGGAGCCGTCGGCACTGCTCACAGCGAACAGCTCGTCGACGGGATTCGAGACGTGCCACCGAGTAGGGTGTGACTACACGTCGACTGCTGCTGACCGAGTCGGAGACATTATTTAAAAACAGGGTTTTCCGGTGGTTTCATTCGGCCATCCACAAAATAGGAAGGCATGTCACGGGTCCAATCGACCGAACTCGACGATGCGGAGATCGACTCACTGCTCGGTACGGGCGGTATCGGCGTGATCTCGTTTGCCGACGGTGACGAACCGTACTCGATTCCGGTCTCCTACGGCTACGATTCGAACGCTGAGTGTCTATACGTTCGGTTCGGCTTCGCCGATAACAGCGAGAAACGTCAGTTCATCGACGACGGCGTCACAGCCTCGCTGGTCGTGATGGCCGAATCGATGGACGGCTGGCAGAGCGTTGTCGCTCGCGGTCCGCTCCACAAAGTCACCGAAATGGCACTCGACTCACAGGCCGCCGAGAGTGTCCGGAAAATCAACATTCCCTTCGTGACAATCTACGACAAACGCGCCAGCGAACTGGAGTTCGAACTGTTCCGACTCGAACCCGATTCGATCACCGGTCGACGGGAACGCTGATCGGTAGGAGCCGCCTACCCAGTCGAAGGCAGCGCCATACTGGTCGACAGTCGCACGGTATACGTCAACTGTCGAACTTCGGTTTCGGTATGCTTTTGCTTGCAAGGGACGGGATTCAGGTATGACACAGGTTTCAGAGAGGAGCCGATGACTTCATCGATTCGTGAGGATCTGGCCCATCGGATCGCAGGTGAGATCACGCTCAGCGAGGACCCCGGTGCCACGCTCCGGAAGTGGCGAACGGATTTCGATATCTCACAGACCGATTTGGCCGCGAACTTGGATGTCTCGTCATCGGTGATCTCGGATTATGAGAGCGGTCGACGCGAGAGTCCGGGCATCGGCATCGTCCGTCGGCTCGTGACGGCATTGTTGGATGTCGACGAGGCCCGCGGTGGGAGCCGGATTCGCCAGTACGGGCGGGTGTTGTCGGCAGGCTTCGACGGTGATATCGTCTACGACCTCCGGGAGTATTCGACTGCCCTCCCTATCGAGGATTTTTACGAGGCACTCGATGCGACCGAGATCGTTCGCGGGGACCGCGACTACGTCAACGGCCACACCGTCATCAACAGCATTCAGGCGATTACTCGGTTGACAAACGAAGAGTTCTATCGGCTCTATGGCCAAAGCACCGACCGCGCGCTGGTGTTTACCGACGTGACTCGCGGCGAGTCGCCGCTGGTCGCTATGCGTGTCGTGACGCCGACACCGAATGCGGTCGTGTTGCACGGCATTGAAGAAGACGATCTGTGGGAACATGCCGGAGATCTAGCCAACGTCGACGGGTTTTCGCTGGCGGTGTCGACGCGGGACCTCGATGATGCGCTCGACGATCTGCAGGCGCTGGCCTAGCTCTCGGTTGAGGTGTCGACGCCGTCCGTGTGGTCGCTGATGAAGTCGACAACAGCATCGGTCCCCTGAAAGCCCTCAGCCAGTCGACCGACTTCCGCGCCGTCATCGAAGACGATCAGCGTCGGCACGCTCTTGATATTGTGTTCCTCGACGAGATCGAGATCGAACTGCGGATTGATCATGCCAACCGTAATTCCGGTTGCGCGGGCGACGTTGCCCAAGACTGGTTCGATAGACTGGCAGAGCGTACAGCCCTTCGTGTAGAACTCGATGAGGACTGGTGATCGGGATTGAAGAAGGTCGACCAGTTCGTCTCGGTCAGCGAGTCGAATCGGTTTGTTCGGTGTCGACTCGGAGGTCTGCTCGGTCATTGGTGTCGACAACGCGGGCCGAGCGGAAACCGATTGCGCCCAGCCGACGGTCGACTACTCGACGTAGTCGTACTTTCGTTCGTTCATTCGGCCCCAGCCAGTGAACACGAACTCGTCGGAGGGGTTGGTGAACTCCTCTAGGTCGACATTGCTCTTTTCGTAGTTGTGGCTGTCGTGGACCTGCTCGTACTCCTCGTAGGTCAGATCGTAGCGCGCGGCGATCTGGGCGTCGATGTTGAGCTGGTCAATCTCCTCGCGCCACTCGTCCTGAACAGTCTCTGCGTGGATCTCGGCCTGTGCACCCGAGCCGTAGGAGCCGATCAGGAGCTTTTCATCCGTCAGATCGCGGTCGTTGTCGGCGGCGTATTTCATTGCGGCGATCCGGGCGAGATGAACCGAGCCGGTGTACCAGTTGCCGACGTGCCGCGAGATACCGAGTGTCGGCTCGATGGTCTTGTCGTACCACGCGCGGTATTGGTCGGTGTCTTTCAACTCGTCCATATAGTCGCGGATCGCATCCTCGTAGGCGTCCCACGAGGTGTACTCGTCCTGACGCGGTTGGTAGCCGAGTTCACCCGATAGTTCCTCTTCGATCTCAGTATCCCGGCTCATATGCCGGTAGCCAAGCAGGGCGGCCTTCCGGACCATCCCCGGGAACGGGGTGTGGAACGGAATGTAGGCGAAATCGTCGGGATGCATATCCCATGCCACGGATTCGAAGTCCTGGACTGCTTCGCGCATCCGGGCGAGATACACCTGCATCGACCGTTTGCCATCCACGGAGGGGAACTGTTGATTCGGTTTCAGGAAGTCGGTCTCGTCCATACTTCCGTACCCCTGTTCGGTCGAAATCTCGACCAGATCGGGATTTTCGTCGACGAGCATGGCAACCGCGCCTGCGCCTTGGGTCGCCTCGCCGGGGTCGCCGCGGGCGTAGAGGGCGGTGTCGGTGGCGATCACGAGCGCTGCGCGACCGCGATTGCGACCGGCACGAATCCAGTTGTAGGCATCGTCGACCGACTGGGTGCCGCGACGCAGGCGAACTTCCGCTCGCCCTTGTTGGCGTGGCGGAAGTCCTCCTCGTAGTACTGTTCGAGACAGCCGGCGATGTAGGTCGAGACGGGTTTGGAGTTGTCG
>Ga0136558_1001892_pt1 | contig 10333 bp, 10 predicted proteins | sample AntRauTorckE6833_FD_101391 | JGI IMG/M metagenome (GOLD analysis project Ga0136558, IMG submission 101391) | Saline lake microbial communities from Rauer Islands, Antarctica - Metagenome Torckler E6 #833 | ecosystem: Environmental > Aquatic > Non-marine Saline and Alkaline > Saline | place...
GTACCCCCCTGATCGGTTACGTCCCAAATGCCTTCGTTGGTCACCGCAAACAGTCGGTCTTCTAAACCGTCTGCATCAAGGCCATCATACGGAACTATGGTGTTTACACTTATCCCGTTGCCGGCATCCAAGTCAATCTGACGCTCCCTGTACCCTTTACGGAGGCCGAGTCCGCCGTCTTGAGGGACAAGGTTATAACAGTAAATGCAAACGTCTAGGGATGCCGCTGCCAGTGGTGAGCGGGCATCGATACCCTTAAATGGCGCGGGCATTCGGGTAATTTGAGCAGTCTGCCTTTTAGAAGTGGCAAGCCCGCCGGGCTGGATTGCGCGTATCGCCATGATTAAAGCCCATACCCAGTATCCGGTATATTGGAATACCCCAAGTACGGGAAACCACGCCCGCCCCCGGCATCAAGCACTGGTGCGCCTTTCTCGGTACCTGTGAGGAATGCAAAAATCTGGTTGAAGTCGGCCTGTGCTTTGGTGGTATCAAAGCCGGTCGCTTCCAACATTTTGACTTTCAAATAGCGGCTTATCAGGGTCTTATTGAAAATAGGAACCTGATCGCCAGAGATAATTTCGTCAGTGTAGGTGAAAGGGTCTGCCGTAGCGGAGCGTACCCAGCCGGTAGACACATACTCAAAATTTATGTCGAGACCGTCAGGCGGCGGGGCCGGGTAAATTTGAAACTTACCGTCGGCAAAGCGAAACTGGATATAGATCGATGAATTAGCAAAATCCCGGCCTTTCAGATAGGCCCACTCCTGCGATGTCCGGGGGCCGCCAAGGGGTACACGCTGGCTACGCTCCCAGCCAGTTTGGTTCACAATATGGGAGAAGTCGTCAGGAAGCGTGTAAATACCAGTATCAGCGGCGGTAGTGATAATCTGGTGCTGCTTTAACAGGATTTCCCACGGATGCGCCTCCACCAACTCTTCCCCTGCGATGTTAAGCAGGGTTTTCATTTTTATGAACGTCGGGTCAGTGGAACTATAAGGGTCGGTGACGGGCGCAATACCAATCTCAACCGCGACACGGTTAAGGATATCGTTTGCCGACATTATGGAATTGATGCCCATCTTTCATACCTCAGTTTTTAGCGCGGCGGCGACGTGAAGTGGTCTGCACTTCGGCTGTTTCCGGCGTCGGGGTGCCATCTTCTGTTTTGTCTTCCTCGTCCGGGGCCACTGCTTCGGTGTCAATCGGGGCTGGCTCCGGGATCGGCGCTGCCTTCGCTTGAGGCTTACCGCCACGCTGCATATCAACGATCATCTGGCGCATTTCGGCCATTTCTTCGTCTTGCTTGGCAAGGCGTTGCTCAAGTGCTTCTTTTTCGTTGATGAGCTTGGTCTTATCGCTGGTTTCAAGAAACGCTTTGGCTTTCTGTTTCAGGGACAGCCCACCGCGAATCTGCCCTGCGTCGTTGTCGCTCATGGCGACTAGCTGTTCAACCGTCTTGATTTTGAGGAACGATAGTTCTTCGACCATGCTGCGGGTCATTATGGGCCATTGCGCCAACGGGGTGCCTTCTTGCGGCAACTCAGTACGGTCTTTAAACGCCGTATAGTGGCGCGGGAAGCGCTGTTTGTCGTCATGGGTGGCCGGACGGCAGGCCAATGCGTCGCGCTTACCCGGGACGCGAATTTCAACGTATTCCCGGTCTTCAAACACAGGACGGCCTTCTTCCTGCGTCTTGGTCATGCTTTGTTTTTCCCGCATGAAAAACTTGACCATCAAATTAGCGTCCGCTTCTGCTTCGCGTCCGGTCGAAAAGTCGTTGTGGTTGATTTCCAAAGTATCCATCGTTTACACACTCTCTGCCGTTAAAAAGAAAGCGGCCTGAGCCGCTTTTGGTTAAGCTACCGTGTTGGTTCCCCATACCCGGTCGCCAATTTCTACCGATACACCTGTCCGGTTGATCGGGTCTGCACCTGCCGTACCCATCCCTGCGCCGTTCGCGGCTGCCACGACTGCCTCAATAAAGGTCAGTGTGTCGTTTACGTCCGCACCCTGTACTGCGCGAAGTGGCTCTACGGCTTGATTGCCGCCGTTGAGGCCGTCCCCGCCGATGTGCTGGCTGTCTTGTGGGTCGCGGTCGTTGCCTGCTTGGTCAAGCACTGACCAGCTTTGCAGCTTGGTGTTGACGCTACCGGTATTGATGCCAATGCCCGGTGCGCAAGAGCCTGCTTTGTTCGCCCCACCGTCAAAATCAGCGTTTGGTACTTGGGTTTCCCGAGCGCCCTTGGTCACTTGGTCTTGGTGATATGTGGCTAAATTAACACCCATTGTCTTTGCTCCTGTTCAGTGTAAACGCTTAGGGGCCTTTCGGCCCCGTCAGGTTAAGCCCCGTTAGCGTCGTACCGCCCTTGGAACTGACGGCCAGAAGTCGTCAGGTTACCCGCCCAAGCCATGATCTGCACTTCGGCATCTTGGTTGGTTGCGTAACGACGGTTAGGTGACAACGGCACCATGTTCCGGTTGGCGTGGGGGCGGTAGTGGATATACTTCGTGTTCAGGAAGTATGCCGTACCCGCCGGAGCGCCGGAACCGCCGCTACCGTTGTAGATACCACCATCCAGACACACATCGGCGTCCATGAACTTCAACGTCGCGAAACCAGCATCGGCTGATTCGGTGCTGGTGAAGCGCTGAAGGCTCTGCAAAGAACTCATGTAAGCGTTCCAGACGCTTGTGTCGGCCATGATCAGGTCAGGACGGTCCATACCGCGCACCAGTTTAGCCCACAGCAAGTTCCAGTAGCCCTGAATCTTGGTGGGGTCCAGACCGTTTGCAGCGGTTTGGTCAGACACCGCGTTCTGCCAGAAGGTAAACGCAGAGCCGTCGATACCGCCATACGCGGCGGCGGTTGGGTCAACCGGCAAAGCGGCTGCCAAACCGTCAATCTGCTTACCACCGGCGGCGGTGCCGTCGGAGTACAGACCCCCACAAATCAGGTTAGCCATGGTTGCTTCGGCCACTTCCAGACGCGCTTCCATGAGATCAATCATGCGCTCGCGGCCAGAGTTTTGAAGTTGTTCAAGGCCCGAGATAATGACCGGAACAGCGGCCTGCTTGATGTCGTATTCCGCCGCACTGATCACGTCAGAGACGCCGACAGGCAACAGGTCGTACCCGGAATACCAGCCTGCGTTGCTGTTTTCAGCAAACGACAGTTCTTGCAGGATTTTTGTACCGCCGCTAAAGGTCTTGATCCGGCCCTGCTTTTTCAGCTTAGCCAGCAGTGCGTTGTTGTTCGTTACGTTATCAGCGATTTTCTTGGTGCGTGACTCGATAGTCGTCGCAAGCATGTCGCTGATGGAAGAGTTGGCAAAGGCCATGATATATACTCCATCAAAGTTAATTAAGGTTTTTGTCGTGCTCAGTCGCCGTTTACACGGAAACGTTTTGCCTTATTAACCGTTCGAGGACATGCTTTGTCTGCTACCGAGGCTGGGACAAGGACTCGAAAAGTCAAAATAGTCGGGTTAATAGTAGCTCACGATGTAAACACTATCAACTGGATTGCGCTTCGTCGTAGGCTTGAGCCAAAGTGTCGCGCAAACTTGAGCCACCCGATGAGCCGCCTGATCCAGATTTACGTCCAGAAATGCTACTGGCTGCTGACCGCTTGGATTGCAGGGAACTTTGGTTGCCCTTGATCTGGTCTTGCTCCCGGCGCTGCATGATAACATTGGATATTTCCGGGTGCGCGTTACAGGCCCGGTCATACGCCTGTTGCAAGGTTAGATCGACACCCCGCTTCGCCGCCAGTTCAATGATGTCCGCCATGTCTTCGCGCACGTCGTTCAAGAACTCGGCGTTCTGTGAGAACTCCTGAACCGCCTGTATTGCCTTCTGACCGCGTTGCTGTTCGGCCTGTTGCTGTTGGCGTTGCTGGTTGGTCATCATCTCTTGGAATGGGCGTAAACGCTCTTCCATCATCTGTTCCAGTCGCGCTGATTGAGGGTCGCGCTGCTGCTGGCCTTTAGGTGACGGCATATTAACCAGTGCGTCATCCAGCGTTTCTATGTCAATGCCGTACTGGTTGATCAGGCTGGCGACTTCCTGTGCTTTCTCACGGGTGCTACCCCCGGACAAAGTGCGCATGGTGCCCAGCGCGGCGGTGGCGGCCTCAAGCGGGTGGTTGAAACCTGCTTCCTTCGCCAGATTGCCGTAGGTCTCACCCATTTTGCTAACGTAGTCGTTCACTGACCGCGCTTGCTTGGTGTTCGCCATGACATCCGCCATTTCCTTCTCTCTCGCGGTAATGCGCTCTTGAAGGGGACGAGGGATTTTAGACCACTGTTCACGCTCTGAGGGCTTCCAGCCCGCCGGGGCTTTCATGCTGTCTTTGCTAGCGGCCTCGGATAGGTCGGAAGCTGCTTCGGCGTCGGGGTTATCCCCGGCAGAGGAAGGTTCGCCTTCCGCGTCCACAGCTTCCGATTTCTTGGTTGAATCGGTAGCGGCGGTATCGTCGCTGGCTTCCGTTTCAGTTTTTTCGGTGGTTTCTTCTGGTTCGTCTTGAAGCACTTCTTGTTGTGCTTCGGCCAATTCGTCTTCTGCTGACTCTGTGGATTCAAACGACGCTTCTAAAGCTTCTCTTAGATCACCCATGGTATGCCTCTCTCTGCCGTGTTTTAACGCCGTGTTGCAGCGTCCAGTGCGTGTTTAATCGTGTCGATCCGTTCTTGCTTTGCCTGACGGCTGTTGCTTCGCAGTGTGGCTTGGCGGTCCGACTCCTTGCGTTCAAAGTACGCCCGCCCGCCGTTCTCACCGTAGTCATTGATGTTGGTAACACCATGCGCCTTATTATGCTTGCGCAGTTGCGCCCGGTCGGTAATGTAAGTGCCGTCAACCGGACTAGTGAACGGGTCGAGCGGCTTCATAATCGCCGGGCCGTCCGGGTCTTGTGGGACGTATTCGTGCTTGGGTATAAGCCCGCCTTGGGCGTGATCGTATACCCACACGCCGCGCTCCGGGGTTTTCACCCCGAAAATTCGTTCGTATCCTTGTTTAAACGCATCGTCTTTATCACTCATCGGTCTTTTTCCCCTCTGCCGGTTTTGCCTTGCTCTCTTCAATCTTCGCCATTGCGTTTGTGCGAATTTCGTTGATCTTTGATTCAGACTTGGAGCGGTCAGAGGCGATTCCTAGCTGAGTTTCCACTACGTCTTTCTGTATTTCGCCTTCCATGGTGGTCCGGGTCTGCGCCATGTTGGCCTGCGCCGATGCTTCTTCCTGAATCAGATCAGACTCGTGTTTGGCTTGGGTCTCGGCCAGAGATCGGTTCATGTCCGCCGCTACTTCCGCCATTTTCATGTTATGCACTTCACGCGCCAGTTGCAGGTCAAGATTGTAATCCTGTTGGCGAATCTGCATGTCTGCCTGCGCCTTGGCCTGTATCTTGGCCTGTTCGCCCTGCTGTTTGGCCTGTTCAAATTGCATCTGCATCTGAGCGGCTTGGGCCTCGGGGTTCGGCTCCTCCTTGCCTTCAGCCTGTTTGGCGGCTTGTTCGGAGGCTTCGATGGCGTCATCCACCACCCCTTCAATCTGGTTGGCCCCCTTGAAACCGGCAAGCCCCCACTGCATAAGCCTGAGCAAGAACGGCTTGGTGGCCGGGTCGGCCTCAATCAACGGCGTAGCCGACTGCATGAACATGGAAATGGCGTTCATATACTCGGTGCGCTCGTTTTTAAGCTGTGCGTAGTCCACCATGGCGACCGATTCCGGTCTTATCTGGACTCTGTGCATCATTGAGTTCGGGTCTTTGATCAGCGCTATCGCTTGCGGTAGAAGGTCCACGTCCTGTGACGCCTGCATGTTGGACTTCTTGGCGATGGTTTGCGGGTCAAAGTGTTTGGCGATGATCTCCGCCTTAATCTGGAATAGATCGGTCGCAAACTTGGCGAAACGGTCTTGCAGCGCCTGGACGCGAACCGAGCCAAACTTGGCCTTCATTTCGGACTGGCCTACGCCTTCGTATTGTGAACCCAGCTCACCGCGCATCACGTCTGACATGCCGGTGACTTGCTGTAGCAGACCAATGGCGTCGCTGCGCAATTCTCTGAGCTTATCGAGAGCGTTTACAATGTCTGCCAGTGGCATCCAGTCTATCTGTCCTTTAAGCCCGTTCTTTTCCCCGAACATGGCCCAGTTCTCGACCGGGATCAGTTGGTTATCAGTCCCGTTCATCAGGTTCTTGATTTCTTCGGAGCTGGAATCGTACACCCCGACGGCTTTTACGGCCTTCGTGAGCATGGCTATACGGGCCTGTAGCACGTCTATTTCGTTGTACAGGTCTTGCGCCAGAATGAAGTCAGGCGTGGGCATGAACAGCGTCGTAGTCGGGTTGGCGACCATGAACGGCGGTGATGGGAAGAAGTTGGTAAGTCCCAAGGGGTCCGGCTTGCTGTCGAGCACTTTATCGTAACCGATGCTCACCCACGACACGGTGCGCTTTGTCTTGTCCCAGATTTCCCAGACTTCCGCTTTTTTCCATGGGCTGTCCTGATCAGGGTCGTCTTGGCTGCCGTCTTCAAGGTCTATTGTCTTTTGCTGTTTTAATGTGACGTTCTCGGCGGCGTCGTCGCCAAAACGCTCCTGCACTTCATCTTTGGTCAGATACGACCGATACGCGAGCCACGGTAGCTCGGCCCAGTTGCGCGTCCACCCCCACATCACGTCTTGCCAGTGGTAATACTCAACCGGGGCCGCTTCGCTTTGGAGTTGTTCCTGACCGTTATCGTCTTCTTGGGTTGCTATTTCGTAGCGTACCCGGGCACAGCCAAGCCCGACGGTCAGGCGGTCGCTGAGTGCCGATTGCAACACGGCGTCCACTTCCTCACCGTTCTCCTGCACGTCCAGATTTAACATGCGGCGCAAGGTCTCCCCGGCCACGCGGGCAACGTCGTCGTCCTGATCCGCAAAGGTGCGGTTCACGTCGATCTTGGGGGTGTTGCCGTACAACATGGATGCAAGGGTTGTGACGTTGGAGTTGAACAGGTTCAGTTTAAACGCCGGGCCGTTCTCTTGGCCTTTGGGGTTCTTACCGAGGAACTTATCGACGATCTTGTCGGCCTGTTTGTGCCATTTGGACAGCATCTTTTCCGAGGCTTTCAGTTCCTCGGCGTAGAACTTGTACTGGCCTTTGGGGGTTTCCTCAAAATCATCGCGAGACTCTATGGTGCCGCTGTCGGTGTCGTATTGGCCCATGTCGTCAAATCCTCATCGTTCGTGTGCTGGGGGCAGAGCGTTTATCGCGGTCCGCGAACATATCGGCCAGATTATAGCCGGGATACAGGTCAGGTGCTGTGTTCTCTAGTGGCTCCGGTGCTTTTAAACGCTTCTTGTTAGCGCAGAGCGCAAGATAGCGGAATGAGTCGGCAAAGTCACTTTCCCACGAGTGTAGCGGGTGGTCGTGGTAGACCTTGTTCACTTCATCGAACTTGCGCCGGTATGTTCTGAGTGCTTCGATGCCCAGTTCACAGTTTGTGCGGTTGAAGTGGCAATAAGGCAGAATCATCCTCACCGCGTCGATGCCGTGTTGCACTTTCAGGTTTGGCGCGATGTCGAGTTTGGTTCCGCTGTTTCTGAAATGCTCGATAAACTGCTCAATGGTCGATTTCCCCGTCTGCAAGGATTTGGCCCGGGCGTCATGGGGGAGAAAGATTGTGTCGTAGTTGTACGGTTTTTGATCGAGCAAGTCAAAGTAGTAGCTGAGTGGCTGGCCGTGGGCCTCTTCGCAGTCAATGATGGCGATGCCGTCAGGGCGCTCCTGATAGAACCACAGGACGGTCGAGTCCGAAAAGCCAATATCGGCGGTCACATTGACCGGAAACTGGGGGTCGTAGGTGACATTATCGCTAACCTGCTGATTCGCCTCGACTTTCGCAATCAAGGTGGCGTAGAAGGTGCCAAGCAGTGCGGCGGTAAAGCTGACCATCATTTCCTGATCATACTGCGCGTCGGACATTTGCTCTTTAAGCTGCGCCAGTTCGCCGGGGTCCAGTAAGCCGGATGATTCGGCGTCCAAGGTGAGGCTGAACCATTCCGGCGACTTCTTGCTGATCTCGTAGAACTTGTAGAACTGATTCCGGCCTTTCGGGGTGCCGATGAACACACACCAGCCTTTGCGGTCGGCTAGCGTTGGTAAAAGGACTTCGGCCCATAGGGAAGGTCGGCAGTCACCAAACTCATCCACGACAAGGCCGTCAAAGTACAGTCCCCGTAGCGCGTCAGGGTTGTCCGAGCCGTATAGGGCGATAATGGCCCCATTGGGGAGTTTGACGGACAGGTCTGACTCTCTGATTTCGATGGCAAAGCCTCTGACGGCTTCTTTCAGGTAGACCCACGCGATGTTTTTGGCCTGTTGCCGAAAAGGTGCGACATAGCCGTAGCGGGGGTTCTTCTTTTTGGAGTAGGTGGCCCTGACAACCAGCTCGTTTACACAAGCTACGGTTTTACCCGCACGACGATGCGCCACGATGCACGACCACCGCTGGGTGCGCTGGTGGAACGCCTTAAACGGCTCACGCGGCTCATAATCAAGTGTAAACGGCTGGTTAGTGGTCATTACAGTCGGTTAAGCCGCTGAGTCAGGATTGCATTGTACCGGCGCATGTAATCAAGCTGCCGGGTGAGCAGATCAATGTCTATTGGGTCGATGTCCTTGGGTGGGTCGTTGACGAATACCGTTAAGTTGGCAATTTTGTCGGCCAAAGCGGTTTGTTCAGTTTTCAGGCGATCCTGCCATGTCTCCGGCTTGGTGCTGGGGGTCGGCTTAGGCGCTGGATTGGTTGTTGCTTTCTCTTTCACCATGGTTCTGTCTGCCTTACCCGTCAAGGGGTGTTTTGGGGAAATGATTCTGGTTTATGACGATGGTGGTCTGTCCCGGAACGGTCTCGCTGTCCATGTTGTGCTGATTGACGGCCATTTTGTTTATCTCAGCGATGGCCTGAATAGCAACTTTGGGGTTCTTTACCTCGTTATCGACGACGATGCGATGCAGGACGGCAATGCGATGCGAAGTGGAGGGTCCGGCCATGGCTGAGTCGATGTAGTTCAGCAGGCTCAGCAGGCGGTCAACGTCATTGCGCTGGGCAATGCTGCTTACAGTGCCCTCGGAGTACCCGGTGGTTTTAGCTATGTCTACGTTGGTGTGCCCGGCAAAGCGCATCTTGGCCACTTTGACGTGCTTGGGCTTCATGGACCGCTGATGTGCCATGATGATTTTCTGGACGTGACTGATTTCCTGATTGAACCGGTCGTTCATCGGGTGATAGGGGTTTTCCTCGATTTCAGGAAAATTCGATATATCGATTGGCATATTGGCTAGGTCCATGTGCCGATTATAGTCAGGTTATACCGCAGTGCAAGCCTTTACAGCTAGTATTAGTATAGTAGGACTAGAAACTGAAATGGTGGTGTTATGTAAATGGCCCCCGAACTAAGAAAATTGCCGCAGTTTAAATTTTACCCGGGGGCCTTTTTCCCTCATACCATCGTTTAAACGCTAACAGAATCAATGACTTACAGCGCAAGGCCCTTCATTCTCTTTGTTTAAACGTAGTCTTACTACAATTACCGCGTTGAAACAGCATCAACGACACAGCCAGCAAACACAGCGTTTAACCATTGCCCTGTAAACACAGAGATAAATAGCCCCCGGCCCCACCCTACCCCCTACCCTATGTCATGGGGTTGAAACAGCATCGACGAAACAGCCGGTAAACGCATCGGCCAGCACTCCCCTTATATACAGTGTTTAAACGCCCCCTTAACACGGTTCGCCGCTCTCTGTCTATATAGCGTTTAAACGCTCTCTATAGTCCTGTACACAACGTTAGCCTTACCCCTAGTGTTACTATTGGTTTTGCGTTTAAACGCGCCACAATAACGGCTGTAAAATACAACCCCCTGGTGAGACCAAAAACGCATAAAAAATGGGGTGATAGTCGTATTAGTAGTATTAGTATAGTTAGACTACTTGTTCACGTCTGAAAAAAAGTGCCTAAAATGCAGCGGTAAAAACGGCGTTTTTCCAGATGAGAATTATTCGCAGATTACACAATACACTATATTCTGAGTGAGCTCCAGATTCTGGACCCCGCTGATATAGTCCTACTATACATTTACCCACCCAAAAAAGTTCTGTATATAGTGTATTTTAGTGTATTAACTCGTTAAATAGCCGTCATAGAGCCTCCCACAAAAAACCGACACACCCGCCACACTGACCCCAAAAACACCCTCAAAACACCGTTGTGTACGCTCACAGAGTCAATAAATTGACCTAATGGTCAGGTTATAGTAAGACTGAATAGAAAAAATAC
>Ga0136558_1001896_pt1 | contig 10328 bp, 6 predicted proteins | sample AntRauTorckE6833_FD_101391 | JGI IMG/M metagenome (GOLD analysis project Ga0136558, IMG submission 101391) | Saline lake microbial communities from Rauer Islands, Antarctica - Metagenome Torckler E6 #833 | ecosystem: Environmental > Aquatic > Non-marine Saline and Alkaline > Saline | place...
ATTCTTTTTCTCCTTTATTTAAAGAATCTATACCTTGTTCAGAAATTTTATCTAGAATATCATCTAATTCATAATCAATTTCTTCTTCCTCTACATATGCTCCTATAAAGTCATTTAAGTCACTATATGAATTATCATATATATGATAAGAACTAGTCTCACCGCCTTCCGATAGTATATCATCAATAGGTGGTATAGATTTAACAACTTCTTCGTTACCGAAAAATTTCTGTTCTTCAATCATCATTATTTTAACTACATCATCAACAATCAATATAATCTCTTCTGGTAATATAGGTGAGTTTACTAAGTCTCTTCGCTTAAATTCACCAGCTTTCATAGTCACATTTATATTAACTTTACTCAATTCATACTCAAGTCGATATTCATATGTTAAATCAAATCTTAACATCTCTGACTCTAAGTCTACATCATTATAATCAAAATACCACGTATAATACCACATTATCTCATCTGAATCCAAACTTTTAAACTGGCTATTGCTATTTCTAAGGTTATACATGAACTCTTCAAAAATCTCTGGGTAGACATTTAAAACATCTTCGGAATTTACTTGAAATCTTGTCATAATTAAAGTTATTTTTTGACTCTCTTATACTATATTTATTAATATTATAGTACCTAAATTAGAAAAAGTCCTGATGAAATCAGAACTTTTTCTTTTCTTTCAATAATATAAAAGAAATTTAATTTAGAATTTATGATTCTCGTAGGAATATCTTTCTATTCAATCTATCAATAGATAAGACTTTAACCTTTACGTCATCACCTTCTTCGATGGAAGAGTTATTTTTCTTTAACTCACTTGTATGTATCAGACCAATCGTTTCTTCATCTAATGAAATCAAGGCACCAAATGCTTTAATAACTTTGACATTACCAACTATATTTTGACCTATTGTGATTTCATCCCACAAAGACTCTTTTAAAATCTGTGTTAATATTATTTTATCTTTGATTATTTCCTTGATATAGAAATCAACTTCAGTACCAGCTTTTATATCTTTGATTTTATCTGCGTATTCTGGGTTTATATTACTCTTGTGTATCATACCAGTTAAACACTCTTCGAACTCAACAAACACACCAAATGGAGTAGTACCAGTAACATGACCAGTATAAACCTGGTTATATTGTAGCTTTTTAATTGTTCTAGGAACAAGGCTCTTAAGGTATTTTCTTCTACTCACGATATAAGTTCCCTTATCTCTTGAGAATGATTCAATCATAACTTGAAGGTGCTCACCAACTAAATCCTCTCTAGCCTGCTCATGCAATCTGTTTATACCAGCTAATGTATGTGGCATAAATGCACTCAACTTAACACCATCGTGATTTAAATCAAGATTGTAACCAGCAGGTGTTAACTCTCTAACATATACTGTTACTGAATCATCAAAATCAATTGCTGATAAAGACTCATGTGCTCGTGCTTCATAGATAGCAGCAACGGAGCCGGTAATATTATAAGGAACTTCTGTTTGCTCAGTAATCAACATTTCCATCACATCACCTATTTTCTTACCCTCAAAAAAGGGAAGTTCAGTTTTAGTCTTATTAACACGAACGTAATCCTTCGCTCCAATCTCAAACATTATTTCAGTATCTGTCTCACCAGCGAGTGTTCCTTCAATCACCGAAGCGAGTTTAACTTTAACAACATTTGTAATCATGTCATACATCTCTTGTGTATAACCACTTGGTAATCCCTTTTCCACTTCGGGTAAATCGAACAAGTAGTCCAATTCCGCATCACCAATAACTGTTTCTTTTTGCTTAGTAGCCATAAATTATTTTTTTAATATATTAATTATTTATGTCTTATAGGGAAAAATATTACTAAAGTTTACTAAACCCCAATAAAAGTTAAATAGTTATAGAAATATCATTTTTTATCATATAATCTCTTATTCTCGCAGCCTCTTCATAGTTCTCCTCGTTTACATATTTCTCTAACTTAAAATTTAACTCCTTAGTTATCTCAGAAGTATCAATAGTAACTGATTTATCTTCAATAATGCCTGTGTAGAAATTTTCCATCTCGTCAAAATCGGTGAAATAGACCGGTACCGAATCGCTCTCTTCGATGAAGTAATTATAAGCATCTGATGGACTCATATCATTTAATTTCTTTGAGCTTATTATATTATAAATGAACTCTTCAGTAAATGCCGAATTCTCAATTAAATATTTAGCCAAATGATTTGGTCTATTCTTGAACAATTTCAATAATATAGATAAATTCCTATATAGTTTATTATTGTCATTTCCGTTTATGTTGTTTTCATTTTCCATAATATAGTATATATTTAGATTCAAAGTCTTTGTTTTCTACTAACAATAAGGCATCCAGTGTGTTTAATATATACCTGTATGAAACACTTAGAGTCATATAATGAATTTCCTATAATAAACGAAGCATCATTTTTCAGTATTAGTCATGATGATATATTAACCGATAAATATATCACCGACATTATAAAAACCGAAGACTTCATTGACCATTATTTAGAGCGTTATATAGAAATTAATGATTTGACAGAGGATGAGAACGAAGTTAGAAATAGCCATGATTTCAGAGAACATATAGAGAATGGATTAAGAGTTAATTTAGAAGAAGCTAGTTCAGATATTAATTCGATGATTAACCACGATGGAATGATAACTATCTACCGGATGATGAGAGTTGATGGTAATTGGATAACTCACTTAAAATCACAAGGCAAAAGGCTGGGAATTTTTTGGTCTTGGGAAAAAGATGCCGCAGATGCTCACTGGGGAGAATGGAACAGCCCTGTTAAAAATAATACGGCTATTATCGAAGTATCAATTAATGAGAAATATGTAGATTGGATAGACACATTTGAATTAAATATACATCCATATTATTCTGATGAAAAAGAAATTCGATTATTTAAAAATACACCACTAAATATAAAATCAATTTCTATTGATGGTGAAAGTGTTGATATTTCATCACTTGATGATAAGATATTCAAATCTTAAATAAATAATATATACATCAATGAAACATTTAGAAACCTACAGCACATTTATTTTAGAACATCAGAAAGGCTCTAGAACCGAAAAGATATCTATGGATGAAGCTGTTCGTATATTCAATGATAAATGCAGTGATTGGGATTTAGATAAAAACACACAAATATGGAGAGGCTCACATACAGCACACGATATATATTATATCAATCCCGAAAAACATGGCTTTAGAGATTCCGCAAGCACTAGTGGATTTTACCAAGCACTTCTACCAAGTTTAGAATCTTGGAAAAAAGCACCACGAAGAGACCAGTCACTTATAATGGTTACTAAATATCTCACCGCTGCTACTTTCGGTGACGACAGCGCACACCTAATGATTCCTTTTAACAACGTTGAAATTGGTGTCTCTATATGTGATGATTTATGGTGTTCTAATTATTTTATGAAAAAGATAACCGGTGATGATTCCATTACCTGGGGAGATATAGATTCTGAATTTCATGATTTTTTAAAGTCTAATGCGCAAAAATTCATGAAACCTATAGAAAAATCTTGGATAAAACCACTTAGAGAAAATATTATAGAAATACTAAAATCAGTTGATTCTATACCTAAAAATGAACTTAATTTAAACTGGACATTTGATGGTGGAGAGAAATATAAATATGAAACAATCGCACTCTGGTTAAAAGACTATCCGAATATGCCATTTTTAGAGTTTGTATCAATGCTCTTTGATTTTGAAAAAAATGGTTTTAAAGTAATTAATAAACAATCACAACTTGAAGATGATAAAGAAGTTTGGAGTAGCGGTGAATTCATTGGAATACACAATGATAAAGTAGAAGAGTTCAGACAGAAAGTTAAACTTTCACGTAACTCAAATCAAAGTAATAATCAAAATTAACATCAGTTGCGACCTTCTCTTGTGTGAACCTACCGACAAATTTACTCTTATCGAAATTTAAATCAACTTCAATCTTAGAAAGTATATTCTCAGTCTTTGCTATAGTTGTGTTCCAATTATTTTGGTATCTATAAAACCCAGAGTTCTGAAGGTTATTATATTTTATATACAATGTGATGGTTATATATTCGTAACGGGAAAGAAGGTTTACCTCAATATACTTTCTTATAGCCGTATCAATACTATTAAAACTAGTAGAAATATTCTCAACTCCTTCAAATGTCCTAGCTTCCTTTATTCTTGAAAATATATAATTAACTAATATATCTCTTATATTAATATCTAATACCCATCTCGTGTTTTTTTGCTTCTCGAAATCTGTCTGTGATTCGTCTATAGATAGTGTATGTGCTTGTTCTTTATCATCTTTTATAGAGTATATTATAGGCGATAGAAGAGTCTCTTGTGCTAAATCCAATTGTTCATTTATAACACTTTGATAATATACAATATCTCTATTGTCCAATACGATTTTATCTTCCACATCCATCATTTTAGAGCCGAAAATTCCCTTCTGCTCTTCCATATTGAAAGTGCCTTCAACTTCTTTATATCTATATTCTGGTGATATATAATTCCTTCTCATGTATTAAATATTATTTTCTGTAGATATATAGTATTTTTTATCCCATGTGGACTTAAAAATAAAATGGTCGTTATAGCTATATCCAAACTCATCAATCATTGGATAGATAGAGTTGTAGTTATCTAAATTTCTAAATTTTAATATATCATCTTTGTTATTAACTTTAGAGAAGATTCTCTCTTCCATTATACCAAATTTAGTAAGTTCAGTATCAAATTTGTAATTACCGATTAAATCATCATTATTCAAACCAGTTCTCTTAAATAATTCAACCTCTTGGAAAACAGGCATATAATCACCACTGAACCTATAAATAGGAATATAGTTTATATTTCTAATACCACTAGCATTTTCTACTATTTTAATATCATCTTTATTAAAAACTATCTCAGCACCGAGTTTATCTTTGTTATAATGATTCAATTCTGATATATCGTTTATTTCACTATCCTTCAATACCTTATTAACTTTAAATAAATTCTTATTCGGTGAGACACCATTTACTTTAAATGAATCAGTTCTAATGCTCAATGCATCAGGACCTTGGGACTCTATAAGATATGGTAATTCTCCTAAATTATTATCATATGCATAAACATTATAAGAACTATCTTCCTCTATAACAATATATCTTAGATAGTCAGTAAATCCATATTTATTATCCAAGTCATTTATTGTATCCATGAAATTTTTAGCAGTTAAGTTTGTGTACAAAGAATTATACAATTCATCCCTATTAACATTCGATATTTTATCTAAGGTATTATCATTATTATATATGTTAATTAAAACATTTTTCCACTTTTTATTTATATAAATATCAATACCATTATCTAAAGTATCACTATTATCATTTGAAACACACCAATAGTATTCACCATTGATAGTAATTAAGTTATTTCCCTCTCTTGTGGTTTCATAAACTCTATCACTGTCTGGGATAATAGAATGTATAAATGTCCAATCACTTGATAACTCAGGATTATCATTACCACTCAATGTGTTTGTTTCTTTTAGGTAAAGAGAATCATTATGAACAGCGTAATCATTAACATTATACACAGAAGTCGAATTCCATTGTTCAATGATATACCAAAGTCTATTTGGCTCTGAACCCGTAAGTAGACTCCAATAGCTTGGGTCTATCCTACCTTTATTAGAAATTGGTTGAATTCCTTGATTATCACTAACTGCTTCATAAACGGCGTTTTTATATATCACTTTAGAACCGGTCGTATATGTATTCCAGGGAATCCAAAAAGTGAACGCCAGAGATGATATATTGAGTTTATAATAATAATACTCACCGAATCTATATACCCAATCATTCGCCACTGGTGATGATAGACCCCACAGCGCAGTTTCACTAGAACCACCAGTTACTATATCCCAAAAACTAGATAGACCAGGATTATCAAGTGAATCTTCTATTAAAACATCCAGATTCGCTTTAAATATCACATCATAATAAACTACATAGTCACCATTGTAATATTGCTTAGTTAATTCCCAATTTTCCAACACTATCCATTCTAAATAATTAGAAGAATCTATTATTCCATCATTCGTTACTTTTTCATTATTCGAAGAAAATAATATAGACATCTTATATTCATCCAAATCAGAGGTTGGTTCGACACTAATCTTATCAATCTGACCATCATCTTTAAATAAAAGGTTAGATACCTTATAAGCATTGAATTTTATACCTTTAAACAGTGTTGAGTTACTAACCACACTATCACCATAACTGAATGTTGAGTATTTCTTGGAGTTTGATATAACCTCACCATTCTTAGAAGCCTCTTTCTTACTGAAGAAGTAATTAAAATAATCACCACTATATGTAGCACTAGACATAGTACCGACTGACATTGTACCAACATTCAAATACTTATCAAACTCGAATGAAAATGTGGCATTTAGCTGAGTAAAATCATCGTTATAATCTGTAACATGTAAAGAATGACTTAAATATTCATTACTATCAGCATTTACGGTATAGAAGTAATCTAAATTTCTCTCTATTCTATTTGGTGTAATTTCAAATGTATTAGCTACTCTGTTGAAATCATCACCAAGTAAAGAGTTATTTGCCTTATATACATAATCACTATTAGCAATAGAACCCTGGTAACCCCATTTAGAAAACACACTATTCTTTCTCCATATATCAGATAACAAGGTATCATTTTGTAATGTTCGAAATATTTCGCAATTTGATATATATTCAGAAGATACTGGTATATTAACTAAATCATTATTATAAATAAACTCATCAAATTGTTTAGGCTCACTGTTATCAGATAAATTGACCTTATATAATTTAGGCTCATCCGAATCAGAAATGGTATTCTCAACATCATAATCGAAATTAGACCACTCAGTATTTATAATAGACGTATCAAAATCTTTAATATCAGTAAATTCTAATCGATAGATAAAGACTTTCTGAGGTTCTTCGACATCAGAAACATTATTCAAATCGACGGTAGTTGTGTATAAAGGGTCTGCTTCGTTTATAAAATATTCTAACTTATTATTATTCAACATGAAACCATAATCGGTTTGTATGGTATATGCACCATTTATATTTCTAAGCACATGAAATTTAGAATCTATTTTAATAAGCCAAACATCTGCCTTTTCGAAACCATCCACCTCAAAGGTAGAGTTATTGAAATCAGGATTATAACTAATTATATTATTATCATCGATTGATATTATATTTTTATTAAATTCGCCTTGCTCACCAGAAAGGTCACCATCACTTATAATCTTATAAGTATAACCTGTCTCATTATCTATTATAAACCTTTCTATTCTATAAAAAGAGCCTTTATATTCAATATAATATGTTATATCATCATACCAATCCTTTACAATAGGCTTCAAACTATTCCCATTAGAGTCTATACAGATATTATCTACTGATATAATTAAATTTTTTTCTAATTCATAGGGAGAATATAACGAAACTGACTCAGATTCATACATAGAATCCATATAAAACCCAAAATATCTATTAATACTCCATTTTTTAAGCTGTGTCTTATCAGCAGGTGTATCATCAAATAAGAATTTGAAATTTATTATATTTGGATAAACCACTTTATTCTCTTCATATCCATCTGTTATAAATTTCTCAAAATCAAAAAAAGTTTTTTCCTTTGACATCCAATCGTCTAAGAATAATGACTTCTCACTATAACCACCGGATTCAAATTCTATTCCCTTCCACTTAGAGAATTCACCCTCTCGTACATCAAGCTCGAATGGTGTCTCTGGAAAAGAATCATTATTTCTATAATTTCTATCTAGAAACTCACCAATTGGTGTTTTCTTAGATAAATCAAAAGAAGTAATACATTTTAACTTTTCTAATATCTCTGTTCTAAAGTTATCTTTATTTAACTCTATAATACCTGGACCATCCACTCTAAATATAACAAAATTACTTGGTAAGTTATATCTATCTATATGCAATGGAGCAACACATTCGAACTCTTCATCATAGTAAGTATCTTCTATATTATCACAACCTGCTAGATATATATCATCATATTGGTTTTCATAGTCAGTGGACATAGTATCATTATCATCTGAGTATCTTACCGAAAACGCAGTAGATGCGGGTACATTTTTGAAAAAAACAGGTACTAACTCATCATAAAAGTTCTTTTTATTAAACTGAAACCTTTTAAACCTATCTAACGTCAAATCAGACGTAGTGTTAAAACTCTCTAAAAACAATTTATAATCACTATCGACAACTAACTTAATATTGGTTGTTAATTTTGGATTTGTCCTTATTAATGAAAAACTCTTCATATCAATTTATTACTTTGTCTTTGGTGATAACGAAACTTTAGTGTTAGCGTTAATTTTTTGTAAAGAAATCTTACTTCTGTTTATAGTAAACTTAACAGTGAATACAAATGGTCTATTATCTGCTTCATTTTCTAAATGAAACTTCAATTTTTTAATGTGCTTAGTTGACTTCTTATTATTATTTAAGTTAATATACTCGTAATTATTACCACTATTAACATTTGGGTCTAGACTATTCATCTTGAAATAAATATTAAGAGGAACTATCAACCCATTATCTTTTCCAGCATCTACTGTTTTCACCTTCTCACTATTGGTTTCAACAATATCCTGTAGTGATTGAACAACAGGATGAACCGTAGTTAATAACTTAGTATTAGATGAGACACTAACTGTAGTATCAATCCATTTATCTGGCTCAAGAAGTGAATTATCAGAAGATAGAAAATCGACAATTGTATTTTCTGAATAACCAACATTATACTCAGTCGAGCTTAAATATGAGGTCAAGGAATTTGAGTTATCTGAAACAAAATTATTACCTACATTATCTGATAATTTAACAATTGTATTATCATTCATTGTATCATAATTGACATTCCACATGAATTGATTATTTAATTGTGTTCGTGTACTACCACTAGAGTTATTAAATAACAACTCATCTCTATCATTGACAAAGAATACTTGCGGCGCAGAGGTATTGAAGAATCCACTGTTTTGGTAGTAACTTTTACCTGATAATAAGCCAAGGGGCGAATCCTGAGCAACGTTATCGATTCTTAGTACAAAATCCTTTACCGTGTATATATCATTCGAATATACACGACCTGGTGGTATTCCATCACCAACAAGTTTCTGTAAATAATCTTCACACTCAACAGTGAATGCTACTTCAGAACCATTCTTAATAACATACTCTTCGTTGTTTCTGAGTACGGTAATTTTAAGCTCACCTTTAGACCTTGCGACCTTCTCTTCTAATGAAGTTATTTTATCGGTTAATGATTTCAAATATGTAAATAAATCAATTGAATTATTATTATTATCTCTAAAGCCTGATAAGATAGCATCTGTATTATGAAAATATGTTTTATCCTCAATGATAACAGCATCATTTAAATGCTCATCTAATCCCTTTGCTGATAAGTCAGTATTTATAGAAGCCTTTAGCTCCTCACCCTCTGCTTCTCTTAAGATGAAGTCATCTTCACCCAACACATCATTTAAATCATCTGGAAACCCTACTGTAATAGTATCTGACCAATCCGATTCAATAGGCGATTCAGGATAACCTACCTCAGAAAGTGACTTAACTTGTACTTCAACCTTTTCACCTTGTTGAAGTGCAATATCTAATTGATTAATGTTTGGTGTATCAGCATCAGCCACATCTTGTATTGCCCAGAAATATTCACCAGTACCCTCGTCCCTTACTCTTTGTCTGACATCTGTTAACACCTCTATCCAGTTTGAAAATGCTGCATTTGACTTCGTTTTACCTTCACCATCTCTTATTTTAAATGAATCAACAGGCGTTTCTTTACCATCAGTTGATTGATATCTATATCTAACCTTAAACTGAACTATCTCTTGTGTTCTACCACCACGTACAATTGTACCTTCTGGCATATCCCAAAATCCTCTAACTCTATATTTTGGTCTAACCCTTGTTAAATTCAGCCTTTTAAGGCTAATAATATCTCTTGCAAGTGAAGTCACTAAATTAACCTTACCTTCTTTTTTCTTCTGTAACTGCAATGTTTCATTTTCAAATTTCTGCTTAGAAGAAGCAGAAGAGAACCTTCTAACTTTAGATTGTCTTTGTTTGTCTTTAATTGCCTCATCTAATTGAGAAATTTCAGACTTAACAGTGACTTGTTTATTATATTTTGTCTTAACTGAGTTAGCATCAGCATTATC
>Ga0136558_1001900_pt1 | contig 10324 bp, 9 predicted proteins | sample AntRauTorckE6833_FD_101391 | JGI IMG/M metagenome (GOLD analysis project Ga0136558, IMG submission 101391) | Saline lake microbial communities from Rauer Islands, Antarctica - Metagenome Torckler E6 #833 | ecosystem: Environmental > Aquatic > Non-marine Saline and Alkaline > Saline | place...
AAAACAGTGGACTTACCCATACCAGTTTTTCCAATAAAATACATATGACGACGCCTGTCGTCCTGTCTAATACCAAATCTTTTGTAGCTATTTCTGAAATTAGTCTCAGCAAAAAGCGTTACTTCATTATTGTCCATCTTCACAATTATTAGAATTAATAATACTTGATAAAGGATTACTTAAATTATTATTAATATTTTCTAAACCTTTCTCTATCATTGGTGGTAAATAGATAATACCTAAAATAATGGGCACTAAAATTAAAAATACCTGTACAAAACCAATGATTCTCTTCCAAAAAACATATCTCTTAATATACTTACTGATATCTAAAATCTCTTGACTAATAATTAAGTTTTGTTTCAAGAGTTTCTCTAAACTAACTTCTTCTTGTTTTTGCTCTTCTTGTTTATTATCAACATTCATATTATCTCCATTTAACTAATTTAACATATTTTTTTGCTACTTTTACTAAATCATCCATTTCTTTGTCACTATAAGCTCTAAGGTTTCTGTACTTTTCATTAACTAAATCTGTTTCTGATTTAAACTTCTGTAAGAACCATTTGTTAGCTCCTTGCAAGAACTTACCCATTTCTTCAATCTTAACTTTATTAATTAACTGTGGTGCTACTGTAGTTCTGAATTCATAGTCTAAGCCACTTTCTCTTATCATTTTAGCACTTTTTTCAATATTTAAAAAATTAAGCTTAACATTTACCACTTCTTGATAAGAACTTAATGGCGCTTTAAAATCCATAGCAATATAATCAAGTAACTTCTTTGAGATTAACTGCTGAAGTAAGATAGGGTTAGTACCATTTGTATCTAGCTTTATATCATAATCAAGTTCTTTAATCTTAACAATAAAGTTTGCTAAATCTTTGTGTAAAGTTGGTTCTCCGCCAGTGATTACTACTCCATTTAGCTTACCTTGCCTTTTTCTTAAAAAGGAAAAAAGGCTTTCCTCGCTAATGTAAGGAGAGCCTTCTTGTCCATATTTTCCATTATCTGTCCTTTTTGGCCAGACAAGCATAGGATTATAGCAATAATGACATCTAAAATTACATCCTTGGGTAAAAACTATAGCTGACAAGTGATCTGGATAATCAATTAAACTTAATTTTTCTAAACCTGCAATAATCATATAGAAATCATTATGTTAATTTACGAAAATACTTATTTATATTATATTTTTATTTATTTCTTAATTTTATAGGTTTTTCTATCCATATATTCTGAAGCTTTACCTTTGTTATAGTTTTTAGTAGGAGTTAGCCACCCCACTACTCTGCTATAAACAGTGCATTCTTGTCTTTTCACTTCTTTTGGACTCATAATATTTATTAGAGTTTAAGCTTTTACTTAAGAGCTCTTTAATTGTTTATATTAAAGACTAATTAGTTAGACCTATTTTTATTTTCTACTTTAACATTAATTTCATCTTCCTCATTATAGCCAATCTCTTTATCACACTTAGGACAATACTTGTGTTCTCCTTTTAAATAACCATGTTTAGGACAGATGGAGAAGGTGGGGGTAATGGTAAAATACGGCAATTTATAATTATCAACTATAGTTTTAACTAAAGACTTTGTTTGTTCAATGTCATCAATCTTTTCACCTAAAAATCCATGGAGTACTGTTCCTCCTGTATACTTTGTTTGTAAGTCCTCTTGCTTTTCTAGGGCTGTAAAAATATCATCGGTGTAATCAACTGGTAACTGAGTGGAGTTAGTATAATATGGTTCTCTACCATCTTCATAAGCCTCTTGGTTAGCGCAGATAATGTCTGGATAAAGTTCTTTGTCCTTTTTAGCAAAACGATAAGTAGCCCCTTCTGCCGGTGAGGCTTCTAAATTGTAGAGATTATTAGTATCATTTTGATAATCCATTAATTTCTCTCTCATCATATCTAAGATTTCTTTGGCAAATTTTTTACCCTTTTCTGAAGCAATGTCTTGACCCATAAAATTAAGTAAAGCTTCGTTCATGCCATTTACACCAATAGTACTAAAATGATTTTGCCAATAACTATCAAAACGCTTCTTTATATCAGCTAAATAATAACTTGAATAAGGATATAATCCAACATCTGATAATTTCTCCACTACTTTCCTTTTTTGCTCTAAACTATCTTTAGCCATTTCCATTAATTCAAATACTTTATCTTTAAATTCTTTTTTAGTTTTAGCTTGATATCCAACTCTAGCTAAATTCAGAGTAACTACTCCTATACTCCCAGTTAATGGATTAGCCCCAAAAAGTCCTCCACCTCTTTTTCTAAGTTCTCTATTATCAAGCCTCAATCTACAACACATACTCCTAGCGTCATCTCTGTCCATATCAGAATTTACAAAATTAGAAAAATAAGGAATTCCATATTTACTAGTCATCTCCCACATTGGTTTTAAGGATTCTCTATTGTAGTCAAAGTTTTTATCGATATTATAAGTAGGGATAGGAAAAGAAAAAACACGACCAGTAGAATCACCTGCTAACATTATCTCTGCAAAAGCTTTATTAAAAACGTCCATTTCTTTTTGAAAGTCTTTATATTTTTCTTTCTTTATTTCTCCTCCTAAAATCACATTTTCTTCTCCAATCATTTTAGATGGAGTTACATCTAGAGTTACGTTAGTAAAAGGTGTTTGGAATCCAACTCTGGTAGGAACATTGATATTAAACATGAATTCTTGTAGCGCTTGTTTAACCTGTTTAAAACTTAAGTTATCATAGCGAATAAATGGAGCCAAATAAGTATCAAAGTTAGCAAAGGCCTGGGCGCCAGCTGCTTCTCCTTGCATAGTATAAAAGAAGTTAATAACCTGCCCTAAAGCACTACGAAAATGTTTAGGCGCTTTACTTTGCACTTTTTCACTAACACCACCAAAACCTTTAATTAATAAATCTTTTAAATCCCAGCCACAACAATACGGCGCTAAAAGTCCTAGATCGTGAATATGTAAGTCTCCATTCACATGAGCTTCTCTAATATTTTTAGGATAAAGTTTATTTAACCAATAACGAGCTGAAATAGCTGAAGCTATATAATTATTTAAACCTTGCACTGAATAACTCATATTACTATTTTCTTTCAATCTCCAATCTAGCTTACCCAGATAATCTTCCATTAACTTTTCACCAGTTGAATCCTTCATCTCTCTTATTTGTCTGTGTTGATCTCTGTATAAAATATAAGCTTTAGCAATATTTATTTTATTTCTTTTTATTAACACCTCTTCTACTATATCTTGAACCTCCTCTACTGCGGGTATACTGTTCTTATGAAATTTAGTATTAAGTTTATTAAAAACTTCTTTACTAAGTTCATTAACTAGTCTTTTATCATTTACACCAACTGAGCGCGCTGCGCTATCAATAGCTTTAATAATTTTATCTTTTTTAAAATGGACAATTTTTCCCGATCTTTTATGGATCTTAGTTATTAGTTGAGGCATGGGAAGTTTAATTTTTTGTTTTAATATAAAGAATTTATAAATTTATACTTAAAACAAAACTTGTATTATTTAATATATTAACTATTCTTCTTTGTGGTCTTTCTAGTTTTTTTCTGAAGCAACTTATTTAATTCTTCTTGGAATTGTTTAGCGTCTTTAAATGATTCGTATACCGATGCATAACGGATATAGGCTATCTGATCTAATTTTTTAAGATGTTTCATGACAATACTACCTACTTTTTCTGAATCAATTTCATTTTTCCTAAGTGATTGGAAATCTCTTTCTAAACTATGAACTAATTTTTTAAAGTCATCTTCTGTAATTGGTCTTTTCTCTAAAGCCCTTTTTAAGCCTTTAACTAATTTATCGCGACTATACGACTCTCTTTGTCCATTTCTCTTTACAACCATTAAATCTAATATTTCTACTTCTTCATAAGTAGAGAAACGAAAATCACATTTCAAACACTGTCTTCTGCGTCTAATACAGAGACCATCGGATGCAACTCTAGAATCAACTACTTTTGTATCTTCATAATGACAAATTGGACATTTCATATTTGTATATTAAGTTAATATTTTACTATAAATAAAGAGTTAAACTAAAATAAAAATTTAAACAATACCTATATTTAGTAGTACTTAGTCTAAAATTAATACTATATATAGTAAATATATGTATATAATAGCAAACAAAAAAAGCGCGGTCAAGCGCTTAATTTTCACTAAAATAAGCTAATTTTATTTCCTATTTTTATTTAATATTTTAATTATCATCTCAAGTAATTTTCTAGGACTTGTATTCTCTTTAAAGAGAAAGTTATCAGCGCCTAGCTCTTTAGCTTTGTTTTTATCTTTCTGACTATTCAAATTACTAAATATGATTACTGGCAAATCCATTAATGTTTTATCTTTTTTTATTGCTGATAAAACATCCCAACCTTCCTCAGAGTTAAGTTTTACCTTTCCCAGTCCTTCATCCTTCTTAAGCATAATATCAAGTATCACAACATCAAATTTATCTTTTTTAATTTTTTGTAGAACTCCGTTAGCTTGAGTGCTAGCTGTAAATTTACAATTATTATCAGTAAAGAACTTTTTATATATTCTTAGTAAACTGTCCTCATCTTCAACCATTAAAATATTAATGTTCTTATTATTAGCATTCTTTCTTAATTTCTCATTACTTAACTTAAACTCACTTGAAAAAGCAATATTATAGTTTGACTCTTTCGTCTCATTACTAATTTTTAAATGAAAACTAAAGACAGTTCCTTTATTAATCTCAGTCTTCTCTATCTTAATACCAGAACCATGGGCTTTCATTATCTGGTTGGCAATATATAATCCTAAACCTGAACCATTTGGATTCACACTAACAGCCCTAGTGCCTCTAGAAAACTTTTCAAAAATATTTGCTTTATCAGCGCTACTCATCCCAATACCAGTATCAGAAATTGAAATTTTCAATCTCTTTTTTTCTTTCTTAAAGCTGATGCTAACCTGACCTTTATTTGTATAATTAACAGCGTTATCCAACATATTAGCTATTACGTGTTCAATATTTTTTCTATCTGCTAAAACTAGTGGAATCTTAGATTTTGATTTATTAACTACTAACTTTAAATCACTAGTTCTTAGCTTCTTATCTTGCTTTTTAGTATTAACAAGCTCTCTAACAATATTTTCTATATTCACTGTTTCTAAATTTAAAGGGACAATTTCTCCCTCCCAAGCAAAGGCCTGCCAAAAATCGTTAATAGTATTATCAACCCTCATCAAACCTGCCTTGGCATACTTAAAACCTTCTTTGTAGCTAAAGCTGCCATCTTCAATCATACTAAATGAATTCTTCATTATTGAAATAGGAGTATTAAGCTGATGGTTAACTACGCGTAGAAAATCTTTCTTTAAGTCTAGTAACTTTTTAAGGTTTTCATTTTTTTGTTTAATATCTTTAGTCTGCTCTTTAACCCTTCTTTTCAAAGTGCTATTAAAACTTCTCAATTCCTTACTCTGGTCCTCTAGTTTGTGATAAAGTAAAGCTCTTTCAATAGCAATGGCAGACTGTCCTGATAAAGTACTCAAAAGTTTTAAATCATTATTATTGTAAGTAAAATATAAACTTTTTTTACCTAGAGCCATAAACCCAATTAACTCTTTTTTAATCCTAAGAGGTAGAGCTAAATGAATATTTCTTTCTTTAAGTTCTGATATTAAATTTCTATATTTTCTTTTACTACTATACTCATCTTCTAATTCTAGTTCTTCACAAATTAAAGGCTCTGGCTTTTTAACTAAGTACTTCATTATTTCACTGTCAGATTTAATAAAGAAAAGTGAATTAATTTTTTTGTCATGAAAATAGTTATCTTTTGAATCTTTGAGGTAAATAAGCACCTCATCAGTTTTTATAACTTGCTTACTCGCATTAACTGTTAAGTTAATAATTTCCTTAAGATGAATGTGATAAGTTAATTTTTTTACTAAGTCATTAACTCTTTCTTGATAATGATATAGATCAACAAATAAATACTTATTAGCCATTTTAATAAGTAAATAATCATTAGCATAAAAGAGATAAGCAAAAATAATCGCTATAAATATTCCAGATAACCTAGCTTCCCAGGCAAAAATAGACCCAAAAACATTGATAAAAAACCAGGAAACGAGATAATACACTAAATAAGAAAAAATACCTGCTCCTATAAAAATAAATATTTTCTTTCCTACTACTCGCAAGTCAATAAATCTTTTAGTTAGTACAGTATAAACATTAACTGACATAACCAGTAAAGCTGTTAATGGTCCTAGAAAGTAATATGAAAAATTACCTAAAAATGGCAAAACTAAATTAAAATAAAGTATTGCTACAAACAAAATAAAATTTGAAATCAGCAAATAAGTTAACTTTGTCTTGTATATATTAGAAGCGAATAAATATTTAGTAATAAGATGATAAAATCCTAATAAAAAGAAAAAAATAATTGAGAAAATATAAAAATTATAAAACTCTCCAGGAGTAAAAAAAATGATGTTGTCATTACTTCTGATAATTAAATCTGGGAAAAACAATAAAGAAACTGTAATAACTAAGAGAAGAGACGAGGATATCATTGCTAATCTATCATTTAAATTTTTCTTTTTTATGAGTGGAAAATAATAAGAAAAAACTGTAAAGCTAAACACAGCCAGAGAACTGGTAATAAGCATAACCTGACTTAAATGAAGGTCTGTATTTTCGCCATTTCTAATCCAAATTAAAAAAATGGTCCATAAAGAAAAAAGTGCCCCTTGAGCAAAAACAGCTCGTGCACTTTTATTTTTAAACTTAAATACTAGAGTAATAATAGCTAAAGAAGACATTAAAACTACTGCAAAAGCTAGTATTAGATTGATAGTATCAAGCTCCATTGTAAATTGTGTTTACTACTTAAATTTTTTCTTAAATGTGTCAGTAATAATATCTAAAACCTCTTCAGGGGTATTTTCAATTTTTATAATATATTCATCAGCGCCTAAGTCCCGAGCTTTCATTTTTTCTTTAGGATCACTGAGATTGCTCAACATTATAACAATGATATCTTGCAACTTCTTATCTTCTTTCACCTTCTCTAAAACTACATAACCATTAAGACTACCAATAAGCATTATATCTAGTAATATCAAATCTGGTTTCTCACTATTAATAAGCTCTAAAGCTGGCTTAACTGCACCAACACTTCTAACCTTATAACCTGCTTGAGATAATTTTTCTTTATAAATATTAGACAAAAAAGGATCATCCTCTACTAAAAGAATATTTTGTAATTTTTCTTTTGACATTTATAAGTTTTTAGATATAAAATTAATCAACAGTAATATTATTTCATTTTTTTCCTAATAAAAGCAGGTACACTCAGTTCATCATCTTCATCATCTACAGGCGATACTTTCTCTTGTTTCTTAGGCTCTATTTTTGGCTTTTGTATACTATAATTATCATCTCTAACCTTATCATCATCTTCCTTGTCATCTTTAGTCTCATCATTAGTTCCTAGAGACCAAGCTTTATTTTTACTTTCATCTAATGAATACTCCTTCTTTTCTTCATTTTTCCTCACAAAACTATTTGGAGTGTATGATTTCTCAAAACCTGTTTTCTTAAGGCTTTCTCCTTGACCATCAAAGCCAGTCGCTACTACAGTAATCTTAATTTCATCCTTTAATTTTTCATCAATTACAGCACCAAAAATAATTTTAGCTTCCTCGTCTGCAGCTGAAGTTATGACTTTAGCCGCTTCATTAACTTCATTCATACCAAGACTAGGTCCACCAGTGATAGTAAAGACTATACCTCTAGCTCCTTCAATAGACATATCTAGTAATTTAGAGTTAATAGCGTCCTTAGCAGCTTCAACGGCCTTATTCTCGCCACTAGATTGACCAATACCCATAAGAGCAGAGCCGGCATTAGACATCACAGCTTTAACATCAGCAAAGTCAGCATTAATAATACCAGGGACTGTGATAATTTCAGCAATACCTTGGACTCCTTGCCTTAAAACATCATCTGCAATAGTAAAAGCATCAAGCAATGAAGCTTTTTTATCTATCACTTGCAATAATTTATCATTAGAAATAGTAATAATAGTATCAACTTTATCGGCTAACTCAGCTAACCCTCTATTAGCTAAATTTTGTCTTTGACCTCCTTCAAAAGCAAATGGTTTAGTAACTACAGCCACAGTTAAAGCGCCTAAATCTCTAGCTATTTGAGCTACAACTGGTGCAGCTCCAGTGCCAGTACCTCCTCCTAAACCGCAAGTAACAAAAACCATATCACAACCTTTAATGATTTCTCTAATTTCATTTTGTGTTTCTTCAGCTGCTTGTTTGCCTAAATCAGAATTCATACCTGCACCCAAACCTTTTGTAATGGTTTTGCCAATATGTAATTTTTCTTTAGCTTTATTATAATGCAAAGCTTGGACATCAGTGTTCATGGCTACGAATTCTACGCCTTGAATCCCTTTATCTATCATTCTATTAATAGCTGCACCACCGCCACCGCCAACGCCAATAACTTTTATTTTTGCAAAAGTCTCTGCTGCTGGTTTTACTTCTGCCATAAGATATAAAATTAATTTTTTTAATTAAGTATTTAAAATTAAGGAAGGATCTTCTTGAGCCAACCTTTTACTTTATTTAAATTTTCACCTATTTGTTTTTTAAAAGCGCTATTGTCACTTTTACCTTCATAAGAATTACCCCAAGCTATTAAGCCAATAGCAGTAGAATACTGAGGATTATTAGCTTTATCAATCACAGTCGCTAAATTACGATTTATCCCTAAAGCTGCTGGTAATCTTAAATACTTTTTAGCTGAATCAACTATTCCATCTAACTGTGATCCTGCTCCTGTTAAAAATATACCTGCTGGCAACATTCCTGAGCGTTCAATCTTACTTAACTCTTCATCTATTTTAGCAAAGATCTCTTCTACCCTAGCATCGATTATCTCTGCTACATATTTTTTAGAAACACTACCTAAATCATCATTAACCTCTTCTTCTTTAGCAAGTTGCTCTAAATCAATTTCTTCTTTTTTATCAATTCTGTCAGGTTCACTACTACCATATTCATTTTTGATCCTCTCTGCTAAATTAATAGGACATCTAAGTCCAATAGCAATATCTGAAGTTATGTGTTCCGAACCAATTGGTAAGATGGCGGCATGCAATAATTCTCCTTCTTCATATACAGCTAAATTAGTCGTTGTAGCTCCAAGATTTATTACCGCAGCACCCAAATCTTTTTGTTTTTTACTAAGTAAAACTTCACTAGATGCTAATGGCGATAATACTGACCCCTCTATATCTAGGCCCGTTCTATGTATAGCCTTGTTTAAATTTTTCATTTGACTAGTTAAACCAAGTATAATTAAAGTTTCAACCTCTAATCGAATACCGCTCATACCGACAGGATCTTTTACGTCTTCTTGGTTATCAACTGCAAACTTAATTGGTATAACATGCAGTATTTCATAATTTGCTGGTATAGCTACACTTTTAGCAGCCTCAATTGCTCTATATATATCATCATCATTAATCTCTCCATCACTTTTACCCACGGCCACTACTCCTTTAGAGCGCTCACAACGAGTACGAGGATCATTAACGCTAACCCAAACATTATTAATAGGTAAACCAACCAATCTCTCGGCTTTTTCTATACACGCAGAAATAGAAGCAGTAGTATCTTCAATACTATTTACTACTCCCTTACCAAAACCGTTGGTATTTGATGACACAGCTCCAATAACCTGCAGCGGGGCGTCAGCGTCACGACCACTTCTTTGTGCTACTGCTAAGCGTATCTCACTTGAACCTATATCTAATCCAGCAATTATTTCTTCTTTCATATATTAAAAATATTAAACCTAGAAAGGCATTACTACTAACATTATACATAATATTTGCAAGTAGCACAAATATTAAAACAAACTAAAATACCACTGACTAATACTACTACCATATAATATAGTTATGACAGTTGCTATGGATATGAAAACACCTAGAGGTAGCTTTTCGCCCCACTTCTTTTGACCAAATAATATTAAGCTTAAAGCTATAATTGACCCTAAAATATAGGTTAGAAATATCATTATGAACAATAGATTAAACTTAACTAATAAAACGCCAGCTAAGGCACCTAACCAAATGTCTCCTTCTCCGATACCTTTCTTTTTAGTAATAATATATTGAGCAAAAAAGAAAAAACTTAAAACCAGCCCTGCAAGTAATACCTGCCACCATACAAATGATAAAAAGGTATTAAAAACTATAAATATTATTATAGCTGGCACCACGACTAACAAAG
>Ga0136558_1001906_pt1 | contig 10313 bp, 6 predicted proteins | sample AntRauTorckE6833_FD_101391 | JGI IMG/M metagenome (GOLD analysis project Ga0136558, IMG submission 101391) | Saline lake microbial communities from Rauer Islands, Antarctica - Metagenome Torckler E6 #833 | ecosystem: Environmental > Aquatic > Non-marine Saline and Alkaline > Saline | place...
ACGAGCTGATAGCTGTGCTGTAAGCGCACGTTTCTGTGGCAAATTAGCAACTATGTAATTGTTATCGATTGTCTTTTCAACAGCTGATTCGACATCTGCGTCGGGAACATCTTGGTAATATTCACGAATATTCTGTTCGATCACTCCGCGTTGTTCAGCCGTAATAACACGCTGGTCGAAAAATTCCTGACTAACTTTGTCTCTAATCTGCTGATAGTTCTGCTCAGCCTGCTCTAGCTTGTTGGCGCGACGTGACTGGCTCGCAAACAAACCACCCTGACGGGCTTTGACGCGAGCTTCGGCTAGCTTGGCACGAGCGCGTGTTAACTCACCAGAAAGCCCAAACATGTCTAGCTTGCGCAGTTCTTCACTCGCCCACTCTTGACGACTGTCCTCTACTTTACTTGGGCCATGAACTTCACCCTCTTCGGCGACTGGACCCTCATCTTCGGCTGTCGGTACCTCTACAGAGGGTTTCTGCTCTTTGTTGCCATGCTTGTGGTTTTCACCACCGGCACGCTCATCGCTGTGTTCTTTTGTTGATTCCGCATATTTACCACGGTTACGTGTTCCGCGCTGGGTTGGTTTAGGAGCTGGCTGATCTTCGATTTTCTGCGAATTGTAAACTTCATCCTGGTTCACTTTTGGCACGTCATTACCAGTCTCCCGAGTAGTGGCAGGCCCTACAGGCGATACGGCAGCAGTCTCCTCATGCTCATCAGCGGCAAATGCTAGCGGTATTTCACCATGCGCATCATTCTCAAATTTATCTAATTTAACTGTACGGTAGCTTGACGATAACGAGTCAGTATCAAATGTATTTATCCCTACGACAATATCCCCATCGACGACCTCAATTTTATCGACAGTTCCAGTAACGACACCACCGAGGTTAGCACGCTGACCGATACGAGTCTTAAATCCTGCATCTTCAAGCTCGCTCTCGATGCTATCTTCGTCATCCTCTACCGACTCAACTCTGCCACGTAGCTTAGACCATGATTGCTCAGAGTCTAGGTCAGCGTATATATCTTCTGCTGTTTTATCTTCAGTGACTATATCGTCGGATTCTGCACGGTTTCTGGGACGAACTACTGACGACTCACTCCGCGCCATTTCTTCAAAATCATCAAGCGAAAGTGTGAATCGCCCGGCTTCTTTCAGTCCACCGACCTTGCCATCACCATAGTGGGCAACCTCAACCAGCAAATCGTCGGCATCACGGTCATACCGTAAGTCAACTGGATACGCTGAAACGAGCCCATGCTCGCCGTTCTCCACGTCATGCTCAACAGGAATATACTTATCACCACCAAGCCGAAACTGATACCCATGCTTTTCTAGTTCGTGATTGATGTCCTCGACACGCCTAACATCGCCTACTTCACCGCCAACCGTATCGTCATAGAAGGCAATATCGGTAGTAAGCTCCTCTTTATTAGGTGTGGATGCTGGTTCAGGTACGAGTTCTTGTTGTGCCATACTATTCCAAATCATTAAATTATATTTTTGTTTTTTTGATTTTATGTCAATAATATAGCATGGTTATGCTTTACTGTCAATACTTTACAACTACTCTTGCTATTCCACAACCGTGGTGTCGTTCTCAGTCATGGGTCTCGGACAGTGGTCCGACGCGGAGAATATCGTAGCGCGCCACTGACACTCCTGAGCTTGACCCGCATAACTGAGCGTCAACCACAATCCGTCCGTCAGTAGCTATATCTGGGTTCCGTAGCTGTGCGGGGTGCCTTCGCCTACTAAACGTAATTTCAACTTCTGAACCGAATAAGTCAAAGTCCTTCCCTAATGCGCGTCTCAGGTCGTGGTTGAGCGATGCTTGCTGGGCCGCTCTAGCCTCGGGGTTCAAAACGACAGCATCCAACTGATCTTGCTGGTATTGCTTAACTACTGCTCGAGCGGCTTCCATATCGGGTAGCTGTTCTGTCTCTGGCCCTAGCAGATGGTGTGATGAGTGTTCCATGACTTAGTTATACAACTATACAGTTGAAACTGCAACAATAGCCGTTGTTCATAAATAATTTAGTCGTTGCGGTTCTGCAGCTCTGGCCAGTCGCCGCTCTCAGCTGCCAACTGCCAGGCTTGCTGCATCTCGTCGATGGTCGCTACACACTCAAACGGCTTCGAGTCACGCTGACCAAGTAGTTTTACCCACGTTTCTTCGTTCTCCTTAAGTGTAAATGGATTGCCACCAAACTCAGCGATGAGCTGTTCACGCTCGACAAATGGCGCAAGCAAGAGAAACACCGTGCAGGTTTTTGGGCTCGTTAAGTCCCAGTCCAATTTATCGGGTGCATCATGGCGGAAATTAGTGTTACTCGATGACCATAATCCGCTATACCGCGGTAGCGCGGCACGCGCAAAGATTTCGGCAATATCGAGCTCACTCATCAATCGTAACAGAGAGAAATATTCCAAATCACTCGATATATAGCGCGATATATAGCGCTGGACTAACTCCTCCGCTGCTGTTGATTTAGCCCACTGATGATTGACCGCCATGCCTTTGTAGTCGTCGATCGTCGGCTCATCGGCAGACGACTCATTTGAAAATACAACTGCTTGATGCCCGTTGGCGACCGCGACAATTACCGCTGCTGCGCTGACTATCGCCGTAACAGGTACGTGGCCACGATACTGCTCCTGGTCGGAAGTCAGAAACGAGTCAAACTCGCGCTGTACCAGTTGTTGCGGTGCTCCGATTTCATCTAGCTGGCTCGATACCCATGAATTCGTGTTAATACGAAACGCATCGAACGCCTGGTCACGTTGTTGCAAAATTGTCGTAGTCGTTAGTGAGTCTTTGCCACCACCAATTGGTACCAGCCAGCTGTCCTGGCCGACTGTCTTATTGGTCGTAGGTAGCTCTTGCATCGCTTCCGGCTCGAACTGCGCAACATCATCCGGTGACAGTTGATTCATATAAAGGAACTCGCCAAGTCCGTGACGGTAAATAGTCGATATCGCTTCCGCCGCCCAGGGGTCGAGGCCGTGAGAGGCGATTTGCGGCGCTAAATGGGCTTTATAGTAACTGACACCGGCGGTGATATGATAAAAATGAAGCGCCTGGGCTAGACTTCCGTGGCTTTTAGGATCTGGTAGGCTTTCGTCGAATACAAGCTTTTCTTGGAACTCTACATCAGCCACGTCCGCAAACTCGGCATGATAACGAAATATGATTGTTTTGCGTTCATCAGACAATGTATAGTCGTCAAACACAAACTTCAGCGCCTTACGCATCGTCGGCCCTTGCTGATTTGACGGCTTCGGTGAATAATTTGCCGCGCTGGTTAAAGTTTGTGTACATGTCGAAGCTAGGATGACCAGGGCTAAATAAAATCGTTGTTCGTTCGCCTGAAACGTCCAACGCCTTGTCGACAATCGCACCCATATCTTGTTCACCGACTACAATCGGCTGGGTTTTCGAGCCCTTTTCAACTAATTCTGCAATTTCCTGACAGTATGCTTCGTCGGCGCCGATGATAATGACCTGCTGAACTTGATTTGAGTCGAACGCCGCAATAGTCGGCCGTAGATCGAGTCCGCGAGACTGTCCACCGAAAAGTAGCGTCTTTGGTCCACTTGTGGATTCGATTGCAGCCACGGTCGCGATGGGAGTTGAGCTGTATGAATCATTAATTACAGCTCGACCATCGATGGTACCGATATTTTGTAGGTGATATGTCAGCGGTTGAAACTGGCAAATTGTATCACGGATGTCTTCCCAGCGTTTGCTAGTGGCTGGGTCATATTCCTCAAGCCATTGGAGAGCGGCGGTTAACGCGAGTTTGATGTTGTCGACGTTGTGCTGGCCGGGTAGTGCGATGTCATTAAGTGATATCGTACCATAATCTATAATTAGATTATCATTATTTTGTGGTATTAAGTCATCTGTTATTAATATTTTTGACGATGTTTTATCAGCAACGTTTAGATTTTCAGCTGATTTCTTGGAGGTAACCAACCAATCACTTTCTGACTGGTGGCTAATCAAGTTTAGTTTACTCTGAATATAGTGCTCTTGACTGCCATGCCAATCGAGATGATCGCTCACAATTGGTAACAATATCGCTCCGTGCGGTGAATGTACGGCATCCGACAACTGAAAACTTGATAATTCAGCAACCACTACTGTTTCTGGACTGATATCAGTAGCCAATATCTCCCAGGCTGAACGGCCGATATTACCAACTAACTCGACTTGCTGCCCGGCTGACTCTAGTACCGCTGTCAGCAGACTAGCTGTAGTGCTTTTGCCTTTGGTACCCGTAACGCCAATAGTTTGCTGTCCGTAGACTTCAAGCAACAAGTCAGTGCTGGTGCGTACCCGCTGGGCACCCGATAGTTTGTCTGGATGCATACCAGAGGTACGTAATACTACGTCATAGCTACCAAGAGATTCAAGCCAGTCACTACCGAGCTTAGCGGCCGTCGACTCTGGCACCTCTACCTCTGTATTTTGATCGATAATTGTCACCTGACAGTTACCAATAGCCTGCAGGAACTGATACGCGGCGTGACCCTCAACTCCAAATCCAGCAATCGCAACTGATTTACCTTTAAAAATCTGCTTTAACTCGGGTTTCATGCCTCTAGTATGACACTTTATGACTCTCGAGGTAAAACCCGGTCGAATATCCGATATAGCTCGGAGGCTTGTTCGTCCTCGACTTGACCCAGCAAACCTAGAGTCCAGGCCTGGTTATCGATGAACATCCGTGCCACGTCCATCGTCTCACGAAGGGTTACGTTGCGGATTCGGTCTTCGATGCCCTTGAAGTCAGGGATAGTGTCATCAAAAAAGTAGCGATCCATGTATCCCGCCACCAGCTGCGTCGTCTTCTGGACACTACGTTTAAACTGACCGAGGTTCTGTAGCTTAGCCGCTTCAAGCTCAGCTTTACTGATGTCGCCGTCAACAATGTCTTTAAACTGCTGGGCGATTAGCTCAAACAGGGCTGGCGCGTTCTGGTTGCCAACGGCACCAGCGAACGACCAACGACTATGACCGCGTTGGTTCGAGGTGAACGAGCCAATGCTGTAAGCTATACCCTGTTCACGCGCTCGACCGTAAACCCGAGAGCTCAGTGAACCAGTCAGAAGCTGGTTGAGCACCTCGAGCGCGTCTTCCTCGCGTAAATTCAACCGACGATCAGGACTATATAGGTCCATATAGTAGTGCAGCTTCTCGACGTCTGAGCGGCCAACTGTCACCACTTGCCGAGGTGGTTTAGGCGTTTCGTTTAACAATTCTCGACGCTTGCCTTTCGGCAGGTTTGATAAGTACTGTTCTAGTTTCGCTACGATCTTATCGCGCTCTGATTTGAGATTACCGGCGATGATAAAGCGAAGGTTTTTGGCTTGGTGTGTCTGCTTATAGTGCTCGCTGACGTCCTCGACGGTGATATCGCCGAGCTGTTTGATTCGCTCGCTATCTGAGAGAGACAGTAGCTGGACGCTGTCGTGAATTTCGTTGCTGAGGATACGGAAATAGCTGTTGAGGTTAGCCGCCAGCTCCTCCTGAACGTTGCCGAGCTCGGATTTAAGCTCCTCAGGTTCGAATAATGGCTTTGTGAGAGACGTTAAGTAGAGATCAAGCACTCGCTCCCACTCAAAATCAGCACACTCAGCCGTGTAGTTCACGTCCCAGGTGTCGGTGCTAGCGTTGGCGTAAGCTCCGTTCTGCTCAAGTGCTTGGTTGAAGCTACGAGCCGTCGGGTAATCTTGGTTAGCCCCGAACATCAGGTGTTCGAGCACATGTGGTGTGTCCCATTTACTCTCAGGCGATAGATAGTATCCAGCCCGGACGTTAAAGTCGAACGTAAATACCGGCGAATCAGGTACGTTTATCAGTAGGCCTTTGGCACCGGCTTTAAGTTCAACTTCCTCTACACTGTGTCGCATCTGTTATTTACGCTTCTTGCTGCGTTTACGGACTTTTCTGCCTGCGCCTTTACTGATGTGGCGGCCTTTTTTCTTGGCTTGTTTATTAGTGCGTTTGGCTGATGATGCGCCAGATTTCTTAGCGTTTGAGCGAGCGTTAATGGCGGCCTTAGTTAGTTCAGTCTCAACGTCACTGCTTTCTTGAACGGTGGCTGTTGGTTGCGGCTCAGCGCGGTAAACCATACGCAGCACACCAGTTCGAAGGCTCTCCATCATCTCTTCAAAGAACTGTTGGCCCTCTCGTCGGTATTCGACTAACGGGTCACGTTGACCAACTGAGCGCCAGTTGATACCGTCGCGCAGGTGTTGCATATTCTCGAGGTGCTGCATCCACTGGTCATCTAAAATCCGCAGGTATACTTCACGCTCAATCTGGCGCATTATCTCAGGAGTGAACTTCTGCTCGCGCTTGGCGTGAAGGTCGTTAGCGGTTTTTACAAGCTCGTCAGTTAACTCTTTACCACTTAGTTTCTTCAACTCTTTTTGTTGCTTCTTGCTGACTGGGATGACATTCGCAAACTCGTCAACCCGCTGCTCATCAGTTAGCTGTTCTGATTGAGCAAGCCAGTCCAGCTCGGCGTCTAGTAACTGTTGGAACTCGTCTTTGATATTCTCACTGCGTAGAATCGCACGGCGACGGCGATAGGTTTGCTTACGGTGTTTGTTCATCACGTCGTCGTACTGCACGACTTGTTTTCGCTGGTCGAAATTCATGTTTTCGACCTTCTCCTGGGCGTTTTCAAGAACCTTGGTGATAGATTTATTCTCAATCGGGGTCGACTCATCGACTCCCATTCGCTCCATCAAGTTTTTCATACGGTCACCACCGAAAATACGCATCATGTCATCCTCAGCTGAAACATAAAACTGCGTCGAACCAGGGTCGCCCTGTCGTCCTGAGCGACCACGTAGCTGGTTGTCGATACGACGTGATTCGTGTCGCTCAGTACCGATTACGTGTAGACCTCCGGCTTTGACGACACCCTCCCCAAGCTTGATGTCAGTACCACGACCAGCGATGTTAGTCGCGAGCGTGACCGAACCAGCTTGACCAGCGTTTTCGACAATCGACGCCTCACGCTCGTTGTTCTTAGCGTTCAAGACCTCGTGGCTAACTCCTGCTTTATTGAGCAACCTACTCAAATATTCGTTCTTCTCGACAGAAACAGTACCAATTAGTACTGGCTGGCCACCCTCAACTCGGAGCTTCACTTCTTCAACAATGGAGTTGAATTTGCCCTTTTCGGTACCGTAAATCCGGTCTGGCTTGTCATCTCGAGCGATTGGCTCGTTGGTTGGGATAACTGACACATCTAACTCATAAATCGTAAAGAATTCCTCAGCCTCAGTCGCCGCGGTACCAGTCATGCCGCTCAGCTTGTCATACAGACGGAAATAGTTCTGGAAACTAATCGTTGCCAGCGTCATGCTCTCCTGCTGAACCTCGACATTCTCTTTGGCTTCTATCGCCTGGTGTAAGCCCTCACTATAGCGACGGCCATGCATCAACCGCCCAGTGAACTCGTCAACGATGACAATTTGGCCGTCATTAATCACATAGTTCTTGTCTCGTTTAAATAATGTCTGAGCTTTAAGCGCCTGTTCAAGGTGATAGACTGCCTGAACATGTTTTGGGTCATATAAGTTGTCGAGCTTTAAAAGCTTCTCCAGTTTCTCGATACCCTCATCAGTTAAGGTAGCACTACGACGCTTCTCGTCAACCTCATAATCCCCTTCGTCGAGCTGCTTTACGGCCGTTGCAAAGGTTTGGTACTGACCGGAACTGGTGGTAGCAGGTGCAGAAATAATCAGCGGTGTTCGAGCTTCGTCGATCAAGATCGAGTCGACCTCGTCCACAATCGCAAAGTTTAGCTCACCCTGGACGATATCCTCAGCCGAGCGCGCCATGTTGTCGCGCAAATAATCAAAACCAAACTCGTTGTTGGTGCCGTACGTGACATCAGCAGCGTAGGCTTCGCGACGTGAGCATGGTTTGAGCTGGCGTAACCTGGGGTCGTCGTGGCTGTCGTCACTAAACTCTGCGTCATAGATAAATGACTCATCAGCCTTGATAACACCAACACTCAGACCAAGCGCGTCATAGACACGCGCCATCCAGCCAGCATCACGCCGAGCTAGGTAATCGTTGACGGTGACCACGTGCGTACCTTTGCCTGTCAGACCGTTCAGGACCACTGGCAACGTTGCAACTAAGGTTTTACCTTCACCGGTGCGCATCTCAGCCACACTGCCCTCGTGTAGTGCCAGACCACCGACCAACTGCACATCGAACGGCCGCATCTCAACCTTTCGGTCAGCCATCTCGCGAGTGATGGCGAAGACGTCGTTGAGAATATTATCTAGCGTTGTTTTTTCGTCAGCGATTTGGGTGCGATAGTCATTAATAGTTGCGAGTAATTCTTCGTCAGATTTGTTGCCGTAGGTATCAGCTAACTGGTTAATTTCTTCGACTCGCTTACCATAACCTTTGAGCTTCTTTGTTAGCGGGTCACCGGTAACTTTTTTCAATAAATCTTTAATCATCATTCCTCCTTGGTTGCCTCAGTATTTAACTGCTCAATCGCGAGCAGCATTGGTCGTTAACGAATAGGCCAATTACTGCCTGTCAGTATAGCACCGTCAGCCACTGCTTTACAGAGTAAAAATTATCAACAAACCCCCTTCTGTTTCCAAGGACTGTCCTTGGAAACATCGCAACTGTGGTGTCGTATACATACAGTAGCACTTTTGTGGACCTCAACGTCTTAGGCAACCACGAGCTATGGGATAAGCGTGCCATCGAGATAATAATTACCAGACCACTCGTTGCCTTCGATACTCCGTACAAATGATGACAATGGTCCGTATTGATGGTTTCGCGTAAACAGATTGTTGATGAATTTACGGTGTTTCGAATCAGGCCCATATACTTTTCCGTCACCGCCTAAGATGCTGTAAGTACCTCCGTCGAATAGATTTTGTTGTGCAGTAAAATAACTGATTGGTCGAGAGTCAGGATACAACGACACGGCTGACGAGGTGGAACCTTCAATCCAGCTTCTAGTGATTCGTTTATTGTCACCACCCCTGAATGACAAGCCAGTGTTGTGTGAACCAGGATGTATCTTAATGTTCTCGACCATACTGTACTCGACATAGTCTGGCTGACTAGAATTCTCAGCTGACAATCGAAACCCGCCGCCAAAACCGCTGATGTAGACTCGCGTAGCGTGCACAGGGGCGTAGGTCCCACCCACAGCCTGCCTATACTCGGTATCACCCGTGCCGATAATGCTGACATTCTCGAGGTTGAACCAGTTGACGATGTCTCGATCACCAAAACCGACATTAACGGCAATTGAATTACCAGAGTTAACAATCTTCGTGTTTTTGACCGTTACGTTTTTATGCCGGATATTGATTGTTCCGTTAACCAATTTGCCTTCGATCACCTGGTCGTCACTCGAACTTGTGATGCTGCCTGATGGCGCCAAATCTGAATCATTTAAGTCAGCAGCTTTTATACCCGTGTTGTTGCGGTACCAACTGCGGATGGTATTGTAGTCGCGCGAATCCCATGCCGCCTGCCAGCTGGACGGTGGCTGAGGGGTCGGCTCTGGTTCAGGATCGGGGGTTGGAGTTGGAGACGACGCCGGAGTGCTATCGGCGGCGCTACTGAACTGAATATACCTACCTCCAGAAGCACTAGAATCTGTTTTTTCTGCGACATTTGTTCGACTACCAGACTCAAGCTCGAGAAAGATAGAGCGGGCTTGGGCGAGGATGGTGGCGCCGTTAGTGGCAAGTAGCACAATCAACGCGGCTGCGCTGATAACTGCGAGCGTAGTTAGAATTGGGTTACGTTTCGAGTGGTGGTGGATGTGGCGGTGAAACTTCATGGACTACTCTAGTACAGTATGCCTTCGACGCCTTCATCACTAAAGTGGGCGCCGTGACGCATGGATTGGATCGGCGTAGGTGAGACATAAAGCTCGGGGATGAAGTCGTAGCTATCAAGCAAGGTGCCATCAGCTTCCACCATCCTGAAACAATAGCGACCGCCGGGCATGTTGTCGATTCGTATCGAAAAGTCGTATAGGCCAGCTTCGCCTGAACCAATTGAATTGTCGATATTAAAGCTTGCCGACTCATAGTAATTTTGGATGACTGTGGTGTAGCTTGCATTGGTCGGGTCTGAAGCGCCTGCCGCTACTGCCGTGTCTGACGTCTTGCCGGCAATGTCGCTTGGATAAATACCGCTACCTTCTGTTGAGTAGTGAACTGTAATTTCTACTAGATCGACATCAACTGTACGTTCTGTGGATGATTCATACCTTATATCAACCCCG
>Ga0136558_1001909_pt1 | contig 10307 bp, 10 predicted proteins | sample AntRauTorckE6833_FD_101391 | JGI IMG/M metagenome (GOLD analysis project Ga0136558, IMG submission 101391) | Saline lake microbial communities from Rauer Islands, Antarctica - Metagenome Torckler E6 #833 | ecosystem: Environmental > Aquatic > Non-marine Saline and Alkaline > Saline | place...
ACAGGGCAATACTTGTATTTCTATACAAAAAGCAGTATAATATGTTTTATGAGACGAGAGAGTGACCCCGTTATTGATAGCTTAATTGAACTGCATAAACCCACGCCACAAGCAGATTTTCAGCTTGAGGATTCGATTGGGGGACTGACTAATGTAGCGATTGCTGGCGTATTGTCATTATACGGTAGCTTAAATCTATTCTCTACAAATTGCGAACCGAGAGAACTCTCGGCATGTCTAGTATCTGACGCAAATCAGACACCACTGGTAGCTGGAATTGTTTTGACTGGGGTTGATGCGTACAATGGTTTTTCTTTTGTTTGTAAAACAGTACAAATGCATCGCAACAATAATGATTTAGCGAGGGTTAATGATGACCCCCTACGATGAGTCTCCGTCACTTGAGCAAGAGCTTGATAGCAGGCTCGATATACTGCATCACTTTGATGAAGCCATAGAACAACAAAAATCTATTAAATGGCTCGGTCGGCTTAGTGTTGCTGTTGGGTCAGTCTTCAGCCTGCCGCTTGCCGAACACGTTGTTGTTGGTGCGCATGAAGCTATACCACCAAGTGCTTATGGTGGAGTCGCTATGGTTGGATTGGGCTTAGTTCGGGCTAAGATTGCTAAAAAAAGACAATATAAGTTAGAAAACCCTGCCCATAATAATGCAAAATTAACAGATGAGCTTGTTAGATTTATGGGTGTTGTTGGCGATGCCCCTGCACCTGGTCCAGTCGAATTAAACAGGTGGGATAAGGGGATGCTTGATAAGTATCTTCCGCGTATATCCGAATAAGCGTTTGTTTAGGTACCAGTTTTTATACATTGCTTAAATGAGGTAATATACAGGTATGAATCCAAAGAAATTTGTTCGAAAAGTATTGCCATCTACTGGGATTAAAGCGGCCGAAGAGTCATACCGAAAAAACCGCATTCGTGCCATGCAGGTTCGCTATGGCTACCCAGCTCGTAGCTTGCGTATTATTGCCGTAACCGGCACAAACGGCAAGACAACCACCTGTATGTTCATTAACGCCATGCTGAAGTCTGCTGGTTACAAAACGGCGGTTTTTACCACCGCGGTGGTTGAGGTAGCGGGAAAGGCAGAGCTAAACCGTCGCCACACAACTGTGCCGGTCACTGCCGATCTGCTCCGGTTTCTAAAATCAGCCAAAGATAATGAGGTAGATTTTGTAATACTGGAGGTAACCAGTCACGCCCTGCATCAGCACAAAATGCTCAATATCCCAATAGACGTTGCCGTGATGACCAACCTGTCGCAAGATCACCTTGATTACCACGGCACCATGGAAGAGTATGCTGCCATGAAGGCGCGACTGTTTAATGGCTACTTGAACCCAAACTTTTGTGTTTTAAATCACGATGACAGCCGGTTTGTCTATTATCAAAAACAAAGTGTGGGGGCATTGTCGAGCTATGGGACGGCTAAGGGCAGCGACGTCCAGATCAGTAGCATTAAGCAAAAGGCTGATGGCAGCACCTTCAAACTGCGCATTGACGGTAAATCAGTGTCGTCACGTACGCAGTTGCCAGGGGCATTCAACGTCTATAATGCGGCTGCAGCGGCCGCCGCGGGCACTGTTTTGGGGCTGTCGGCAAAGAAGATTAGCGCTGGCATCGCGTCGCTAGAGTCAGTACCAGGACGAATGCAACGGGTTGAGGCGGGGCAGAATTTTACAGTGTTGGTTGACTATGCGGTGACACCAGACGCGCTGGAGAAAGCGCTTGTATCGCTCCAAACTATGACTGCAGGCAAGGTGCTGGTGGTGTTTGGGGCAACTGGCGACCGCGATAAAGGCAAGCGACCCTTAATGGGGGAAGTGGCAGCTACTGGCGCAGACTTTGTGTTTTTAACAGATGACGAAACGTACACAGAAGACCCGGCAAACATCCGCAAAGCAGTGATGCAGGGTATCAAAAAAGCCGGTGGCGCTAAGAAGACACAAGAAGTGCCGGACCGAAAAGAAGCCATTGCCAAAGCACTAAAAAAAGCCAAAAAAGGCGACATTGTGCTGTGCGCCGGCATCGGCCACCAAGACTCGCGTAACATGGGCGGCAAAAACGAGCCATGGAGCGAAGTCGACGTCATCAGAGGACTCCTTGAAAAGGATTGATATTTCTGCTATAAAATGCTATAATATCTCTTATGTCAGAACAGCATCGCGTACCGCCTAACGAACGCTCGAGTAATGCCTCTCTTGAGCAGGTATATGGCGATCTTCTCCCTGTTCGAAAAGCGTTTTCGCTACTACCGAACTATGGTTATCCAGAGTCTAATCTATACGAGTACATCAGCGACAAAACACGTAGGCATATAATAACGTTTACAGATGAAGGGGGTATTCGTCCGCAGCATAGAGCGCTACACCGAGCAGGAGTTGATGTGCTAGATGGTGCTATGTATGATCGTACGGCCGTATTAGAGGTGCCGCATGGAACGAAAAGTCTTCGTTCGGTTGCAAATCTCGTAGAGAGAGACCCTGATCACTATGCAGTGATTTTTCGTATACTTGGCAATGAGCTTCGGAAAATTAATGATGCAGATATTGGCGCGCCTTCGGGTATTTGGTTGGATCAGTTTGCGTACGCTCCAGATAGTCACTCTGATTATGGGGCACGTGTTGTTTTTCTTCCACCGTATAACCTCGCCGAGAATCCGAATAATGATATCTCAACAAAAATAGGATCTGAGTTATTGCAAACTGGCACCGTAACCGAACCGACTGTTCAGAAAATTCTATGGGAGGTTCGTAATGGGTGGAGCTGAATCAATAGTACGTTTTGACTTCAGCCGAAGTGAAATAGACCCAGAAGCCCAAGAAAAAGATATACAGACCCAGCAGTATTTTTCTCAGAGCATTGAAGCACTAAGACAGTCTGATATAGGTTTGATGCCCGACATCGGAGCCGAGATTAATCACGACGGACACACATCCATGGGAATAGAATCTGCTTTACAAAAATTCGGCAAGTTGGCAATTTTATCAGATGATTCGCTCGAGCATATATCTCGAAAAAGGTTTCCAGACCGTATTGTTTTTAACTCAAAACCACTTTTACGTCTTGGTCGTGAAGATTCACGCCAGCAAGTATTTTTTGGCGAACTTCAGGGTCAGTGGTTCCATGAGTCTGAGGTCCAGAGTGTAGATATAGCCGTAAAGGCTATTCCTCGCAAGGAAGCTGATAAGCACAAAGTTCTTCATGAGATCGGTATGTATCAATATGCCAAAAGACAAGGTATACCGACGTTGGAGGTCCTAGGAGCCGTAATTAACGACAACCAGGCATCTGATACCCCGTACGGTTATGTTATGACAAGGTTTGAGCCAGACATTCAAACGCTTGACAGCTTGAACTGGTCCAATCTATCACGGGAGGAAGCAGGACAAGCACTTGAGCATGCTGTTGACACGCTTGTCGTTTTACATAGTAATTACTTGTTTCATGGTGATTTCGAGTTTAAAAATATAGCTGCAGTGGAGGGTGGCCAATCCCCGAAAGTAGTTGACCTTGAATTTGGTGACAGTATGCGTGATGAGGTTGACAACATAATGAAACTGTCAATTCATATGAGTAATGACTTTTCCTCGCTAGCTCGATCCCTCGATTTAAGCATTGGTTATTTATATCGAGACGATACTGGTCGCGAATCCCCAATGGATCGGTATGACTTTATGTTTGAGCATGTTTTTCTCCCTTACCACATTAAAATGCAAAAAGCCGGAGTATGGCCCACGGGTCATATGGGCAAGGCCTACGATAACGTTGTCTGCCGTAAACATGATGAAGCGTTGGGCGAGCAAGGGCGCTGGCGACACGTTTAGGCTGGTTAGGAACTCCAGTAACAGAATGAACGTCCTTGACAGGGTGGTTGGCACTCTATTATTATGAGTGCTAATGGGTTAGCACTTTGTTTTGGCGAGTGCCAAAATTATTCTTGCGAGAGGTGCTAACTCAATTCAAGAACAGATAATAATTGGAGGATTTCATGGCCGTAAACATTCAACCGCTGGCCGAGTACGTACTCGCCCAACAGGAAGATGCCGAGACCAAGACCGCGAGCGGTCTGTATCTTATGGAGAAGTCACAAGAGAAGCCGAAAATAGCTAAGGTGTTAGCCATTGGTACAGATGCAAAAAAAGTAAAAGTTGGTGACCGAGTTATATATAAGAGCTACAGCACGACCGATGTGAAGCACGACGGACAGGACTACATTCTTATTAAAGAAGAAGACTTGCTGGCGACTGTAAAGTAGTTTAATAGGGTTAGATTTTTCGAAGTTAATGAGTATTCAAGAGGAGACAATATATGGGAAAAAAAGTATTTTACGATAACGATGCCCGCCGGCGAGTGCTGGCCGGAGCCGAAATTTTATACGACGCAGTTAAAACGACTATGGGTCCAAAGGGGCGTAACGCCGTTATTAGCAAAAGCTACGGCAGTCCGACCGTTACGCACGACGGCGTAACGGTTGCCAAGGGTGTTGAGATTGAAGACGTCGACGACGAGACATTGGGTTACAAAGTTGGTGCCGAGCTAATCAAGCAGGCCGCCAGCAAGATGAACGACGTTGCCGGAGATGGAACGACAACTGTCACGGTCTTGACCTACAACATCTTAAACGAGGCCAATAAGCTCATCGCGGCTGGCCACAATCCGATGCAACTTCGAAAAGGTCTGGAGGCCGCTGCACACGATGTAATCGCTGAGCTCGGTAATATTGCAGAAGATATCAAGGCGAACAAAAAGCGCGTATCCGAGGTAGCGACGATTTCTGCCGGTGACAGCCAAATTGGTGAGCTGATTGCCGACGTTATCGACAAGGTTGGTAAAGACGGTGTCGTGACAGTTGAAGAAGGCCAAGGTCTTGAACTAGAGAGCGAAGTGGTCGAGGGCTTTACCTTTGACCGCGGTTTTGTCAGTCCTTACATGGCGACCGACACCTCTCGCATGGAAGCGGTGTATGACAAGCCGGCTGTAGTGATTACTGATAAAAAAATTAGCTCCATCCAGGATATTTTGCCGTTGTTAGAGAAACTGGTACAAAGCGGTAAAAAGGACCTGGTCCTTATTGCGGAAGACGTCGAAGGCGACGCTCTGGCTAACTTGGTACTGAACCGACTGAAAGGGACATTTAACTGTGTAGCCGTCAAAGCACCTGCCTTTGGAGACCGCCGGAAAGACGTACTGCAAGACATTGCTATCCTGACTGGCGCAACGGTTATATCAGAAGACCAAGGACATAGTTTCGAGAGCGCCGATTTGAATATGATCGGCTCATCAAGGAAAGTTATTGTCACCAAAGACGAAACAACCATCATCGAAGGAAACGGCGATGTACTGGAAGTTGATGCTCGCATTAAGCAGATTGCGGCGCAGGCTGAATCTGCAACCAGCGAGTATGACAAAGAAAATCTGGAGAAACGACGAGCCGCACTATCCGGTAAGGTTGCCGTCATTAAGGTTGGTGGCGCGACAGAGACCGAGATTGAAGAAAAGAAGTTTCGAGTTGACGACGCAGTTGCTGCTGTTAAGGCTGCTCTGGACGAGGGTATCGTTCCAGGGGGTGGCGTAACGCTCATCAACTTGGCATCGTCCATTAAAGTTGATGCAAACAACGCAGAATCAGCTGGTGCGCAGTTGCTGAAGAACGCGCTGGAACAGCCATTTAGAATCTTGCTATCTAACGCTGGCATAAACGCTGACGAATGGTTGCCACAGGTCAAAAAGGCGAAGGCAGGGCGGGGCGTTGACGTAAACGACCCAACCAAGCTGGTAGACCTTAAGTCCGCCGGGGTTATTGATCCAGCTCGCGTAACCAAGGAAGCAATACAAAACGCTGCCTCAATCGCTGGAACGGCCATGACTATGGGCGCATTGGTTGTCGAAGTGCCTGAAAAAGAATCGTCAGCCCCAGCTGGCGGTGGTGGCGGAATGCCGGGTATGGGCGGCATGGGGATGATGTAAGGCGGCGATGCCTTATAGGAGGGGATGATTTCCCCTCCTATCGCGCGGCGCAGTCGAGTTAATCGACATGCTCCGGCTGTTCTTCCCTCGGTACAGATAAAAAGAACCGAGAAGTAAATTCCCGGTTCTTTTTGTTTACTTAATGTAAGACATTCAAGCGCGGGCTGTTCTCCCCTAGGGGCATATGAAAAGAGGGGAGCCCTCTTCTCATCGCGCAGTGAAATCAAAGATTTCTCTGGCTGCTCATCACCCAGTTCGAGAAAACAGACAGGAAACTAAATCTCCTGTCTGTTTTTTTATGTGTACCCCGGCTAGGTGCCTATTAGCCAGGTGCGAGAAGGCAGAGTATGATAGATATGAAGCGAACTAATACCAAAAGGTGTACCCGGTATGATAACAAAATACTTTCGATCAATACGGCAAGATAACATTTCAACTGATGATGAAATCAAGCGAGGCACGTGGCTACACTGCGTTAATCCAGAAAAAAACGAACTGGAAGAACTCGCTGAACGGTTTAACCTGGACATTGGTGCGTTGCGCGACGGTCTGGACTTACATGAATCACCTCGCATTGAGCACGAAGACGGCAAAGTGTATCTATACGTTCGCTATTGTCTACCTATCGAAGGTGCAGAGACCAGTACGCAGCCGTTGTTGATAATTCTGACGGGCGATCAGTTAATCACATTGGCACGCCGGGAAGTTGACCCAATTGATGGCTTAGTGAGGGCAGGGGGTATTGTGACGACCCAAAAGCTTAAGGTAATTCTGCAGATTTTGACGGCCATCAATAAGGGGTACCGAATTTATCTGGGGCAAGTCACGAAACAAGTGTTTGCCAGCCGCTCACGCTTGCAGAAGCGGATTGTCAGTGACGCGGATATTATCCGGTTTATAGATACCGAAGAGGACCTCAACGAAATATTGGCTGCTCTTCAGCCGTATGGGATTTTGCTTAAGGCCTTGGCAAGTGGACGGTATTTTAACTTCCACGCTGATGACTTGGACCTTATCGAGGACCTCGAATTGTCATCGAGCGAGTTGATTGAGCTATCAAAGAGCCGCCTAAAAACGATTCAAAACATGCGAAACGCGCACTCGACTATCGCTGCTAACAACCTAAACCGAATATTTAAGCGATTGACTAGTATTGCCATATTTTTGTCTATTCCGACTATTGTCGGTGGTCTATATGGCATGAACGTGGCGCTGCCGTTAGAGGATAATCCATATGCGTTTTGGATTATCCTAACCATCACGAGCGTTGTAGTGGCTAGTTTTGTCCGGGTTTTTAGCAAGAAAAACTGGACGTAAATCAACGACCTAGCATTGCCTCCGCTTAACGTGTAAAGCACGAGCGTATAAAACTGATAAATTGCTAATATCGCTACAATGTAGTATTATAAAAACTTACGTAACCGGGAGTTGCAAAAAGCTATATGCAGTTATTTAAGCGAAAGAAACAAGACGAAGTATTACCGGACGAAGTTCGTGATTATTATAAGGCTGAGCAACGAGACCGCATGGGTATGGCATGGTTGTTGGCAGCTGGCGCTTTCCTGGCGACCATTGCTATCGTGATTGCTCTTTTCTTTGGTGGCCGATGGGTGTATCGAACTGTATTTGATTCTGGTAACAATGACGGAACAACAGCAGTTGATGAAGCAGAACAAAACGGCGATGACGCAGGCGAAGCATCGCAACGTCCTGTCGGGGATGAGCTTTTCGGCAGTGATAACGATGAAGCAGATGAGGCGGGTGGAGACGATGCTGGTGAAGAAAACGGTGCTAATTCTGACAACAATGATGCCACCGCCGAAGAAGCCGACAATGATGAATCCGATGCCGCTCCTCGTGAAACGCCAACAACTGGTCCTGCGGTACTACCAAGCACCGGCCCTTCAAGCAACGAATAGATATATTACCAACAAAAAACTTGGCTAGTTGATCAAACCCACCGGGTTTTAAAATGTATAAGAGGGGCGTATTACGCCTGTGGCTGTTCGGCGTCGTCTTGTTTTGTGAAGTAGTTAATCTCGTTGACGATGTCGAGCAAAGCTTGAGCTCGTATTTTGTCGTCAGTAATTTGCTGAGCAGCTTCGAATGCGTCTTTTACGAGCGCGTGATTGTCTGACGCCTGAATTATTCGCATAGTGGTGTGGAATTTTTCTTCAGGGTTCTGTTCGAGTTGACCGACTAGTGGACTCAAGTGTTCGAGCGCTTGTTTTTTAATGTCGAGTAAATCACCGTCATCTCCGGTAGGTCCGGTCGGGGCGCTAGATAGTGGGGCAGTGGTAATAGGGGCCTGAGCATCTGGTGCCGGTGCGCCTGCAACAGGTTCGTCGGTTGAAGACAATGATGCATTCGCAGCTTGACTGTCGTCAAATACTGAATCATAGGCCGGTTTTGGTGGCGTAAACTGTTGATCTGTTGGTGGTGTCGCTGGTGATTGCGACGCGTCTGCCGCCGGCGCGTCGTTTTCTACAGGTTGTGCCTGTCCGTTCTGCTGTTGATCATCTGCGTTACTTTGTTGCCCAAACATTCCACCCCCTTGATTCGTTCGTTTCTCGAACAGTTTTTCACTAGTTATATGATATATAGCATAAGAGGAAACGCACTAAAGTGCAAGCGCATTTGGGCTTTGGCGGAAATATCTCGTAGAATGGACACAGGAATAAAAACTAACATAAGGAATAACATGTCCGTACTTGATGACTTAAAAATGATACACAACCGCGATGCACAAGATGCACTGGGTGTTGCTCAGAAGCAGTACCTCCAGCTTCAACATGATTTTAAAGGAGTGGATACAAGCGCGCTTAACTTTACTAGTACCGATAATATCGTGGTCGCCGGTATGGGTGGATCAGCGTTGGCAGCGAGCTTGTTCTTGAGCTGGCCGCGCGTGTCTAAGCCTTTGGAGGTATGGCGCAATTACGGTCTGCCAAGTTATGCTGGTTCAAACACCCTGTTCGTCGCCTCAAGTTATTCCGGAAATACCGAAGAATCACTTGATGCTCTGCGTGAGGCACAGTCTCGCGGGTGTCAAATAGCGGTTATCGCTGCGGGCGGTACGCTTGAATCTATCGCAACAGAAAATAACTACCCGTTTTTTAACATTCCTGGCGGACTACAGCCACGCATGGCCGTATGTTATAACTTTGCCGCACTCGTACAGTTATTTGATGGTAGCGGTTTAATATCTGAGGGTGCCCAGCGTGAACTTCGTGACACGGCGGAATGGCTCGGCGAGCAGGGTAAGGCCTTTTTGCCGGATGTTCAGACATCTGAAAATCCAGCCAAGCAATTGGCGCTGGAGTTGATAGGTAATTCCATCGTCGTCTACGCTGGACCAAAATTATTCCCAGCAGCCTACAAGTGGAAGATTAACTTTAACGAAAACGCCAAGACGATAAGTTGGTGTAACCAGCTACCAGAGTTTAATCATAACGAATTCTTGGGCTGGACGAGCCATCCGATCGACAAGCCGTACAAAGTAGTAGATTTGCGCGGAAGCATTGAGCACCCACAGGTACAACGGCGTTTCGATATCTCCGCTAAACTGCTTTCTGGCAAGCGCCCCGCCCCAGAAGTGGTGCAAGCAGAGGGTGATAGCCATCTTAAGCAGTTGCTTTGGACGGTTCAGTTCGGCGATTTCGTCAGTCTGTACGTGGCCCTGTTAAATGGCCTAGACCCCACACCGGTCGCGATTATCGAAAAACTCAAAGCCGAGCTAAAATGACGGATACCTCAAGCTTTGCGCTAATCACTGGTGCGAGCAGCGGTATAGGCGAAGAATTTGCTCACTTGTTTGCTGCCGATGGCATTAACGTTATCCTGGTCGCTAGAGATCAGGAAGATTTGCAACGGGTGGCGCTCGACATAAAAGACAAGTACGGTGTTTCTGCTATCGCCAAAGAACTGGATCTTACCGACGAAGGGGCTCTGGAGATTTTCTTGGAAGACATCAACGGCTACCGGGTGAAATATCTTGTAAATAGCGCTGGGTTTGGCTCATTCGGGCCGTACCTGGATACGCAGTGGGAAACTGTGGCTAACATGATTGAACTTAATGTTACAAGTCTTAGTCGGCTCTGTCATGCCCTCGGCGCTAGGATGAAAGCTGACGGCATTGGCAATATCGTCAATGTCGCTAGTATGGCTGCTTTATTGCCCGGGCCACGTATGGCTGTTTACTACGCCACCAAAGCTTACGTGCTGAGTTTTAGTGAGGCTTTAGCGGAAGAGCTAAAGTATGACAATGTCTCGGTAACTACGCTTTGCCCGGGCCCAACCGCAACCCATTTTGCCGA
>Ga0136558_1001910_pt1 | contig 10303 bp, 10 predicted proteins | sample AntRauTorckE6833_FD_101391 | JGI IMG/M metagenome (GOLD analysis project Ga0136558, IMG submission 101391) | Saline lake microbial communities from Rauer Islands, Antarctica - Metagenome Torckler E6 #833 | ecosystem: Environmental > Aquatic > Non-marine Saline and Alkaline > Saline | place...
CTGTTCCTCCTCCTGTAAATACAATTTTCATAATCGTCTAATCGGTAATGTGTCTTAGTATAGCACGCTCTTACGACTTCTTTGCTGGTTTTTGATAACGAGAAATATTGAACATAATTCCTACCGACAGCAAGGTAAAGAACAGCGCTGTTCCTCCATGACTAATAAATAATAGCGGTAATCCTGAAAGTGGAATAACACCCAACATTGCTCCAATATTCATGTAACTTTGAATGGTAATCATGGTAATAATTCCAATCATTACTAATCCTCCAAACGGATTAGTAACTCTTGATGCAATAAGTAATCCTCGCCACATTAATCCTAAAAATAAACCGATAATTACCAAACCACCAAGCAGTCCAAACTCTTCTGCAGCAACTGCAAAAATTGAATCACTTGTTGGTTCTGGCAAAAAACTAAATTTTTGTACACTTTGCCCGAAACCTCGACCTGCAATACCTCCAGAACCAATTGCTATAAGCGATTGCTGAATTTGATATCCCGAGTTAAGTGGGTCTGCGGCAGGATTCATGAATGTCATAATTCTGTCTTTTACATAAGGACGAGCCATAACAAGTCCTGATAAACCAATTATTCCCACTAAAATAATAATCCCGATATGCTTCCACTTTGCTCCTGCAACAATATACATTGCAGTTCCAGCAGCAATCATAACGAGTAAAGTGTCGGTGTCTCGCTGTAAAAGCATTACAAATGTTGTAGCAGCACAGATAATTCCAAATGGCATAAGCCCGTATTTAACTTCTTTCACTTTATTTTTTACATTGGTGAACCACGTTGCGGTAAATAAAATAAATGCAATCTTTAAAAACTCAGAGGGTTGAAAAGAAAATAATCCAAGGTTTAGCCACCTCGTTGCACCACCAGATGTAAAGCCAATTCCAGGAATAAATACTGCTAATGACAAAGCAAGTGCAGCGATAAAAACCCAAAGCGCATACTGCTTAAGATATCGATGATGAATAAATGAGAACGCAAAACATGCCACTCCTCCCATTCCTAAGCCAAATATTATTTGTTTCATAATAATTGAGGTGTGTTTAATGTGATCTTTTGCAGCTAGCCCTAGCGATGCAGAAACAAAAATAGTAAATCCAAAAACAACAAGTATGAGTACATTCCAAAATAGCACTTTGTCGATTGCGGGAATTTTCTTCTTAGTCATATCGAGGTTATTATAACGTACTATGCTTAAAACACTGCCTGTGAAAAAACTCCTTACATTTATAATTGGAATACTGGTTGCTGTGGGATTATTTCAACAATCTGATTCTTTTATTAAAGTAGCCAAAGAGGTTGAGAATGTTATTCCAGAAAATATACTTGTTGGTGATTTTCTGAAAAATAAAGAGTTGGAAGATAAAACAGCTACCACTTCCCTTTTGGTTTTAGATAGTGATGAAAAAGTTTCAGAAAAAAGTGGGCCATACCTCATTACTAAAATTGCAGATGGCGATACTGTAACCGTAGATATAGACGGAACATTAGAACGTGTGCGATTGCTTGGAATTGATGCTTCAGAAACAAGCAAAACTGAAGCTATTCAAAGTGAGTGCTATGCAGAAGCAGCAAAAAATGAGCTTACTTCCCTCTTAAATAATGCTCAGTATGTATATTTAGAATACGACACTTCACAAGGTTTGCGCGATAAATACGATAGATTGCTTGCATATGTATATATAAAAACTACAAATGTAGTAGATAATACAGAAGCGTTTATATTAGTGAACGACTATTTGATACGTGAAGGGTTTGTATATGAATATACGTATAATAAGCCATATAAGTATCAACAGTTATTTCAGAAGTCTGAAGTTGCTGCATATGATTTAGAAAAAGGTTTGTGGGGTGTTTGTAAGTAAATTACGAAAGATAACTCTCGAACTTAATTGCATGGCATGTATATCCTCCTGGATTATGTTGTAAATAGTCTTGATGTTCAGGCTCGGCTTTCCAAAAAGTTGTAAATGGTTCAAGTGTTGTAACCACCTCGCTTGGCCACCGTGTTGATGCATTTACTAGCACGATTAGTTCTTCAACAATTTTCTTTTCTTCGTCACTTTGATAGAACGCTGCAGAGCGGTAGCTTGTACCAAGATCATTTCCTTGTTTATTAAGTGTTGTTGGATTGTGAATTCTAAAAAAGAAATCAACAAGTTCTTTATAAGTAATTTGATCGGGCATGTAGGTAATCTCTAATGCCTCAGCATGTCCTGGATGGTTTTTATAGGTAGGATTTTGGTTCATTCCTCCTGTATACCCTACTTCTGTTTCAAGTACTCCTGGAAGCTTTCGAAATAATTCTTCCATTCCCCAAAAACATCCTCCTGCGAAATAAGCTTTTTTTGTCATAGGTATGAAGTATATCATACCTAATTATTGACAAATAATAATAAAGTTGTAATTTGAAAAACAGATAAACTCAAATTAAAAAGTATGTACCCCAAATTTAAATATTTCGCAGAAGAGGACGTCGACTTGTTTTATGAAATGTGTGACACGTTCCATCAGTTACATCTCGTTCAGAGTGAAAGAAATAATCACTTTACCGTAAATTGCCATTCAATTTGCAGAGCATTGGTTATGTTCTACGGCACTGAGACATTAACACTGTGTGATGGTTATATTTCTGAAATTGTTACACATCCTGGCTCGGGACAGAAAGTGCACGGCATGGGAATTCACTCGTGGTTAAAAACAACCGCTGGCTCCATTCTTGATCCATACCCTGTTGGAATGTATTCAGTTTTTCCTGTGTTTGTTGCCAATGGTGGCGACGATGCTGAGTTAATTAAAGCAAGATATATCGAAGACCCTTCTGTAGTTAATGATGGTGAGATGTTTAATGCGAAAAACATATATAAGCAAGCACAATATCAAGTGTCTCGCTTGGAATTAGTTACAGGAAGAACGCGCAGTTCATCAACATGGATTACTTAATCCATTTTTCTTTTCATACATATTTTGTTGACAATTATTCTATAAGTTGTAATTTGAAAACAAATGTTTGTCCCTACTACTACCCTAGAAAATACCACTGAAGCAGATCGCGACCTTGTCATCGATATGTTTGACCTCTTAATAGCTGCATACGATTACATGGCAGCTATTAAGAAAGAAAATCCAAAATACAACTTTACATTTAGTTGTCATTCAATTTGTAGAGCGCTCTACATGTTCTATGGCAATGAAATAGTTTCACTTCATGATGGTACGTACCGCGGAATGATTGAAGAAGAAGTTGATGGAGAAGTAACACACCGCTGGTGTGGAAGTGTCCACTCATGGTTGAAAACTACTACTGGCTCAATTGTTGATCCATATCCAGTTGGTATCTTGAATCCGTATCCGATTCTCTACGTAAGTGGAGGTCAAGATTTTGAAGTTCATACATCACACTATCTCGATGAAGCGATTACACCGTATGATGTATTTGATCCTAAAAATGTTTTCAAAACATCGTACTTTTTGCTTCGAAGTATTGTGGCTTCATCTGGTATACAGGCCGTTCATAACGAATGGAATGTTACAGCACCTGCATAGGTGTTTTTTTCTTTAACAACTATACCCTTCCTGCAATTCCTTTCGTAAAGTTCTGTAATTAGGCAGTACATTTTCAACCAACTTCCAAAAATCTTTTGAATGATTCATTTCCTTTAAGTGACATAGCTCATGAACTACAACATAATCTCGCAACGTTTCAGGAAGTAATACTAGTTTGTAATTAAAATTTAAATTCCCTTTCGATGAACAGCTCCCCCATCTTGTTGATTGATTTCGTATAGCAATTTTTCCATATGAATATTCAAGTATGCGTGCGAAATATTCCACACGTTCTGTAATAACTTTTCGTGCTGTTTCTTTGTGTTTTTTATAATCATTGTTTGTTAAATTCCCGAGCTTTTTTGTGCTGCGTTTGGTGTGAAGTTTTTCAAGTTGCTCTTTAATCCAATGTTGTTTTTGGTGCACAAATAATTCCACGCGTAACATGCTCATTCGTTTAGGAATAGTAATAACTACTTCTTGCGAGCTTTTTACTGTAATTCGTAAATGCTTCGCACGGTCAGATTTTTTATAGGTATAGTCGGTAAACATTCGTACTATTCTAGCAAAAGAAAATCCAAGTAATTACGCAGCGTGTTTTACACGCTTGGCAATTTCTTGGTTTGAATAGTGACGGTCGCCCGTTACTTCTTGTACATCCTCAAAACATTCTGGGAATGCAATTACAGTATCTGGTGTTGCAGTTGTAACTTCCAGTAGCTTGCGCATTGGTGGCAACGCTTGAGCATCAGCAAATTTGTCGAGTGAAAATCGCAAATTGCTTTTTTCGAGAAGCAACAAATGTCGATTTTTCACAATCTCTGCAGGCGTTCCAAATGCACTTAATGAATGGTACTCAGATGAAGTAATTTCATCGTGTGTGTACACAAGTGCGTCATCGAAACCTCGGCGTTTCCACGCTTTGGTGCAAACAGTTGCGCCGTTAAGCGTTCGAAAACGAATTCGCATAATCTCACCATCAGCTTGCTTCAAGTATCGCTGTTTGATAAGTGCAACAGGATGATCTGGAAGATCGTCGATTGTGCAGTTCACCAAAAACTTCCGTTCACAGTTCGCTTCGTACGGAAGCTCAATGTGTCGGCAAATTGCAGCCAACGTTCGATGTAGTTTTGTGTCGAAATCTGTAGAATTGTCGATTGTTTCATGATGTGGATGGCCTTGCCATGCACGCATGATTTTTCCATCGAGTACCGCAGCTTGTTCGGCAGTTTCTGTACGCGCATCATTGTTTGCGGTGGTGTAATGCTCCTCTGCTCCAATCGCAGCTGTAACCATATGGATAATGGCACGATAGCGATTATGTACATCTTCAGATTTGAGATGATAGCGGTCGAGCTGTTCACCGTATGTTCTACCATCGATGTATGCTGAACTATCAGCAATGCCTCTGTCGTACAAAATAACAACAGGCATATGCTTTGCAATTTCTTCTGCACCAGCTTGCATAATAGCTTCGTTGTATACTCCATAACCGATAATAAGCTGTTGCAGGAGTTTAGACGAAACATGAGCAAGTGCAGGATGAAACCCACTGCTGATGCAATGTGTCGCTGCTTCGTTAACAGTAATTACTAAGTAATCTAGATCTTCGAGCTTTGCTCGCAAGAAGTTCAAGGCACTCGACTTTCCGCTACACGGCCCTCCTGTGAGGACTATCTTGAATATTTTATTTTGTAACATTTTTGAGGTGTTGGGTTGAAGGTTCTTGTTTGGGTTTAGATTGAGGGAAAAAGAGGTTGGTGTCAATTCTAAATAAGTTATCCTATAAGGGAAATATTTTTCTTTGAACGAATAATTAATGATTCTTGATCTTTTGTAGCTGCTTTTGCTGCACGAAGATACTCTTTCTTTTTGTTTTTTGAAGAAGTTTCAGTAAAAAAAGATGAAAGGGTTGATTTGGTCATTGGCTTTTTTTGGAAAAAAAATCGCATAAATAAAAATAATTTATTTTAATATATCACTAAGTTTTTCTTTAGTAAAATCAAATTTAATATAATTATCAATTTTGTCAATATTATCAAAATACTCAAATTTATTTTCCCCTATATTCTTTTTTACAATATCAACAGTTACTTTCTTTCCAAACTTTTCCTTAACTTCATTTACATTGTTTTTTGCACTTAAAAAACAACTAATGAAATCTTCTTTTTTAATTTTTCTACCTTCTACTTTCTCTCTAGCCTTTGTAAACTCCCATGCAATTTCTGGCTTTTGAAATATGTAAATTATTTGTGTAGTTCTGCCCAATTTATTTATACTTCTTTCAATATTATCAAAACAAACTTCTTCTGATTGGGAAAAAGTGGAATCAAAAATATAACTATATCCTTTTTTTAAAGCTAAGTCTTGAGCCTTAGATGCCAAAAGTGATGTTGCTCCTTGAAACAAATGAGAATTATCACCACGATATTCAGCAAATAATTTTCTGTATTCATCGGGATCAATTCTTAAAAAATCCTTACTTTTGTTCTCAAATAGATTTTTTGAAAACTCTGTTTTTCCTGCACCAGGACCTCCTGCCATAAAAACACTAACAGGTCTCTCTTCAGATTTTATATCTATAGAAAATATTTTTTGTAATAATTCTTTTTTATTCACTTTTGCAAACTCGATTGCATCATTTATTATTTTGTCTTCCATAAAATATATCTACCTTGCAGGCATTATCTAGTCAAACTATAGCAAAGTATTGCGATTCTCTCAAAATAGAGTTTAGAAATATTTTATAAAATATTAAGTTTATTTATTTCTTTCATAGTTTTGTCAGTTTCTGTAAGTGCAACAATTATTTTTTGGTAGTGTTGAATGTCATCAATTGAAAGTTCAATTTCTTTTCTATCTTTAAGCCATTTTTGTGCTGGCTGATAACCCCCTATGTAAAAATTCCATACAACTTCAGATACATTTCCAAAATACTGTATTTCGTTGATGTGAATATTTCCATCTTCATATTTAGGGTGTTTCTTTTCAACAATGTTGGTTCCAGATTGAGAGAATGTTGTTTGAAAATCAGATTTTGAAACAGATTCTAATAAGTGTACTTCTCTAAGCTTTGTTCCAAGTTCAACTAATTTCCAGAACAAGTCTTTGTTTTTAGGATATGGAATACATGGAAAATCTATCTTTAAAAACTCTTTGTATTTTTCTCTATAAGACTCAGAATGAAGCACTGCATATATGTAATCAAGAATGTCTTCCGGTTTTGTTTCGCCAGTTATGTTATTTATTTCTTCCCAAATTTCTTTATTTAAGTTTGGTATTTTTTCATCATTTTCGTATAAATAAAGAGGAAAAACATTTCCAACTTCACCTGTTTGCAGTGATACTGTGCATCTTTCGCTTATTAAATCTGTAATGAATACATGATGATAGTTAGGAAAAGAAGTCACCCTTTTTGTTAATAACAAAGAGTAGTTTTCTTTTGCCGCATGTCGCATAATTTTATTCTTAGGTCTCCATAAAACCCCTTGTGATTTATCTGTATATACAGTATTTCTGATATCAAATGGTCTGTATAAAATTTCTGTAATACCATATTCACCCCTTTTAAGATCGCTTGTTACTTGAGAAACTTTGTTTTCATTAATATTGTATAAATTAACTAACTCTTTATTCTCTTTAGTATTAAAATCATCTACAACCTTTTGCACATCCTCAGAAGTGAATTTAATTACCGTCGAGTCTTTTGCTGTTTCAATCCCTGATGAATATATTTCTAAAAGATTATTTATTTTAAATCCCTTGTTGTATTCCTCTTCCATTCTAAAGTCTTTTGGAACAAAGTAATGGTTTGGCTCTACTGCATCTAATTTATTCCAATTTCTATTCATGAAAGAGCTTTTTTCTAAAAATTCATACTTACTCTTTCTTGTTCCGTGCAATTCATCATGAAAAACATGAGCTAATTCACTCTCTTTCTTTGTATTATTTTTAATAAATAAATTAATTGAAACACCTTGTTGAATATCAAATACGTTTTCATCTTTGCTTCCATCTGGAGATACTTCTTTCTTCTTGCTATTTCCGTGTAAATCTAGAATGTAAATTTCGTCAAATGTTTCCATTAAGTGCTTTCGCATTTGACGATGTGTTACGCCGTCTATAAAAGAATTGTTTGTAATCATTGCTACTATTCCATAGCCTGTTTTTTCTATTTGATTTTCTGCATATCGAATAAACTTAATGTAGTCATCGTCAAGATTAATTTTCCTTTCATTTAGATTTTTTTTGTAGTCTGAAATTAGAGATTGAATATGCTCACCCTTGTTTGATGAACTTACAGAATAAGGAGGATTACCAGTAACAATCATGATTGGCATTTCTGATTTTATCTTTGATGCCTGATTAGATTCTTCAGTTAACCATTGACTCATAAATAAGCTAGGAACCTCATGTACAGATTCTTCCAAGCTATTTGTAAGCCAAACTGAAAGTCGTTCATTTCCGCCATACCCTAACTCCTTAAGAGTAACCCCGAGTTTTAAATGAGCCATTGTATAACTTGCCATCATTAATTCAAAACCATGTAATCGAGGTAGTAAATGATCTTTGGTATATTGTTCCCATAATCCTTCCTGACCTTCAAATGATTTATATATTTCATGAATTACTTCATTTAAAAAAGTTCCTGTTCCTACTGCTGGGTCAAGAATTTGCACTTTGTGTATTTTTTCAGTAATAGTTTTGCTGTCATCTTTTCTCCTTCTATCTTCACCTTGAGTTTTAAAATCATGCTCAATCAATGTTGTATCTGCCAAACCTTCTTTTACATTAAATTTATTTTTTAAAATGTTATCAATTGAGCGAACAATAAAAGAAACAACAGGTTCAGGAGTGTAATATACACCTCTACTTTTACGGAGTTTTTGATCATATTCACTCAGAAAAGTTTCATAGAAATGAAGCACTGGGTCTTTCTGTTTTTTAGTAAATTCTTTGTGCATCAAACCTCTAACATCAGCCGCTAAATATGTTTCAATTAAACTATCAACCATCCATGCAATTTTTGGATCATAATTTACGCCAGCAACATGACCAAAAAACTTTTTTAATAATGGATTTGTTGCAGGTAATCTGTCATGAGCTTCATGTCTAGAGAAATCCTCGAGAGTGGGGTCAAAATATCGAGCAACAAATAAACCATATACGAGGGTTTGAGCATACATATCCGCAAAATCTTCGTGAGTCAGGTCTTTAATTAAGACCTCTTTGAAAGTTTGATATTGATTAGAAATATCAGAATTTTCATTTTCTGAAAGTGAAGCTAGCGCATTGTCTCTTAGTAGACGAGCTTTTATCGCCATAATCTCAGCAAGTTTTTTTGCTGAATTAACTGTTCTGTATGTAGGGGTGATGTAGTCTTTTAGTAATGATTCAAAATGTTCAAAATTTTTATTGATATGTACTATTTTTGAATTATTTATCTCACCAATACTAATCTTTTCAACAATTCCATCCTCATTAATAATTTGGAAATCAACATAATTTGTTAAAAGAATTTTTCCAAATGCATCTACATACCTCATTGCTTGTTTTTGAACATCAAAATTTTCTATATCCACAGTGATATCTTTACACTCAGCGTATGCAATTGGCGTATCACCTTTTTTAAATAAAAAATCGGGAGCATTTCCTCCAGTATAAGCAGGTTCGTTAATGACCGTTATGTTTGTTGTGATATCTTCAATTAATTTTTGGAAAGCGGGTCTATATGCGTGTTCACGTGCATCACCGCTTCGTAATGTATCTTCAATTGATTGTAGGTATTTTTGTATTAAATCTTTCATGAAAGTATTTTACCCCACAAACGCCAACAACAACCCAACCCCCGCAAAAACCACCGACAAAATCCAATACCGCATTACCACTTTATACTGCGACCATCCCATCGCCTCAAAATGATGATGAATTGGTGCTGCCAAGAAAATCTTCTTTCCGCCAGTAAACTTTTTATACAAAATTTGAATCGCACTTGAACCCGCTGTTCCAATTACCAAGAACGCAACAATAGGTAAAATTGCAACGCCGTATCCTCCCACTAAATCCCCTGTCATAAAGGCCATTATCGAAATGGTAATAGTAAGTGCCATTGAGCCAGTTTCCGACATATAAAACCGTGCAGGTGGAACATTGAACCATAGGAACGCCAACAATCCTCCAATGATAAGTCCACAGAATGCCGCTAAATCGAACTGTCCAAGTGAAAACGCATAAATTCCATATGCGGCGAATATAGAGGCAAATACACCTCCAGAGAGCCCATCAAGGCCATCAATGACTCCTCCTGCATACACAACAATCATAATTGCCATATAAAGTGGAATAAGTAACCAGCCAATTTCTAACGGGCCATAAAATGGAATGCCAATACTATCTACTCCAAGCTTCACATAAAACCATGAGCCAACAAAAAGCCCAATGAGACCTACAATTAGTAGTCGTGTTTTTGATGAAAGTCCGCCAGTTAATCCTTGCTTACTTTTACGTATTTCTAAAATATCATCAACAAGTCCAACAATTGCTCCAACAATAAGCGACCAAAATGGAATCCATGTCTGGTTACGTGAAATGAATTCAATTTGTGTAAGCATCTCTAAGTCTGAAAATCGAGCCATAAGCCAGATAATAGTTCCCACAATAAACACCGAGAGCCAAATAACTACTCCTCCCATTCGCGGAGTACCAACATCGCGCTTTTCATATAATTTATTGTAAA
>Ga0136558_1001911_pt1 | contig 10302 bp, 9 predicted proteins | sample AntRauTorckE6833_FD_101391 | JGI IMG/M metagenome (GOLD analysis project Ga0136558, IMG submission 101391) | Saline lake microbial communities from Rauer Islands, Antarctica - Metagenome Torckler E6 #833 | ecosystem: Environmental > Aquatic > Non-marine Saline and Alkaline > Saline | place...
ATACCAAACCAAACGCTATTATTTGAATACAGAAAAATCATTGTTTTTGTGTTGATGAGCTTGGGCGGAGTAATTGGAATACTTGGCTTGCTCGAGTTTGCGCGAAAATCAACAACAGTGAACCCACATAAGCCACAGAATACAAAGAATTTTGTACGGTCCGGAGTTTATCGTTTTACCCGAAATCCCATGTATCTTGGATTATTAATTGTGTTGCTGAGCCCTGTTTTCTATTGGGGAAATCTACTGACCGTAATTTCGTTACCGGTGTTCATTTGGTATATGAATGAATTCCAGATAAAACCAGAAGAAGAGATAATGGAACAGAAGTTCGGAGATGATTTTTTGGAATATAAAAAAGAGGTCCGGCGGTGGGTTTAGATATCAAAAAGGAGCCGTGATTTTAACCTTATTTTGAAGCGGAGTTAACGCAAGCGTTCTTTGAGGGAAATAGGCGGTGAAACCTGCTTTCAGCAAGCCTCACAGCAACTTTCCGGATCACTGTCATCAGTCGTATTGGAGTATCCGGCGCCAAAAAATGAGCGAAGTGTAAACTGTTCTCCCGAAAACTTTTTTTGAACACGAATGGCATTTGCAATTGCTATCAGGGCAACGCCTACATCGGCAAAAATGGCTTCCCACATAGAGGCCAATCCCACCGCGGCAAGTCCCATTACCAACACCTTGATACCCAGCGCAAATCCAATATTCTGCCATACAATCTTGTGGGTAAACTTAGAAATATCGATGGCTGTGGCAAGTTTTGAAGGCTGATCGGTTTGAATTACGACATCGGCGGTGTCTACCGTAGCATCGGAGCCAATACCGCCCATAGCAATACCCACATCGGCGAGGGTAATTACGGGCGCATCATTCACGCCATCTCCGATAAAACCAACGATGTTTCCTTTACCAAGTGCTTGTTCAACCCGGCGATATTTTTCATCGGGAAGTAGACCGCCATAAGCTTCATCAATTCCGAGTTCTTTGGCCACAAAAGAAACCACTTCAGGGTTATCACCGGAAAGCATCACCATTCGTTTAATACCCTTTTCCCTGAGTTGTTGAATAGCTTGTTTGCTGTCTTCTTTGACTCGATCAGAAATGCTGATAGTTCCCACATGCTCTCCCTCAATAGCCACATGCACGTAGGTATAAGGCTCTGAGTAATTTTTTTCCGACATCCTTACTCCATGTTCTTTAAGTAAATCCCGGTTTCCCACTAAAACTTCTTGTTGGTTGATGAAGCCTTTCAATCCTTTGCCGGAAATTTCCTGCTGATTTTCGACATCATAGAGTGATTGTCCGTTTTTGAAGGCTAATATGGCTTTCCCAATGGGGTGGGTTGATTGCTGTTCCAGTGAAGCCGCATAAGCAATGATTTCATTCTCTTTGATTCCATTATGCGTGATCACATTTTGTACTTCAAAAATACCTTCCGTGAGGGTGCCGGTTTTATCCATGAACAGGGTATTCATTTTACGGAGCTGATCAAGATAATCGGAGCCTTTTAATAAGATTCCGTTTCCTGATGCCGCGCCAATACCTCCAAAATAGCCGAGTGGTATTGAAATCACTAATCCACAAGGACAGGAAACCACCAGGAAAATGAGTGCTTTGTAAAACCAATCCTGAAATACATACTGATCAACAAAAAAGTAAGGCAGGAAGGTAACAGCCACAGCCAGCCAAACCACAATGGGAGTGTAAACGCGGGCAAATTTCGTCATAAAGCGTTGAGTAGGCGCTTTTCGCTGAGAGGCCTCCTGAACCATCTCAAGAATGTTCGCAAGCTTTGTGTCCTTAAACGCACTGGTTACTTTAATGCGGACGGGGGAGTCCTGATTGATAGAGCCGGCCCAGATTTCTTCTCCGAAAGTCCGATTCATTGGTTTTGATTCCCCGGTCAGAGCAGCGGTGTTGAAGTAAGCTTTATCCGTAATAAGCTCTCCATCCAGCGGCACTTTTTCGCCGGGCCGAACTTGTATCACATCGCCAATTTTTACCTCTGAAGGATGTATTCCTATGGTTGCCCCATTCCGTTCCACGAAGGCAATATCGGGCTGCTGCTCAATAAGCTTTTTGATGGAATGTCGTGCCTTCTGAACCGCACCATGCTGGGCATATTCCCCAATCATATAAAAAAGCATGACGGCTACACCCTCCGCAAATTCTCCAAGGACAAAAGCTCCAACAGTGGCAATCCCCATCAGGAAAAACTCACTAAATAAAGTTCCTTTTTTTAGAGATCGATAGGCTTTCATCCAAACGGGGCCGCCAACAAACAGGTAGGAGATGGCAAACAAGGCTAAGTACACATACTCCTGGTTGGGGAATGAAAAGGCGTGCTGTACAACCAATGCTGCAACAAGAAAAAAGGAGGCAATGGCCACCTCCCGGTATTTTTTAAGGAATGAGATCATAGCATATTTTTAATTCATCCTTAAAATAGGGACAGAAAGACATGCTGGATTGCAGTATTCTGTAATTCTTGTGCAGGATTCTGTTAAACCTTATCGATGGAAATGCGTCGGTTTTCTTTAATTTCGCTGAAATGGGAAGGTGATAAGCCGGTTTCTTTTTTAAACTGCCTCGAAAAATGTTGCTGGCTGCTATATCCTAGATCATAAGCAATTTCACTCAGGCTTTGCTCTCCATATACAATTAGTTCTTTCGCACGTTCAATTTTCTGGAGAATATAATAGCGTTCTATGGACTTACCCTCTACCGCTGAAAATAAGCGACTTAGTTGTTGGTAATCTTTGTGAAGTTTTTTGGAGAGATAATCAGACAGGGTGTTTTCAAGCTTATGCTCCGTTCGAACGAGTTGAATGATAAGTTGTTTAATTTTTTCAACCAGTCGACTGTTCTGATCGTTGATGACATCAAATCCATTCTCGTGGATCACTTGCTCTAATCGTGCATATTGGTCTGGATCAAGAGGTTTTTGGAGGGTGAGTTCACCCAGTTCGATCGCTTTAACCCGAAAATTAGCCTGTTCCAGCTTTTCCTTCAGAACCTCAGCACAATGGCTGCAAACCATATTTTTTATGTGAAAATGTTGATGATCCATAGAGTACAAAAGTAGCAAAGGTAGAAGATCATTCAAAGTTACAAGAAACTTCTAAGGCAGTAATTTGAAGCTGATCGGGACTAACCGTAAAATGATGCTGCTGAAATAAACAGAATTTTCAGTTTAGATCTTCTAACATGTCCAGAGAAGCGATAAGCAATTGGGTTTGCTGCTTATCTCTGGAAATAGTAGCCGTTCCAGCTCCAAATTGAAAACCATAGTAACCAAATTGAGAGTGGTTAGCGCCTTCAATCATAACGAAGTTGGTGTGATCTGGAAGGTTCGGGGCAAATTGCTTAATCTCTTCCGGCGAAGCCAATCCATCTTCAGTGGCCGACACTTTTGTTATGGGTATAGACAAAGATGAAAGGTCTAATTCCCTGGGATGAGAGGTCCCAAGAAGCAACATGCCAGCGATTAATTCAGGGTTTTTAAAAGCAAACTTTGTGGCCATAGATCCGCCCTTTGAATGGCCGCTAATCACCCACTTTTTAATTTCCGGATGGATAGAAAAGGTGTGTATGGTTTTATCATAAGCTTTTTGTTCCAGTCCGGCGGTAAAAGCTAACCGGAATGGTATTGGCTGAATCAGAACCGTGTATCCTTCCTCGGCTAAATCTTTCGCAAATGGGGCGTAGGCTTCCGGCTCAACCAAAGCACCCGGATAGAATAGAACACCAATGGAATCCTGATTGGTTCTTGGAGAAAAGAGGATATGATCCGGTGTGAATTTAACTTCTACCTGAGAATCAGATTCCAGCACTGAATCTTCAAATCCGGTGGCCTGCATTTCACTCAGCATCCAGAGAGTAACAGTACTCCAAAAGACAAGTAAAAAGATTGGGATGTATTTTCGCTTTCCGGGTTTCGCCATATGAATTTAATCGGTTATGTTGAAAGGCAACTACGTAATTCATTTCTAAAAGTTGGAAAACTTATAAGCCACTAAAATTGCGACAACTTATTTCAGTATAAGACGAAATTAAATAAAGAGGTATTATTCTGGTCCATGCAGATGCAATAAACCAGATGGAAGGATTGGAGTATGAGGAATAGCTTCGAAAATATATCTTAAAGATCAGGGGGCACTCACTAAAACAATATTTTCAGCGATAAGTCCTTTATCATTTTCGGTGATATCAAATTCAAAAATAAGATCCCGGCTAGGTAAATAATTGGCGTCAAAGTTTTCTTCAAATTGTGAAATATGGGCAAACACGGTTTTATAAGGGGACTCAGGTTCACGAGAATCGGTTATCCAAAGGCAGTCTTCTTTACGGGTAAGGAAGCGAAGAAATCCATAGCCTTCATCTTGTGAAAAATCATAACACACACCCCGCACGCGAGAACCATTTTCACCCCATTTGTAGGGAGAATCGATCGGTAATAAGCCCGGAATTAGATATCCCGATACAGAAGAATCTACGGTTTTTTTCAGGGATGTAGACACGTTATCAAAACCAACAAGTTCGACCCTACACCCCTTGTTTTGGAGGGCATTAACAACGCTTACATAACTTCCGCTACTGCTTAAAAGCACAACCTTGTCAAGGTGATCGCCCTGCACCAACAAATCAACAGCCATATCCATATCAATAGTTGATTTGGTGATCTTTTCCCCGGTTTCGTGATTCATGTAGGTTTGCACTGGTTTCTCTGTAACCTTGTACTCAAAATCTCTAAGCACTTCACAAAAGCGCTGCGTTTTTTTTCTGTATTCTGAATCTTCTTTGAGGCGTTCAGCATCATAACATAAATAAACATTAAGACGGCTAGCGATGGCTCCATTTCGGCAAGCAAACATTCTAAGAATATCGTATCGAAGGCCGAATCCCCCATTCATCGTTACGTTTACAGCATCTACGTATATCCCTACTCGTTCTTTCGTATTCATAATAATATCAGGCAACTGAATTTAAATAATACTTTCGGAGTAAATAACTCAATTCATTTTAACTCTAAGTCTACCAAACAATTAAGTGAAAAAAAGAGGAGATAATCAATCTATATAATTATCCGGTTAAGGAAGATTTGTGACCAGACTTTAAAGCAAGAAAGGTGATTAAACCTGTTCCTGCCAACCCGATTAAAAATAATAGAGATGAAGCAACAAGATCATTTACCCCAAACTCTATTATGGTCGGTTTTAAATAGTAAAGGATCGCTGATAAAACCATCACACCAAAACCAGAGAGTAACTTATAAGGTACGCTAAAGGCCGAGGTTGAGTAATAGTATATAAGCATTGCCATTGCAGCATAGCTTAGAAGAGTTGCGGCGGCGGACCCCATCATTCCAAAAAATGGGATTAGAATAAGGTTAGAGATAATGGTTATGCCTGCCCCTATCAAAGTAATTTGCGGAAGCCGTTTTGTTGTTTCGGTTATAAAAATACCTGCAGAAAAATTCACGTACCATCCCTGGAACCAGTAAGCCAAAAGTAGAATAGGCACAATGTTCAGTCCACCCCAAAATTTCTCATCCACCAAATAGAAATCAAGGATCGGAATCTTAACGGATACAATTTGAACCGTAAAAAGAGTAACGAATAAGAAGATAGCTGCAGCAGCGAAATTAAAAAATGAGAAGGTTTGTGAGAATGTTTTGGGTGCTGATTTCTCATCCGATTGACGCATAAAGAAAGGCTGCCAAGCCATTCTGAACATCTGAACAAGCAGCAACATAAATACAGCCAGCTTATAACAAGCACTGTAAATACCCACGATATCGTCAGGGGTATAATCCGGACCATAAAGCACATCTACCGTTTCCGGGTTCATAGATTTGAGGAAGAATCGATCCATCAACTCGTTAATAACATGCCCCAAACCCGCCGGCACAAAAGGAAGTCCAAATATAAGACACTGCTTGAGTAATGCTTTATCCCACTGGCCGGTAAACATTGGGATGGTAACAAACCAAGTAGCAATAGCCGTAAGAAGTGAAGCCACAAGGTTACTGATGAATACGGCTTCAATCCCATAATTTAAACCTAGTATCAGGTAGAAATTAAGCCCAAGATTTATGATCACGTTACCTGTCTTTATGATAGCAAACGAAACCGACTTTCGAATCAACCGCAGTTCTGCAAATGGCACCACGGCTATGGTATCAAAAAAGAGGATACCAAGCATCATCCATAAAACAGGGGCACCTTGTTCGAGGCTTAATATAGGAGCGATAACAGGCTGGGCTAGCCATACAATAAAGACCAACAATGCCGAACTGCCCAGCAGAAAAAGCTGGAGTGTTTTAAAAAAGTTTTTCGCCTGGTCTCGGTCTTTACCATAACGAATATAAGCTGACTCCATCCCCATCGTAAAAAAGACATTGAAGAGCGCAATGGCCGCAAAGATCAAGCTGATGACGCCGTATTGGTCTTCATTGAAAACTCCGGTATGCAAGGGCACCAACAGGTAGCCAATAAAGCGTGCAGCAACACTGCTGATGCCATACACCAGGGTATCCGAAAAGAGTTCTTTAAGCTTGGTCAAGGTTTATCTTTTTTATAAAATGAGATGAAGCTGAATTTCACTTTTCCGAGTGAAGCTGTTCCAGTGCATTAATACCTAACTGGTAACTGTACTTACCAAAACCAGTAATGATGCCATTCATAACAGCCCCTGTTATAGATTTCTCCCTAAAAGGTTCGCGAGCATGAATATTGGAAATATGCACTTCAACTTTGGGGATCTCCAATGGTTCCAGTGCATCGCGAAGGGCTACAGAGGTATGAGAATACCCTCCGGGATTTATTATAAGTCCGTCTATTGTTCCCGATAGCGCTTCTTGAATTTTATTGATCAACTCACCTTCCACATTACTTTGAAAAAAATGGAGCTCGTGATCTTTGTATTCATTTTTTAAAAATGCCTCTAATTCTGAAAGGCTTCCGGTACCGTACACTCCAGGATTTCGTTGACCCAGTAAATTCAGGTTGGGGCCATTAATGATCAGGATATTCATATCTAAAGATGTTCTTGTATGTTTTTTGCAAGTTTAGTCATTTCATCCGCAGAAACTTCTACTTTTTTGCCCAGACTAAACGCCTGTGATTCTTTATAAATTGGTATCAGATGAATGTGAGCATGCGGCACTTCCATTCCCTCAACTATTACCCCGGTACGGATAGGTTTTAGTGCTTTATCGATACCAAAAGCTACTTTCTGGGAGAACTGCATGAGTGCAGATAGCTCATTGGGCTTGAGGTCAAAAAGATAATCAACCTCTCTTTTTGGGATACATAATGTATGCCCCTTTGCGGCCGGATTGATATCCAAAAAAGCATAATGCATTTCATCCTCGGCTATTTTATAGCTGGGAATTTCCCCTTCAATAATTTTAGAAAAAATACTCGGCATAATTCTGTAATAAAGATGTTAATTTGGATGAAGATACTATCCAAAAAACAGAAATCCTTATGAACTCTGCAACTCCGCTTTTATTTGTGTTTTGTATTGCATTAGGATGGGGAAGTTCGGTCAGCTTATTTGCTCAATCTAAACCTTTGCTCGGACCCGTTAGTGAAGCCGAAGTTATGAATCACTCCAGGATTTATGAGATCTATGCGAACCGATACCACCCAAACGAAGATGCACTTGAATATCTAAGCGCATACAAAGATACTTTATCGATATATGTTTTTTTAGGCGATTGGTGCAAAGAATCTACAAAATATATCCCGCAACTTATCAAAACATTACGGCTTTCTGATAATGATTTTATTAAAGTTAACTATGTTGGCGTAGGTATTTTAAAAAAAGAACCAGAAATATTTTTAAAAAAGTTTGATATCAAATATATTCCGAGCGTTGTGGTTTTAAAAAACGATATTGAGTTAAATAGAATTGAAGAAATGCCACACACGCTAATTGAGACCGATTTAGTTCAGATTTTAAAAGCTGGCATTGAAAAAGATGAGTAAAGTCATTTTTTTCGTTGTAAATAAATTGATAAATGCCTTATCTTTGGAGTCTGATTTAAGAATCGGTAGCTCAGTTGGTAGAGCAACGGCCTTTTAAGCCGTGGGTCGAGGGTTCGAGCCCCTCCCGATTCACACGATTTTATAAAGTTTTCATAATGACTCTCTCTTGACCAGCCCCATACGATTGATCTCGGATGGGGTTTTTTTATAGCTATGGTTTTGATCTTCACTCCAAAGTAATAACGGGGCGTAATCTCTGTAATGTTTTTGGGCCGATCCCTCTGATATTCGTGATTTCATCCACGCTTTCGAAACTACCATGTTCAAGACGGTACTCAACGATGCGTTTTGAATATGCGGGCCCAATACCGGGAAGAAGCTGAAGTGTGGCCTCATCTGCCGTATTGATATTGATAGGATACATCACATTTGTAGGGCTACCGGTATCCACTTCATCAGCGCGTAAAACCTTGCTGCCAATTTTGTCAGGATTTTTCCATAGCCCCTCATTTCGCTGGCGGGCTTTTTCCTCATAGCTTTTGAAGGCTGAAATAGAATCCGGGTTTTGGCGATAATACTCGGAGGTAACCGCGTATCCCTTTTCCAATAATAATTTGTTGAGGCTAACCGGACCATCATCATAATCCATCTCTACATACGCCTGAAAAGCATTATATCGAGCGTCGGGCTTTTGTCCGTCAAAGCCCTTGAGTCGAACTTTTCGCCCTTCTAATATATTCTGAAGATACTCAGCTGCTGCGCCAGAGTAATACCTGGCGGAATCATCTCCGGCATAAATAGAGGGCGCATTCAGTCCCAGAAATCGTACACCATAACCAAAGCCGGGAGCTATTTCAATTTCAAAGCGGCTTCCATCGGTGATCGAAAAAATATCGTACCAAGCCTCTATATCAACCGGAGGAGCTGGAGGAAACGACTCTTCTTTTGCGCGACTCATTACCCCCATGAAATCTTGGTAAAACTGGTTGGTGATATCATCCGAAAAAATGATGAGTGTATTTTCATCGTTATTCATTTCTGCGTTCATAGAGAAGTTATAAGAGCCTGCTACCGTAACACCAACATCGGAAGAGTCTGGGTGTTCAGTGTCTAACAAAATAATCTTATGATGTAACGTGCGGAGTTCGTTGGCAGGTAAGATTTCCCTGTTTCCCAAAGTAGCTTCAGGACTCCCCCAAATATCTCCGGCACTTTCATAGCGACTGTAAAAGCTACGGTCTATTGCTCCACGAAGCAGAATTTGTCCATCCGAGGTCTGCTGCCACATCTGCTCACTTATTGGGATGCTTGGAGTAATCGCGAAAGCCTGAAAATTAATATCATGTTGAGCTTCTTCTTCAATAAGCTGTACCAGCCGCTCGCTTACACTAGGCTTACTGCGATCCCTATTAATAGGCGCAAAATAAATCTCCACACGCTTGCCTCCCACATCAAATACATTTTGGCTGACGTCCTTTTTGTCTTTATGAAACCCCGCATTTTCAGGATCTGGCTCATCTCCATCCCCACCCCACATTTGCTCAAATTCTTCGGTATATACCCGGGCAATATCTGTGTCTTTTATGATGATGGTATGGTTGGTATTGTAATTACCGGTGTAGGTCATATTGGTTGAACCGGTCCAAACGTAGTCATCTTCAGGTGTAGGGGATAGGTAGTCGATGATGGCAAATTTGTTGTGCATTTGAGAACCTGAGTTAATCAGGTCATGATCAGTTATGGAGCCGTCTGGGTTGTAGATATCTCCATCATCATCCATAGAAATAATATTGGCTTCAGCTAAAATTCCCCAAATAACTTCATCGTAAGTGCCTCCATCGGTTCGGTTATGGTCATCAGTAACAACGCGAACACGAACGCCTCGTTCTTTGGCGCGGACAAGGGCATGGGCAATTCGGGCTTCTTCCAAATCATAAATACAAAGATCGATGCTGGCGGTAGCCGAATTTATGAAACTCTCAAGTGTACCAACCAGATCCCAGTCACTGTTACTTTCATTGCCCGGATAAGCCACAGAATGATCAGCCGGCATATTGAAATAGACTTCAACCCACTCCTCTTGTTGCCCGAATGCCACAAAAAATGTACTCCCCATAAAAAGGAAAAGACAAAATAATAATTTGGCAAAAAATCTATCTCTCATAATGCGAGAATACGTGATTGTACTTAATTATCAAATTAATGTATTTTGACTTAATATTTTAAATCTACCGGCTAATTTATGAACCTGCAATTTTTAAACCCATTACACTGGAAGAAGTCATTCCTGGTTTTGTTCCTTACC